>Ga0209208_10002564_pt1 | contig 26087 bp, 38 predicted proteins | sample S1TSphfallax_3_FD_187694 | JGI IMG/M metagenome (GOLD analysis project Ga0209208, IMG submission 187694) | Host-associated microbial communities from peat moss isolated from Minnesota, USA - S1T2_Fd - Sphagnum fallax MG (SPAdes) (version 2) | ecosystem: Host-associated > Plants > Peat moss >...
AGCGAATTTTTGTGTATGACCAGATTTATTTACGCGGTGATAGTGGTCGTCGTTATCTTTTTGCCTTTTGCCTTCGGCGTGGGCGGCTGCATTGAGCTGGTCCTGTAATGCGTTGCCCGTGAAGATAGGGCCACCACCGCTTTTCCCTGCTTGTCGGTTGCTAAATTCGTCCATAACGATTTCTCCTTATTTACAAACCAGATTTCCCAATCGAGTCTTGTTGTAGACAATGCCACTAAGCGACAATTAGTCAATATGACTTGCGGCCGGATCGAAGGTCCACGGCTTTTTGCAGGACGGACAAGTGACCTGTATCCGGCCACGATCACGAGGCACGCGGGCTAGACCGCTGCAAGCTGGACACATTGTCACCAGCTTACTGGCGGCAGGCGCGGCGTCCGATCTAGGAGCCGCAGCGGCTGGGGTGGACGGCGCAGCCGCGACCGCTACCATCCTTGCCTTTTCCAGCATCGAGCGCGTTTCGGGCAATAGGTTCGTGGCACCCTGGCCGCGTGGCTCAGGATCAGGGAGCCACGAGCGAAACACATCACCCCGGTTGAATAGCAGGGCTTGGCCCGTTTCCATTTTGGCTATGCCAATTTCCCACACGCGGGGGCCGGGTACTTTGACCCATGTTTTTCCACGTCCGCTATTTTCCGAGGACGTGGGGCCTTGCGACACCCCTTGATTGGTATTTGTAGTTTCGTGCCAGTAGTCGCGCTGGCCGGAGAGTTTCGAGAAATATTCGAGCGTCGTTAAGTCTTGTGCTGCGAAAAGATGTTTGATCCCGGCAGCCGAAATAAAGCTATCCCATCGGTTCGGATAATGCGTTTTCAGTTGCGGCAAATCTTGCAAAATTGGCCACAATTTCACGCCATATTCCCGGATTAGATTGATATTTTGTTCAATCACTTCCAGACGACCGAGTTGTGCAAACTCATCGAGCATGAACAGCACCGGCACACGGGCGCCGAGCGTGCGGAGCAGCGGCATAAGGATTGACGTAACCGCGAGCCGCAACCACGTCGAATGTGATTCGAGGTAGCGGGGCGGCAGGATCAGATAAACCGTTGTCGGGCAGGTTTTCATCGCCGCAAAGTCATGCGCCCCCGTGCTCAAATCAGCCTTGAGGGGGCGACTGTCGAGCCATTCGGTCTGAGTCTTTGCCGTTCCTAAAACGCCGGTTAAATCCTTGTTGTCGGGAGTAATGTCCGCGAAGCCGTTCAGCTTGGCGGCCATTTCCGGATAATCCTTGGCATAGAGATCGAGATAGCCGGGCGTTCCGTCGGGCTTTTTCTTTTTGAGCAGCACGCCGAGCGCTTGAGCCGACAAGCCGACATTGGCGCGAATATCCGCAAGGCTCGCCTTTTTGCCATCTTCGACGCGGGCGGCCATAATCAGACCCGCGACCAATCCCCGCGCCGAAGTCGGGAAATAGACCTCATTTGTGCCGTCAATTTTAATCAGGGCTTCTGACAGTGCTTTTGCATCGTCGGGGAAGCTGTCGCTTTTCGGATCGAGCGCGGCCAGTGGATTGAGGCCCGCGCTCTTGAGATACGGCAAGCGAGTAGTGAGGCCGGGGTATTGGTCGTCAATCACGCCGAACGGATCAATAGTGATAATGTGACTCCCTTGCGCTTTGCGATGAGCAGCCGTCTGGACGGCAAGCGACCCCTTGGGGTCAATCACCACAATCGACCAGTTGGGCAGTCGGTTGAGGTTCGGCAGCAGCAGGCGGCGGGTTTTGCCGCTCCCCGGCGGGCCAAAAGTAAGGATATGGCCCTCGCCTCCATAGTCATGAAAATCGCCTGTGCGCGTCCATGGTTCATCAAGCAGAGAGTGCAAAGGAATGTCCTCGTCCTTGACCGGGTCATTGACCTCAAAGCCTAGGTAAATCTCGTTTTTGTTCCACGCGGGTGAAGCCATGACCATCCTACCTTGTCGAAAAGCGTAAAATTCGAGTTGTGGACAACGCCAGCTCAAGAGATTTTCTTGCGGCGGGCTTGTTGAGTTTGGGTTTGATGCTTGGGCGGCCCCGTATCAGTCGTTTTCTGTTCGACTGGGTGGTAAGTGACGAAATCGAGCCTGACGAACTGGCCCCAACCGAAGAGGGTGAGGCAATAGACTTCGACCGCGACGGCCAGCCAGACGACAAGCCATTCGAGGTTGACCTGTTTCGCGGCCACGGCGATCACCATAAGGCAAACCGCTATAAGCAGCTTGAGCGTGATATTCCGGCGCGCCCAAATCTTGTGACGATCCCGCGAATCTTCCTGATGGGTGACGATCAGGGACTTGTCCCACTGCGTTTGCTTCATCGTGTGAGTTCTGATCCGCGTGCCGTTATCCAGAACCTTCCAATTCGGGGAAAGGGACGGCGGAGCGCAGGCGATGGCGCCTGAGGCCAACAGACCGCCAACCAACGAGATAAAGGCCCATTGATCGCCGCCTAGGTTCGCGTGAGGCAAGCTCGCGTTGGCGAGGAAGACGGCGAGGCCAACCGGGGCAACCGCAATGATCGCGTCAGTTGCCCCCACGTCCCGGCTCAGGGCGGCCCGGCCGCCCACGAAGGCGAGCGCCAAGCCGAGCGGCAGGAATGGAACCGAGCGGAGCAGCGCGTCGGCCGGGGTGACAATCGCATCCGTCAGACCGCCTATGCTCAGGCCGATCCAGAGGGCGAAGGCGAAATAAATGATCCATGCCGAGGTTTTGAGACTGTTCATTTTGTCACCTTGTCCTTTGCTCGCGTGTTCGCGTTGTCACCAACAATGAAGAAATCCGGCAGCACATAGGCGGCCAGCATGGGAACGAGCGACACGGCCACGGCGAGGACAAAGAAGCTGTCTCGCGCCGGGTTGTCGCTATGGCTCACGAGGCCCATAGCGGCGGCCGTGCTGGCCGATCCGAAGGCAATCAGCTTCACAGCCCGCAGGAAGTCCGGCAGCGCGACGAAGGCCAGCGGAGCCAGATAGAGGGCGATCAGGGCGAGCGTGTGCGCGATGGCCTGATGTTGCTGGAACCGGCCGGAGAGCGGCCAGTAATCGACCACGCCTTGCGTGAGGTGTCCGGCGACGAGGACAACCCCCGCCATCCCGACCACATGAAACCCTTGCGCCGCGATAGACCGCTTTTCCATGACCCCCCTCCCCTTCTATTTCGAGGCGCGGCGAGCGGCGGCCGAGCGCTTGAGCGTGACGACTTCCATAAGGGCGGACGCAAACATGATGACCGGCAGCGAGCGGGAAAAGATGAACTCCCCGCCCCAACGCGGATAGGCCGGATACTCGGGCCGGGTTATGAACCACAGCAGCAACAGGCCAGCGCCGAAGAAGGCGAACAGGCGAAAGATGCTCAGAGCGCGTTTAAACGGGCTTAGCGGATAAGTGTTGTTGAACCACATGGCTCTATTTCCTCCACTTGTAATTTTTCGAGGCAATTGCGCCAAGGATGGTGCTCACGCCCGTTCCGACCACCCAACTAGACCAATTGCTCGCCGGGTCGATGAGCACGAAGACGCCGAAGAACGGGGCGAAGATGGCGAAGGAGATCAGCCCGCGCCGCACCAGCGGCGGCAGCGAACCGAAGAAAGACAGTTTCGGTTGCGGTATGTCGTCTTGCGGCTCAACCGGCCGAAATTCAGCGTCTACAGGTTCGGCTTGCGGCGGTGGATCATAAGGCGCAATCGGCTTGGGCCGGGGATCGTAAGGCCCGAGTTGCCCGCCGCTTCTGGGCTTGTGCGGAACGAGGTTCGACATGGCGCACCCTCCAAACTGGACGACTAGCGTTATTGTATTGTGGACAACGCGAGGACGCAAGGGAGCGACAACACTTATTTTCGCCCGGCGACCGTCGAGATGTTGCGGATTGACAGGCGCGCGCATATCATGTTGTGGACAACGCGATAAGTCCAGTTTGCAATTTGTGCTGTCGTCATATGCCCGGTTCAGGGCTATCCAATCGGAGGCAATCGCTATGACCACCAATCAGCAAGACGAAGCCACCCGGCTAGAAGCCGAGAGGATGCAGCAGGAGCAGGCCGAGCGGGATTTTGTCGCGGCCCGCGAGCAGCTTGCGGCCGAGGACGCCGCAGCCCGGCAAGCCGATCACGACGCGAGAGAGCGTTTAAACGCTTCGCCCCTCGCAGGCATCGGCAGGCAGCAGGAGCCGGACGGCAGCAGCCAGCAGATGGAGGACGGGGCAGATATTCCAGATGGCCGCTTTCATTTGGTCGAAAAGACGAATGCAGACGGTTCCACCGCTCTTTATCAAGAGCCGTTCGAGACGTTCGAGGCGGCCCAAGGTGCAGCCGAGCACCGGGCCGAGACGGCACAGCCGGGCGAGGCGTTCAACGCTGTATCCCTCAACTTGGGGGAAATGGTTGGCCGGGATTACGTGAACGAGAAGACGGCACAGTCCGAAGCCCTCACCCTTGAGGCCATCGAGCGCGATTCCATGAACGCGATAAATCTTCCCCTGCCCGGCGATGCAAGCTCGGAACTGTTGAAGGCCGTGCATATGCAGGCGACGTTTTGGGCCGCGCACGCGCAAGCAATGGGCGAGCCGGACAATAATGCCGCCAGTGGCCGCATGGATCATGCCGCCTTACGTCTAAGCGATCTCGGCTACACGCTAGAGCCCTCCGGCGTATGGGTCGATGATATGGACGCCGGAAAAGAACCCTTTCGTTCGGTCTTAGATCAAACATCAGAGCAGCCAGAGGCCGAGCAGCAGCCCGAAGACCTCACCCTTGAGGCGATCCAGCGCGACCCGTGGAATGCGGTCAATCTCCCCATCCCCGACAATGCCGATTGCGAGCTTTTGGGCGTGATCGAGGGAACAGCGGGGAAGCTGGCCGACGCCAAACTTGCCGAACTGTCCCAACTGGAGGAAGCCCGCCAGATGGGTGCACCTGTCACGCCGGGCGCATGGGACGCGGCGCAGGACGCGCATATGGCGGCCAGCACGCGGGCAATGGAGGCGGAAGAATGCCTCGAAGAATTGGCTTGCCTTGCTCAAGGCGACGGCGAGCGCCAGCCTGACACGCCGCAGATCGACGCGGCCGACAGCTTCCGCATGGGGGCCGACGCGGCGACGAACACCGAACAGGGCCAGAAAGAGCGCGACCTTGCGGCCCGCATCCTCGCCCTTGAAAATCTCACCGGCAACGAGGCCACCAAGGACCATTACGCTTTTGTCGCCGGGCAACGGAGCTTTAGCGACCGCATTGCCGACGCCGACACCCCGGACATGCGCGAGGTTCTACAAGGGGCGAAATTCGCCCACGCTCAGAATTACGCGGCCGACCTCTGCGAACAGGGGCAAATTCAGCACGGGCTAGAGGGCCGCTTTGAAGAAGCCGCCTTGCTTGGACAGGAGGGCCGGATTCACCGCGAGATCGCGGAACGGTTCTCACCGGGTGGGCCGGAGAACACCCCGCCAGATCGCGGCGACGAGATCGGGAAGGACACCGGCAGCATTGCCGACAGCATGACGGCGGCAGCGGCCGAGGCTCTAGGCCCTAAGACGCGGGTCGAATTTATCGTAGACGGGCCGAGCAGAGAGCAGCAGCAGGGCGAGCGGCCAGACCCGCATTTCATCCACGGCGAGGCGGGCAAGGGCGACTATGCCGCCTTGCGCGAGGAAACGGCCGCGCTTGGCGAGAACGACGAGCGGGCCAAGATTGCGGATCACGGGTTGAACATTCGGGCCGTCATGGAGGTTGCCCCCGAGGGAACCTATATCGCGTCGCGCCCACAGGCGAGCTACGCCGCCCAAGAAACCGACTATGAGAACGGGCCGACTCGTCCCGCCTTTGCGGCCCTTGCGGCCACGCAGGAGGCGGCTCGCGACGACAGGGCGGCGGAAGAAACCCGCATTGCCGAGTCGTCGGAAAAAGCCAAGCGCGAGGACGCCAGCGGGGCCAAAGACGCCGAGCTTGCTGTGACCACGAGCGACGCGGCCAAGGAAGCCACTTCCCGGCCATTGTCGCGGGCGGAACGCGCCGAGCTTGCGGCGGCAGAGTATGCCGCAGAAGCCGGGCGCGAGCAGGAAAGCGGCCATGCGATGGGCGGCGGCGGCCGGGGAGGGCGCTAAAGCCATCGACTTTCCTTGTGTTGCGGTAAAATCCCCAATATGAATTGTTGAGAAAGCGGGTTGTCTACAATGAAAACGATAGCGGTTTTGAGCGAGAAAGGCGGGGCGGGCAAGACGACGCTCGCGGTGCATCTGGCAACGGCCGCGATCCTCGCGGGCAAGTCCGCCGTGATCCTCGACCTTGACCCGCAGGGCAGCGCCTACGCTTGGGCGCAGCGCCGTGAGACGCCACCCGAAGCCGAGAGCATTCAGCCGGTTGCCCTCGGCGGATGGCTCGACAAGCTGAAAGGAGCCGAGGCCGATTTTGTGATCCTCGACACCGGCCGCGACGCGAACAACGCCGGTTATACGGCGGCCAAGGCGGCCGACATTATCTTGATTCCGTGCCGCGCCGGGGGATTCGATTTCCTCGCCCTTGGCCGGACGCTCGACCTTTGCCAGCTTGCCGGGAAACGGCCGTATGTGATCCTGAACGCTATACGGCCGGGATCAATCCGGGCCGTTGAGGATGCGCGTGACGCCGTTTCCTCCCTAAACTGCGACCTTGCTCCGTTCGTGTTCCACGAACGCGCAGATTTCCGAACGGCCAGCGTGGCAGCACAGAGCGCCCAAGAGCTTGACCCGAAAGGCAAGGCAGCGGGCGAGGTTGCAGAACTCTACAACTGGCTTATTTCCAAATTCGACAACCAGACAACGGCGAAGCCGAAGAAAGGAGCGGCATAAATGAAAGCGTCCCTCAAGACCCTTAGCGCGACCATGAAGCCACAGGCAGCACCGAAGCCGGAGGCCCCGGAAGAAGCACCGAAGAATTACCGGACGGCGGAAACCCGGCTCGATACCCGCCAGCTTTCCGGCCACTTCCCGGCCGATGACGTGAAGGCTTTTAAGCGCATGGCGCTTGAGCACGATATGGACGTGCAGGAAATGCTTGCCGAAGCCCTCAATATGGCTTTCGAGCGCTACGGCCAGCCCAACCGGCTGCAAATCGTCAGCGGCAGGCGCAAGCGGTAGGGAAGGGGGCGACGGCCCCCTTTTCTCCGTTGTCGTGTTGTTGACAACAGGACAGTTGCACAATACGATAGAGGACATTCACCAGAGGGCCGAGCCATGCCGATCAACGAGAAGGATCAACAGCCGCGCCGCAGATTGACGGTTTACGAGCCGCCGAAACCCCCGGCCGCCACGCCAGACACGCCGGGGCCTACCGATGAGGTTTGGATAGAGCGATTTTTCGGCGTCATCTTCGCCCCTTTCTGGGCCATTGGTGATCTTGTCCGATGGCCTTTTGAGCGCTGGCAGTCTTGGAAGGATGACGAGATTTTCCGCACCATCAAGCGTGAGGATCGGCAACGCGAGGCGGCCGAGAAGAAGCGCGACGCGCCCTATGAGAAAATCCGCAAGCAGGCTTATCGCCGCTCCGGGCTAAAGTGAGGGGGCCGCGATGAACTCTCAGGACCACAAGCAACTTGCCGAGCTATTCAGCCGCACCACCAAAGGCGGCACGGATGCCACTACGGCGACGCGCCTTTTCAACGAAAAGGCTTCCGCCTTGGGCCTCGATAGCTTCAAGCTCTACAATTCGTTTGTGCAGGGCGGCAGCTTGACGGTTTACGAACCGCAGCAGCCCCCGAAGACACAGACCAGCACCGGCAAGCCGGGTGCTGGACGCTGGCCCGACACCGTGAAGGTTCGGATTTTTTGCGCCAACGTCGATAAGGGTTCTATCGCCACTTTCAAGATGCGGACGGGCAGCGCCTACTATGATGTGCAGAGCGTCACGAAGGAGATCGCCACGACCAACGGCAGCGCCGGGCAAGCCGCGATAAGCGCGGACTTCCCCGCGTCTTTGTTGGATTGGGGCAAATCCTCATGCCCCTATTGTGGCGGCCAACATCGCAACGAGCGTTTCGGCCCGGTTCATTGCGGCCAGTGCGGGAAGCTCCGTTGCCACTCCGGCATTTACCGCAAGGGCGGGCGCGAGCGATTCCGTTGCGTGTGTGGTTCCGATGCTGAATTTGTCAGCGGCGGCGATGAGATAAAGCTTGATTTGGCGACCGAGGCCCGGCCGAACGTGACGGCCACCAAACCACGCAGCGCGGCGGGCAGCAGCGGGCCAGCCCTTCCGCCAAGCAGCAGCAGGCCAGCCCTTCCGGGCGGGTATGATCCGATAGCCCTTCCAGCGCCCGGCAGGAGGGGCTAACGCATGAACCAACCGCGCCGCAGCCGAACATACCTTGAGGGCATCACCTACGAGCTACGCGAGCACGCGAAGGCTTACGGTGCGCGGTGGGATGCGACGCGGAAACTCTGGTATGTCCTAGGCGAAGCGCCGGAGGCTTTGGCCCAATACGTCAACACCGAGGCCCGCAGCGTGAAGGACGCGCTAGACCTCGCCCTAGAGGGCCTAGGACAGGCGAAGACGATGGACAGGAGCAGCGGCCCGGCCAGTGCGCCAGCACCACGGCGGACGCTTCGGCAAGCGCCTATAGGCGATTCGCAGACTGATTTTTTCGTGCCGTCCATTCATGACATTGCGAGCAAAGAAAACCGCTCGACGATGGACGTTGCCATTTTTCGCCTGTCCAAGAAGGACAGCCGCGCCGGGGCCGTGATCCGCTACGAACTCGCAGACGGCCACATTGAAGTGAAATCCGGCCCGGACGGCATGGCCTCAGTGTGGGACTACGACATCGTGCTTATGGCGATTTCGCACCTGACCGACGCGATGAACAAATACCGCGCCGGACTTGGCGAGAAGCCCGGCCGCCACTTCCGGCCGCACGTTTCGGAGATCCTCAAGTTTTCCCGCAAAGGCGACGGCGGCCGACAGTCCGAGGCTATCGAGGCCGCGCTAGACCGGCTGAAATCGACCACAATTAAGATTGTCCGCGAGAGCTACAACGGCAAGGGCCGCCCGCTCCGCTACGTTGAAGCCGAGGGCCTAATCAGCGGCTACAAGGTGCTTTCCTTCACCGATCAAAAGAAGATCGCAGGCGTTGAGATCGAGCTTCCGAACTGGATTTATAAGCAGATCGCGGAAGCCAAAAAGCCGGACGTGCTCACCGTCCATCCCGACTATTTCCTGATCGACAGCGGCATAGGCCGCTTTCTCTACAGGCTCGCCCGGCAGGCCGCAGGCAAGGGGCAAGCCCGCTGGTATTTCTCGACGGTCTATGAGCGCAGCGGCAGCACGAGCGCCTTTAAGGAGTTTTGCCGGATGATCCGGCAGATTGCCGAGGCCGACGACCTCCCCGAATACCTCATCACCGAGGAAAGGGGGCAGGACGGCCCCATGCTCATCATGACGCACCGAGAGGCGGCAAGGGCGGCCGTCACGGGCCAGATTGCAGCCGCAGCGCCAGATGACGACGCAGCGGCCGACTCGCCCGGTGTGTAATAGACGGACCCGGCCCCTAAAGCGTCCCCGTTTCCTCCCTTTGGACGCCCCCCCTGCATTGTTTTTTCGTAAGTGATTGATTCTAATCGGTCTGGCTATCCCGTCGCCCGTCGATTACCCACCCGACACCCAATCGGGGGCGGCAAGGGCCGACCCTGTGGATAAGTCTGTTGATAAATTTGTGGATAACTCAAGACCGTCCGTCGATTACCCACCCGGCTCCGTCGATTACCCACCCGTTTCCGTCGATTACCCACCAAAGCCCGTCTATTACACACCGGCCGACTTTATAAGTTGCTGATTCCAAAAGAGAAAACGGCACTTTTTCGGTCTAAAACATTAAAACTATTATAAAACTTACTAAAACGCTTCGGACGCTCGACACAGCGAGCAACCGAGGCCCGAACACCCCCAAGGCGACACCATGACAAAGACCCTCAGCAGACAGCAGAAAAAGGCCATCAAAGCAGCCGCCAAAGAGGCACAGACGCCCACGGAAAGCCCGGAGGATCAAGAACGCTACCGAGCACACCTGAAAGCCTCGCATGTGCTCTACGAGCCAGAAAAAGAGGCTTACGAGGAAGGTCGTTTAAACGACCTTACCTAGAATCCACACAGATCGAGTAAAAGGCTGACTCAGAAAGGGAGAGAGTACGCCAAAACGCAGGCTCAGGCCTCGACAGTAATTTTTATATTCGCCGGATCAACGCCAAGCGTTTTCGCAAGGCGTCGCTTGGCTTCCGCTATCGAAAGTGGAGCTTCTTCGACTTCCTGCGGCGCGTAGGTTTCGGATTCGTCCGCACCGCTTGCTTGCTCTTCAACAGCGGCAATGAAATCAGGGGAGAGCGGGACCGTCGCAATTGCGGGATGCTTCAAGCCCGCCCCTGCGCCGACATGAGTTACAGGATCGTGCGCCTCGGGGAGATACAGCGACACCCAGACCCCCCGGCCGACAGGAATTGAGTGACCAGCGCTTTTTCGGGCCGCGTAAGCGCGGTTGAAACGGTCGCGCATCTCGTCGCCATCGACGAGATGGACCTTGGCGAATCTCGGGTTGTCTTTGTCATCCACCGACACCGGCACGACCGCATCCACATCGTCTAGCGTCCGCCAGCCCTTATCGTCCTCGATGCGTGGAAAGGCGATCCATGTATCTTGTGTCGTGCGGATCGAGACGACTTTGCTTTGCGTCCCCTTCGTGATGCGGCGAACACTCGATTTACCGCTCCCCTGCACACGCTCGACTTTCCAACCGGACTTTTCCAACGCCTCAACAGCGATTTGGAAAAGCTGCGTTTTCATACTCAGTTTAGCCGGACTTCCGTAAACGTTGGTCATTTTCTGTTCCCGGTGCAAAAGTGTTGTCGCGGACGTGTCGGGACGATATGCGGGACACAGGCACCTCGTGTCAACAAGGTTATTTTCTCCCTAGGAACAACACAGAGACAAGCGACGCGGCGCGGTAGCGTTGCGTAATTCATGAATTACGCACCACGGCCCCGGCCTTTGAAATAAAAGGCTTTCAGCGTTGCAAAAGTCCGGTGCGAAAGTAAGGGCTTGGCAGGGTTGAAAACGTGTGACCTTGTGCTATAGTTTATAGGGCGACCAAGGACGACGATTTGCGAGTTTTCAAAACCAAAGGGCTAGTTAAATTTGCCCGGCGCGAGCGGATCGCGGACGCGGTTTTGCGAGAGGCCATCGAGCGAGCCGAGCGCGGCACTATCGACGCCGATCTAGGCGGCGGGCTTATCAAGCAACGGCTCGCCCGACCGGGCCAAGGGCGATCAGGCGGCTATCGCGTGATCGTGGCTTACCGGGTGAAGGGCCGGGCGGTGTTTCTGTTTGGGTTCGCCAAGAACGACCTCGACAACATCAGCCCGGATCAATTGCAGACGTTCCGCACCATCGGGGCGAACTGGCTGGCCGCCAGCGCCGCGACGATCAGACAGGCCATTGACGAGGGCGAGCTACAGGAGATCGACCATGACGAACAAACCTAGCCGGATGGATCAAGAGCTATTTGAAATGGCCGAGGCGCAGCGCCGCCTTGGGATCATGGACGAGCCGACCTTTCGCAAGATCACCGTTCGCCATTTGGGGCCAGATGCACCGCCCACGGCCGCGCCGATCAGCGGCGAGGAAATCCGCAGCGTGCGCGAGCAGGCGCATTTGAGCCAAGCCGCCCTTGCCCGGTATCTCGGTTTGACCACGGGCTATGTCTCGCAGCTTGAACGCGGCAGCAAGCAGGCCAAGGGGCCAGCCCTCGCCTTGCTCAACATCATCCGCCGTAAGGGCGTTGAGGTGCTGCTATGAGCCAGCAGCCCGCCAATATGACCGAGGATGACCCGCAATTGCGCCGGAATCGGCTTTATCTCGACCATCCCGACCCTTCGCCCGACCAAGCGCACCCGGCGGATTATCTCATTCACCCGCCCGGCCGCCTTGCATCAAACGCGACTTGGCGACGATTCCGCGACGAAACCGTAATCCCGTTCATGGCCGGGAAGCCGGATGACCAGAATTTGCCGCGCTACGCCGCGAGGGTTGAGGAAATTCTTGCTTGGCGGGCTGGTGTTCCGACCGAGCTGCGCTTTTGGAAACCAGACCCGACCGCCAAATAGCCGCTGTTAAAATGTGGCGTTATCGTTTAGTCATGTTGTCGGAAAAGGCACAACGAGAATAACCCATGATCTATGGCTATGCGCGGGTTTCGACGGACGGCCAGAGTGTGGCGGCACAAGTTGCCACGCTTACGGCCGAGGGCGCGGGCAAAGTCTTTCAGGAAGTCGCCAGCGGGGCCAAGACCAACCGGCAGCAGCTTCGCAAGCTCATTGCGCGCCTGACCCCCGGCGACGTGCTTCTAGTGACCCGGCTCGACAGGCTCGCCCGATCCACCCGCGACCTGTTGAACACCCTTGCCGCGATCACCGAGCGCGGGGCGGGCTTCCGATCCTTGAGCGACGCATGGGCCGACACCACGACCGCCCACGGCCGCCTTATGGTGACGATGCTTGGCGGGCTGGCCGAGTTTGAGCGCGAACTGATCCTAAGCCGCACCAAGGAGGGCAGGAGCCGCGCACAGGCTCAAGGCGTGAAGATGGGCCGCAAACCCAAGCTCACCCCGCATCAGCGCCGGGAAGCTCTAGAACGGCTCGAAAACGGCGAGCCTACGCGAGTAGTTGCCCGGAGCTACAACGTCCACCACAGCACCATATCAAGGCTTGCCGCCTGAAAGGATAATCCATGTGCGCGATGCGTGCGGCATATAAACCGACGTGGTGCGGCACTTGCTTTGCACATATTCAGCCAAGTTCCGAGGCGCAGATTCAATATGGCGAGAAAGTAGCGTCATCATTCCAAAGACCGCGCAATGAAAAAGAAGCTCTGAAAAACCGTAGAGATAGAGTGATTTGTTCAATCTGTAAGAAAACCTATCTTTGCTCACCGGAGGGTGATTACTTGACAGAACAAGGAGGTTCCGCATGACGAAGCGTGCTCGGAGACCGAGCCTTGCCGACCGAATGCCCGTCGATTCGAGGAACCCGCTTTTGATTGATGGCGGCACGAGCCACCCGGCCAAATCGGCCATTCTGCCACGGCTCACCTTGCCGCAGCCGACCTTGACGGACGAGGAAAAGGCCGAAGTCCGGGCCGCCAGTCAGGCCTCCTTTGACGCCTTTCGCGGCAAGCTCACGGAGCGCAAGCCATGAGCAGCCCGGCAACTATCCAATTCCGTCGCCGGTTGATCTTTTCGGCCGAGATTATGACCGGAATCGCTATCGTGATTTTGGTCAGTTGGTTTATCCGCAACGCCGTCGATTACGCCTCGCTTTCCGGCTCCTTTCAGCATCGAGCCGCCGCGATCTACACGGCCGCCATTGTTTTTCTGTATCTGGCGCTCGCCCTCTTGAGGCTTGGCGCGCGTGTCCCCTCTATTCAGGAAATCTCTTTCGGTTCCGCAAGCGGCCTTGTTGTGTGGGGCCTGTTTCAGCATTTCGACGTTCCGGCCCGCGATTCTTATGCGGTTGTGGCCGTCATCTTCGCCTTGATTCCGGGCCTGCTCGCGAGCTTGCCGCTCACCAGAGCCAAGAAGGCTCCGCAGCCGGTTGAGGCCGTCCAAGATGTCCCGCGCAGGACGGAGGAGGAACACAGAACATGGATGATTGCGGGCATGAGGAAATCGGCCGCCCGCGCCTTCCGCGACCGTCGCAATTTTCCCCTTGGATCACAGGAGCGGCAGAACCGCCGTTTGTTGATCCAATCCGCGAAGCTAGGCATTCGCTCCCTTGCGCCGAAATCTGACGCCGGGGCCGACACAGAATTTTTGTCGTTTGAATTCGACACCAACACGGCCGACGCCATCGAGGCGATTGCACAAAAACGCGGCATCAGCATTTCCGAGTTTTTGACTGAGACAATGCGGGTTTCCTTTTGGCGCTATGGCTTTGCCGAGGGGATCAAGATCATTGAGGCCGCACGCCTCAAAGCCGAGGAAGAAGCCCGCGAGCAGCTTGAAGCCGAGCAGACACCTTTTACCGAAGGCCAAGCACGAGCCGTGGATTTTGCACGTGCCATGCTCGCAGACGCCGCCGCATCCATCCACGAAGAATGCAACAGAACCGGCGCGGAACTTCCGCACGCCGACCTTGACCGCTTGCAGCAAGCCATTGAAGCCGCCGCCGCCGTTGCCGCGTCCCTCAAGGCCCAAGCGGATGCCACAGGCTGGACGATGAAGCCCGACGAGCGGGGCGTTGAGCTAGGCCCACGTCCGGCGGGACAGGGCTTTCAAGTGGAGGTTTACCGCGAGCGCAGCCTAGTCGCCCGCGTGCTGTTGCCGTCTGACGTTTCGGTCAGCAAGGCCGAAGCCCTCACGCAACATTTGTTTGACGCGCTCACCGCCTAAGCCGGGCGCGATCACCTATCGGTTAGACCACGTTTAAACGGCTTCGCCCCAGAGGTTCAGGCCAGAGCCGGGGCCGAGGGCTTCCCGGCGCAGATCAGAACGCCGGAGGAAAGGGTAGGGGAGGCCGAGCACACGCATTCAGCCCTTGCGCTTGAAGACGTCCACCAGAGCCGCACAGCACGCCGCACCGCCACGCTACGCGGGCCGCAAGAGCCTTGCGAGATCAAGGCCGAGAAACCCACGAAGGCAGCACGCCGGGCAGCGTTTCACAGGCACGATAAGCACGCCGGTTTTCGTGTGAAGTTGATCCGAGAGATAACCTGATTTCCCTTTCAGGTTCACCGCCACATTGAATATTAGAAGCTTCGACTAGGGCAAAACCTATGCCCGGTCAAATCACCGCTGCGCTATTACAAGAGCTTTTTTCCCCTGTCTAAGTAGACATTCCTCGCGGGACAAAAAAGCACGTCTCCGACTTCTTGCAATTGCTTTTTCTCAGTCATGAACGGTTGCCATCGAAGCCCCAAACCGGCGGTTTCACAAACACTGAAAGGCAAAGATCATGATTATCGGACAATTCACCAAGAACGAAAACGGCTTCATCGTTGGTTCAATCGCCAGCCCCTTCGGCATCCTGCAAGACGTTTCTTTCGAGCCGATCACGCAGACAGGCAACGGCCCTAGCTTCCGCATGACGGTTGACAGCGGCGAGCTTGGTGCAGCGTGGACGAAGAAAAGCGCCAAGGGCAACGAATACCACTCGGTCACAATCCGTTCCCCCTTCCTCCCGGCTCCGGTCAACTGCGCCTTGCTGGAAAGCACCCGCACCCCCGGAACCTACAACCTCGTTTGGGATGAACCCAAGAAAGACGAGGCCGCTTAACCGATCCGATCAGCCCCGGCCGAACACGCCGGGGCGACGATCCAACAACATAACAACGGGAGGATTAAACCATGAAAATCAATCACGCCTTACTAGCTTGCCTTGAAGTCGCTGTTTTAGCCGGTCAAATGAACCCAGAAGCTACGCCCTACAGATTAGCTCGCGCCATTCACGATATACACAAGATCGGGGCGCAGCTTCATAAGCGTTACGAGGCACAATGTTCGTATCCATATGCGGACACAGACCGCTATCGGAAGCGCACCGAAACCCTCCAAGACCAAGCCCATGAAATTGCCTCTAATGTTCGGCTTACCATCGCTCATCAAGGCGACCCGCGAGGCTGGCCGATCATCGTTGCCTTCGGAGAGCGGGAACACCGGATCGGGGGCGCATCATGAGCGCCGCACGGTATCCCGCGATCAATGATTTCAGCCTTGCCGTGATCCTTCACGCACAGCCGGGCGCGGCGATCACCCCGGCCACGGTAGATGCGGCCCTAGCCAATCGTCCGCAGTTCACCTTGACGGCCAACAGCTACGAAACCGTGATTGCCGACCTCGCCAAACATCACATGATCGAGGGCGACGACAACGAGCTTACCGGCCTTGCCGACAACTTCCGCCGCATGTGGCTAAACTACCTCGCCAAAGACGCCGGGCCATGATCCGGCAACAGCAAAAACAAAAGACCCTCGCCGGGGGGCAGTTCTCCGGGATTGCATGGAAGATGCAACCCGAAGAACGGCCAAAAGGGTGTTTGATTGGTGCAACGTCAAGAGGTCTTCCATCCAATTCTTTTTGGCAAAGAGCGCCAAAAACAATCGGCTCCTTGCGAAGACTCTTGACGACTGAGAGGGCGGTGCGTGTGACCCGTTCCCGATGGTCACTAGCCAGAGAAAGACTTTCCTTGTGTCAAGAACAACTTGGGATTATATTGTTGTCATGTTGTGGACAACGCAAAAACGCCACAACTCGAAAGTATAACAACCACAGGGGGAAACCATGAGGCAGCAACCAGCAATCAACATAGGCGGGCTTGATAATCTTGTCCGCTATTTCGGCACGCCGGAGGAAGCCGCCGAGCTTCGCACCTTGCGCCAGCAGGCCAGCCGGGCAGCGCAGCTTGAGAAAGACCGCGACGACGAGCCGAAGCCCCAAGGCTTGAGCACGATCACGGCCCTTGCCCTTGGCATGGCGATAGCACAGGCCGGAGCCGCCCATAAAGACACGATCCTACAGGACGCCAAGCAGGCCAGCAAAGCAGCGGCGAAGCGCAAGCAGCAGCAGGCCCAAAGGCCGGTTGTGCAGATCATGAGGCCCCACCCATGAGCGGCCCCGATGATAAGGCAGCGGAGGCCGGACAAGCCGCCTATGCCGCACAGCGCCGGAGATACACCGCCGCATGGTATGAACAGATTGCAGCATCCCGGCCTGACAGTTTGACGGACGGGGAGAAGGGCGAGCTTCGGGCCAGCAGTCAGAACGCCATGAGCGCCTTTCGCACCAAGCTCGCGGAGCCGAAACCATGAGCCGCGACGTGAACAGCTATGAAGCCGTGGCGGCCGAGCTTCGCCCCCTAGGCATCAAGATCGCCGTTACCCCCGGCGAATATCTCCTGAGCTATCGAGGGATCAAGGACGGGCCGGAAGAACGGGCCGAGGCCCTAGCCGACGCGCTCGCCCTTGGCCGGGACATGGCCGAGCGAGCACCACAGGCAGCACCGCCCCCGATGGGGCCGACAGGGCGCCGCCAGACACGCCGGGGCCTGATGATGAAGCATAACCGATGGATTGCCGCCCGACGCCGCGCACAGGCCGCCAGCGGGGCGGGGAACGCCGGGAAAGGGGGCAGACCATGACCAACGACAACCGAGCCTATGAATGCGACGGATGGGCCTTGTTTGGCCTGCCTGACAAGCCGAACGCCTGCCCATGCGGGAACGACAGCGCCTTTGTGGACAGTCTCAACAGGGAAGGGCCACGCGGGCCTTACTTTGTCGAATGCGCCGCGTGCGGGCGCACCGGGCCAGAGCGGCCGAGCTACAACGACGCCTTAGCCGTGTGGAATCGGGCCACCCGGAAAGGAGAGCTTGAGCTTATTCACGTTGTAGACAACACGAACACTTGACAGATCGCGTTGTTTAGACGATACTATGAGAATGTTTAAACGCTCTCGCTTCGAGGCCGACATGACCAGCACGAACCGCTTTCAATCCCGCGACGCATGGCTTGAAGCCGCCACCAACCAGCTACGCCCGCACTACCAGACGGCGGGCTATCCCTTGCCGCAGGCGGTTCGCTTTTCGGTTGGCTTTCCCTCGACCGGCCGCAAGGGCAAGCGGATCGGGGAGCACTGGCATTCAGCGGCCAGCGCCGACGCCCACCATGAAATTTTCATCCGCGCAGATCAGTCCGACCCGGCACAGGTTCTAGGCATCCTCGCCCATGAGCTTGTGCATTCGGCCGTGCCGGTAGGATCGGGCCACGGACCGGTTTTCAAGAAGGCGGCCCTTGCCGTAGGGCTTGAGGGGAAGATGACGCAGGCCATGCCGGGCGCGGTTTTCGCGGCCCAACTGGCGCAGATCGCGGCCGAGCTTGGCCCCTTGCCGCATGGCCGGTTGAACCTCGACCAAGCAGGCGACGACACCCCGAAGAAGCAGGGAACCCGGTTGCTCAAGGCCGAGTGCACTTGCGGTTACTCTGTCCGCGTAACGCGCCTTTGGTTAGATCGCGTTGGCCCGCCGCATTGTCCGCAGCACGGCGCAATGACCGTTGAAGGTTGGGAGCCGGGCGACGACGAGGACAACGAGGAAGGGGAGGACTAGACCATGAGCAACGAAATTCCAACGATCAGCACAGAGGCCGAATTACTCGCCCTCTTGCGGGCTAATCCGGCTACGCGAGGAGTTTCCTATTACCGCGACGAGGATTTATGCGTCGCTGAATTGACCGAGGATGCGGGCCGCATTGTCCGGGTGCTCGCATGGATAGATTCAGACGGTAGCGCGGACGCTGTTCTACAGCAGGCCCACGAGGCCGATTGCGAAGGCGACGTTGCCACATGGAAAAGGCTTCCCCTTCGCTATGGCCCCTATTGTTCGACTTGGGTTTTGCCAGAGCACCCAAAGGCCCCCGCCAAGGCCGGGGGCGACGAATGAGCACCGAACACCTTAGCGCAGACGAACGGGCCAGCTTCCTAATCGGGCAGGCCCTACGCCGTGCCATGCTGGCCGCCAGCAGCACGGACGAGGCCAAGGCGCACGCATGGGCCGCCTATTCCGCCGCGCTCGATACCATGGCCGTTGAGGACGCGCAGCACGTCACCAAAACAACCGGCCTGATCGACCTTAGCCAGCAATGGGCCGAGCACGAGGCGGAGCTTGCCGCGTGGCGCGAGGAACGCTCGCAGCCAGCGCCGACACGCCCGGCGAAGACCCGGAGGAAACAGCCATGAGCACCAACCGCCTGACAGCCGACGAGCGGGCAACCTACCTGATCGGGCAAGCCTTCCGCCGCATCATGGAGCGCGACATAGCCGACACTCCGGCCGCGATCCTAGAGCTTGCGTGGAGCGCCTACAGCGCCATTCTACCCGCCGCCCTGACGCCCGACGAATGCGATACGATCATGACCACGACCGGCTTTGTGGGCGAGGGCTGGCTAAAGATGGCCGACGATGAAGAGGCCGACGCCGTGGAGCGTTTCACGGTTGAGGTAGACGAGGACACGGCCGCCGCCCTGCGAAAACTGGCCGAGCGTTGCACCGAGCTACACCACCAACGCGGCACCGGAGTTACGACCCACGGGGCGCTTACCGTTGCGGCCCTGCTCGCCATGCTGGCCGAGGACGCGGGCCTTGCGTTCAGCCGCCCCGGAACGTGGCAGGGGGTGAATATGCAGCACGTCATTGCATCCCACGGCTACAGTCAACGCCTCCCGTTGTTCGAGCCGTCCGCCAAGACGACCGATCACCCATTTTCGACTGAGGACTAAATCATGAAGCGTTTCACGATTGAGGTTGACGACGACACCGCCACAAACCTGCAATCCCTCGCCCAACTTTGCACCGAAACCGACAAGCGGCGGGAGGGCGCAACCACCCACAGGGCGCTTACCGTTCAGCGGTTGCTTGCCATGCTGGCCGAGGACGCGGGCCTTGTCATCAGCCGCCCCGGATCATGGGAGGGCTCGAACATGGAGCAAGTCTTTTCGTCGCACGGCTACCAGTTCTAGGGGGCGCTATGACCAACGAAGAATCTGCCGCCATCTTGGCCGAGATCGACCGGAGAAACGCCACGTTGCGCGGGCAGATCAGGCTTGTTTTGCTTCGCATCTACAGGCTGATCCGGCGAGCTTATAAAACCATCAAGCCTTACCCGCTTGACGATGACGTGCCGTTTTAGGGGGCCAGATGACCGAGCTTCCCTTTGTTCCATACGGCCACCCAACCAGCCCTTTTTGCGGGCTTGTGATCTTGGGCGAGGCCCCCGGAGCCGAGGAAGTGAGGCAGAGCCGCCCATTCTGCGGACGCAGCGGCAAGCTATTATCCGACGCCCTCACGGCCGCCGGTATCGACCGAACCGCCTGCCTTGTGGCGAATGTCTTTCGGTTCCGGCCGCCTGAAAACAAGGTGCGGCACTTCTTCCAGACCACCAAGGAAGCCGCCCTATCCGGCAACAGCCGGGCAGCGGATTACGGCCGCCACGCGCACGGTTTTTGCCGGGCGGAATACCTGTCCGAGATCGAGCACCTAGCCGCCACGTTGCGCTTTGCAAGCGCCGTGCTGGCCCTTGGAGCTGTGCCGCTTTGGATCACGACCGGGCGGCAGAGCGTCACCGAAAACGCCGGTTTGAGCCTGCCTTGTCGGCTCGCAGACCTCCCCGTATTTCCGACCTATCACCCGGCTTTCATCCTTCGCGGCAATCGCGGTTTGATTCCTGAATGGCAGGCGGCGATGCACCGCGCCGCACGTTTTGCCGAGCTTACACACCGCCAGCCTGAGAGGATCGAGCCATGATTTACACGATAGAGCTACGCCGAGCGCAGGAAATCATTTGCTCGATTAGCGACCGCTTCGAGGACGACAGCGCCGCCCTTGCGGACGCCAAGACAGTGCTTTCAAAAAGCGCCGCCGATGAGGCTAAGGTATTCCGGTTTGACAGCGTGGGACGAGAGCCTATCGCCATCATTACGCCGGAAACCGAGCAATAAAAAAGGGCCGGTGCTGTTTAAACGATATCTCTTTTCTTGCCTTCAACCCAAGCCCCTTGACGATTCGGGCCGAAGGCCGAAACGTCTTTACCCGCGCAGCGGGGGGCGAAAGCCCCTCGTGCGATACCTCCCGGTATGCCGCGCAAAGGGGCAGGGGTCAAAAGCGCCGCGCCTTCGCGGCGGCGAGGATGATTTTTCGTTCTTCACGAAAAATACCGCAGCTACCTTTTGACGCCTGACCCGCCGTGCGGCCCTCGCTTCTTTCACGAAAACAAAACCTGTCCGGCGAAGCCGGACGCCTTTTATGCCTTGTTTCGTTCGAGGACTTCGCGCTTGAATGCGTCCCAATAGGCACTGATAGCGTCGCGCCCCAATCTGTTTAAACGTCGCGCCGAAGGCGCGCCGCTATTTTGAGGGCAGGGATAGAGGTAGGCGAACAGATCGGCCTTGCGCGTATCGAGCGCGAGCACGGCCGCCTTGTCCGTTCGAGCAATCCGAAAGCACAGCCCGGTTTCGCGGTCGATCACTTCCGGGTCGAACACATCGACCGTGAAGTGACGAGACAGGCCGCCCTTGCTCCACTTGGCGGCCTTCCCGGCGGTGATTGGTTGTCCGATCATTTCCATATCAATGACCCCATTGAGGGCGTTTAAACGGCTCCCCATGTGGCATACCGTTTAAACGCTATTCGGCTGCCGCTTGGACGACTTGAAGCGCGGGCTTGTCGCCGTCCGGTTTCGCGTCGCTTGCCGGTTCTGCATCGAGGACGGGGAAAAGGTGACGGTCATTCGGGCGCACATATTCCGCGAGCAGCTTCACCATGACCTTAGCAAATTCGCTCTTGGGGTTTTTCTGCATGTGCTCGACAGCGAGCGCCCCGGCGATCACCTTGCGGCGGGTATCGGCCTTGCGTTCGGCTTCGTTTTGGCGAGCCTCAGCGGCCTTGAGTTGAGCGGCAATCTGCGCCTGCTTTAGTCGCAGAGCTTCGATTTTGTCGGTTGTCTTTTGGCGCGGCATGGTGTGAAATCTCCTAGCTATTGTTGACAACGCGAGGATACCACAGCACCAACGAAAGCACAACGGAAGCCTTGACTTTGGGCCGATGCGTTTAAACGATGCTTGCCCGACTATCGCGGATCAAGGGATAGGGAGCATTTTGGGACCTGTTCCTACTGATGGCGTTTACAATGGAAAATTGGCTCTGGATGTGCTACCATCCCGAAGGATGAAGGGCGCACTTTAGCATTACCTTCGGTAATGCGTGCTAAGGGCAAAAATATCGTGACGGTGAGCGGACACTATCATTGCGAGGCTAAGGCGGTATCCCGAACAACGGGACGCAGCGCCGTGGCCGCCGCAGCTTACCGGGCCGCCGAGAAGATCACCGACGCACGCACCGGCCTAACTCACGACTACACACGCAAGCAAGGCGTGCTGCATTCTGAAATTGTTGTCCCGCCCGGCTCGCCCGCATGGGCCAAGGATCGGGCCGCTTTGTGGAATGCAGCCGAGGCCGCCGAGGACAAGAGCACCCGGCGCGATACGGCCAAGACCGGCCGGGATTTCATCATCGGTTTGCCGCATGAAATCAGCGCCGAAGGCCGCCTTGCAGCTACGCGGCAATTTGCTACTTTCCTCGCGGAAACCTATGGCGTCGCGGTGGACTTTTCCATTCACGAGCCGGACGAGGACGGCGACCAGCGGAACTATCACGCGCACGTCCTGACCTCGACGCGAGTCATGACGGATGCCGGTTTCGGCGGCAAGGTGCGTGAGCTTGACAGCCCGCGCACCAGCGGCAAGCACCTTGAGGCGATCCGCGAGAAATGGGCGGACATTCAAAACGCCGCCTATGCCCGAGAGGGGATCGACGTTCGCGTTGACCATCGCAGCTATCAGGCGCGGGGCATGGACAACGAGCCTACAGTTCATCTTGGCCCGGCCGCTTCCGGCATGGAGCGGAAGGGCATGGAAACCGATCTAGGCGACCGGAACCGGGCGGCCAAGGCGGGCAACGAGAACCGCGCTAACCTTCGCGCCGAAATCGAAACACTCACTCTCGAAATCCGCGACGAAGCCGCAGCCCGCGCAGAGCGGCAGGCCGAGCGCGAGGAACGGGCGGCCGTTCGGACGTTCGACACCGCGAAGATTTTGGCGGCGATCACCGAGCGCCGTTCGACGTTCAGCCGGGCGGACCTCAACCGGCTTTTGAAGGGCGAGGTTCCGGACAAGGCCGAGCGAGAGGACGTGACGACACGCATTCTCGCGTCGCATGAGGTTATCGGGTTGCACGAGGACAGCGGCAAGCCGGTTTCGCGCTACACGACGCGCACCGTTCTTGCGGCCGAAATGGCGATCATGCAGGACGCCCGCGCCCTTGACGGCATGACGCGCCACGGCTTGACCGACTGGCAGAAGGCGGACGCCCTCGACCGTCACGCGCACCTTGACCGGGAACAGCGGGCCGCGTTCGACCGGGCGACCGGGCCGGGCGGTTTCACCATGATTGCGGGCGAGGCCGGGACGGGTAAGAGCACGACAACCGGCGCGATCCGCGACGCCTACGAGGCCGCAGGCTATCGCGTTATGGGCTTGGCGTGGACTAACCCGGTTGTGAAGAATATGCGGGCTGAAGGGTTTGCCGAGGCCGAGACTATCGCCAGCGAGCTAGGGCGTGTCGAGAAGGGTTCGAGCGTTTGGAATAGCCGCACCGTCCTGATGGTGGACGAGGCGGCCATGTTGTCGAGCCAGCACCTTGCCGAGTTTATGGCAACGGCCAAGGCGACCGGGGCAAAGGTGATTTTGACCGGAGACGACGCGCAGCTAGGGAGCATCGAGCGCGGCGGCATGTTCGGGGCTTTGGTTCAGGAGCACGGGGCCGCCGTGCTTCGCACCGTCCGGCGCATCACCGACGCCGAGGAACGCCGTGCATGGAACCAGATGCACGAGGGCAATTTCCGCCCTGCCCTCGACCTCTACGACCGCAAGGGCGCGATCCATTGGGCGCAGACGGGCGACGACGCCCGCGCCGAGCTTGTGGCGAAATACGCGGCCGACACGGCGGCCACACCGGACAAGAGCCGGTTTGTTTTCGCCAACAGCAACGCCGAGGTTGCCGCGCTCAATAAGGACATTCGCGGGCTGTATCGAGATCGCGGGCAGCTTGGCGAGGATCACCAGTTGCGCGGGACGGACGGCCCGGCCGATTACGCTACGGGCGACCGCATCATGTTCACCGCGTCCGCGCAGACGAAGGAAGCACGAGCGGCCGGGTTCATCCTTGGCGCGACCGGCACAATCCAGAAGATCGACGGCCAGCGTGTCACCCTCGCCCTCGACGGCGAGCGCGGGGGCAAGGGCCGCGTTGTCGCCTTCACGGTTGGCGAGAATGCCGACCGGGGCGAGTTCAACAGCTTCCGCCACGGCTACGCCGGGACGATCTACAAGGGCCAAGGCCGCACGCTGGATCAAACCTATGTGCTGCATTCGGCCAGCATGGGCGCGGCCTCTAGCTATGTCGGTTTGAGCCGTCACCGCGAGAGCGTTTCGATTTTCACGACACGCGGAGCGGATGCTTGGATGATGACGACCGGCGGGGCCGACAACCTCACGGAAGCACAGCGCAAGAGCGCCGAGCGTTCTTATGCGCGGTGGGGCGAAGCGAAGCCGGAGCTTGCCGCCCGGCATGGTTTCGCGGATTACGTCGCCTATGTGCAGGAGCAACAGGCGAACCGCCCGGCGGATCATTCGGCTGATCTCGCCCGCCTCGCCCGACAAATGGGCCGGGTGGACGACCGCCGGAGCGCGTCGCAGTTCCACTATGACCCCAAGGCGCAGACCGACACCGGCAGCTTTGGCCGGGCCGCGACAGGGGCCACAGGGACGGCGCAGGGCGGCCGGGAAGGTTCCGGGCTTGCCGATGGTGCAGCGAGCAGTCAGAGCGCCCCCACGGGCCAGCAGAGCGCGGCAGCGCATCGCACGGGCGCGCGGATCGCGGCCATTCGGAATCCCTTCCGGCAGGCGCAGGCCCTACACCGGGCGCATGTGCGCGACGCCGACAGACAACGGCGCGAACAGCTTACCGCGAAGAAGGCGGCCGAGCAGGCGGCGGCCATCAGTGCGGCACAGCAGGCAGAGGCCCGCCGTCAAAGCCAGCTCGAACGCGAGCAGATGGCCCGCGATGTGGCAGCCCGAAAGACAGGAGCACCCGCTCCGGTGAAACCGGACACCAAGGCAGCGGCGAGCGAGGCGACCAAGCCCGCGCCGAAGCAGCGGGACGCGACCATTCAAACCGCCGTGCAGAAGGCGGCCGAGGAAGCCACCAAGGCGAAGGCGGGGCCGAGCTTGAGCCGGGCGGAACGGGCGCAGGCCGAGGCCGATAAAATGGCGCAGGAAGATCGCGCATCGGGGCGGCATCGCTTCCGAGAGCGAGGGCGGACGCGATGACCTTGCCGGGCCTTGGGTTGCCCCCGGCGAGGAAAGCAGGACAAAACCCGGCTCCGGCGCAAGTCGGCTAAATCGAGCAGCAAGGGCGACCAAGGCGGAGCTATTCACGCCCGCAGCCGCGCGCTTGTGTCATCACAAAACTAACAACGCGACAACAGGAGAAAGGGAGAACAGCTATGCCGGACGAACAACAAGGGAGATCGCAGGCGAATACATCAAACTATGTCGAAACCCATTGCAAGATTTGCGCCGCTGGACAGACGATCACGCGGGATACCCGGGGGCAGGCCAGTTATTGCCTACTCTTGCGCGACTGGATGACCGGGCCGAAGGGGCAACCGCTGATAACAGACTGCGACCGCTACGAGCCGAAGGAGAGGCCGGGGCGGTAGCGCGGGGCCGCTATGCCGACCTTGGGCCGGATCAGCTACAGCGGGCCGCCCTAGGCCGCGCACAGGACGCCTATAACGAGATCATGGCGATCATAGGCGCGATGATCGCGGCGATCATGAAAGACCCCGGCCTAACCCGCGACCAGAAGGCGGCGGCCGTCAGGGCGATCCGCCAGCAGAAGAAGGCCGAGGCGAAGGCCGTTCGTCGGCGGATTCTCCGCGAGGAAAAAGACAAGCTCAAGGGCTGCAGGCGCAAGGGTGGAGGCGGCACGGGCAAGGCCCCTGCCCCGATGATTCACTAGCAGGAAGAACGAGGGCCACGCGAAGGCATCCCCGATCTCCCGGCCCGATTTAGGGTCTAAAGTTCCTCGATCCAATCGATCAGTTTAGCGATGATGAAGCCAATGCCGATACCACCAAGGGCGGCGAAACCGAGCGTATGATACCATGGGGGGCCGCTAAAGGGATCGTCGAAGAGGCGCGTCCCTTTCGTGATGACCATAGCGCCCAGATAGGCAAAGAACGGTAGGGCACAAAGGCCAACGATGATGCGTAGCGGTAGAATGAAGAGACTCAGTAGTGCCGCAACAAATCCTTGACGGTATTGGGTGTTGGCCGGGATATAACCTGTTTTAGCGAATTTTTGTGTATGACCAGATTTATTTACGCGGTGATAGTGGTCGTCGTTATCTTTTTGCCTTTTGCCTTCGGCGTGGGCGGCTGCATTGAGCTGGTCCTGTAATGCGTTGCCCGTGAAGATA
>Ga0209208_10002565_pt1 | contig 26086 bp, 16 predicted proteins | sample S1TSphfallax_3_FD_187694 | JGI IMG/M metagenome (GOLD analysis project Ga0209208, IMG submission 187694) | Host-associated microbial communities from peat moss isolated from Minnesota, USA - S1T2_Fd - Sphagnum fallax MG (SPAdes) (version 2) | ecosystem: Host-associated > Plants > Peat moss >...
TTCATTATTGTGAATATAAGTCAATATACAAAAAATTAAATATGATTGTTGTTGCATCAAAGTTTCTTTTAACTATTTACTCTATATGAGCTTACAATGCAGTCAAATGAGTATGGTACTAATAGTGAGAATTTGAATAAGATGAAAAGTCCCTTCATGTTGAAATTGTTCTAGCTTTGATTGTTATGCTTCAAAGCATGAATAACAATGAGTCTATTGACTGAGATTTCATCTTTCTTTTTGGACAAATTTTTGCTGGTGTTGATAGTTAGTGGCATTCTTAATGGTGGTAATAGGTATCATCCCAAACACTGAATATATTTCTTGTATATTTCCTAATAAGGTTTGGAGTGGGACATAAGAATTAGAGCTATATTGGTAGAATATGATAGCTATATATGAAGATAGATTTCAATCAGGTACTCTAGGGTATGATTAGGATATGATTTTCTGTGGTATGATATTATTTGAAGTAACAATACACTACATAATTGACTTGTCATTTCATACTTTCTAACTGTAGTAGATAGATGGTAGGTCTTAATATGTATAATCAAATTCATCTTTTATTGACTTCTTTGGTTGCTTGTCATGCACAAAATCACATCCCAATATTGCAAATTTTAAGGCTATTGATTGAGCTTGCTGCATGATACAATTCTAATAAAATGGGATTATTCTTCTAATATGCTGTAATCTACAAATTACTAGAGATTCAAGATTTACATCACAAATTCATAACCAACTTTGGTACTTGATCAGAGCAGCAAAATTGGATTATAATTTTAAAAGCTTTGATTTCTGTTTTCTTTTCTTTTCTTCTCTTTTTTGTCACACAATGTTAAGCAATCAGAAACTATTTACAAATTATGACCATTGAGAACACTACTGCCTTAAAAATGAACCCTATTTCCTGCTTTAAAAATGTTATGTGTATTTCTAGCACAATTATAGCAAAGCTGTGAAAAATATATATTTCCAAAAACCCTGTACATAATATAATTATTATCTGCTCATGGAATTTTGCAAACCTGTACATATATAAATAATAATGTGCTTACCTATATAAGGTACTAGAAATTGATAACCTAAAAAATGCAAAAATCTAGTGTAGCAATCATAATCCAATTTGTGTACCTCAAATTGCCAATTGAAACACTTCACTAGATTTTTGACAGAGTTTCAAGTGGCAATTCCAGGAATTTTCAGCTGCTGCAGCTCCAGGGTAATGCTCAGCTCAATGGGTTACTCTTGCTGATGAAATTTCCATGCAGATAGATATTTGCAAGTGTTGTTGATGAATTCTTTGCAGAATATTTGCAACTGTTGATGATATTTGAAGAAGATAATTTCCATTCATGATTTGCTGCAAGTGTTGATGAAGAATTCCATGGATTTCCTGCAAGTTTGAAATAGAATTCCATGGATTGTCTACAAGTGTTGATCTGAAGAAGTTTTCCACGGACAGATTGTTGTTGAAGAATTAGGAAGTCTCTTGTAAACTGCAGTGATGGATGATGAAATGATTCCATGATCTCTGATCTGCTGTTGCAAGACTTAGTTGATGGAATTTTCATGCTGCAGATGTGGGCTGCAAGATAATGATCATCATCATCATCTTGGTTTCCAGACTGTTCTTCCTCGAAGAATTTCTTCTTCCACACCTTGTAAGCGCAACAAGTGGGTAAAAGATTGGTCACATGATGAGTGTAACCCATGAGCTGTTGAGTTCTTAAGCTCCTTGAAATTCTGAGCAACTTGCAGTGAAGAAGAAGAAGAAGGTGCAGAGCAGCTGCAAGCGCCATTGCCATTCATATTGCTGCTAGAGCTGACAATATTGCTCAGCTCATGGAACTCTGCTGCATGTTTGTCACATTTTGTAGTGCCCACTGGATTATTAACTTGCACAGACTTTGTGTCTGATGATTTACAGACAGGTTTTATGCAGGAGGGACTCCCAAGAGACTCCACAACGTCGTTGCTGTGGCATTCTCGACGATACTCCAGCGTCATACTTCGGAGTTCGTGTTTCTGGAAATGCTCAACTGGGATACTCTGCAAAAGTTGCCCATAATACAGATCAGCTCCCATACACACACAGAGTTACTACCCATGACGAATAAGAAACATGCAGATATCTTCAGAAGCAATACTAGTCCCCCAGACTCTACACTCGAGTCCACATATACAGACAGAAAACCACCACCTTCCATAGTACTACTGCATACTAAATGTGGACAAAGGCTTTGAACAAGAAAAACAGTTTTCCATGTACCTCGAATACCCAGCTGATGTATTTGAGATTGCTCACATGCTGATTCATGTCCAGGTCTTCCCGGCTTGGCTGCAGTACCAGATCGACCAAAACCACACAAACAGATATCACAATTTTGTCAAATCCTGCAGACCTTGCAGTAAAACATGATGGTCTAGAACTCTCGAGTCTGATACATTGAGCTTCCACTAGTAGCTTCAGTCATTGATTGATTCAATCACAGTTTTCAAAGTAATGTCTGATCTCAAAGTAGGGTCCCCCAAGTACAAGACTTGGGTTAGAACTGCAAGATGCAGATCCGTAAGCCGTGGTCAATTTCCTTGGAACTTGCAATATAAGGCTAAGACAGGCTGCTGTGCATAATACATACCTTCAGATCAGACTTCACAAATTGCGCAGTATTGTTGTTGAGCTTGCCGATTTTTATGTTCTGATCACTGCAGCTGCTGCTAGGCGGCGGGAACGCGAAACGGTCGTTGATGAACGTGAAGTTGATCTCATCACGTACAACGTCAGGGAATTTGGCCAAGCGCCGTGTCTTGGAATGCATCATGCACCAGGTGCTGCAGCAGAGTCACAATCACACATATTCATGTCCAGATGCTACAGTGCCACAAATATCAGTTCCTCAAAACAAAAACAAAACAAGAAAAACCCATTTCTTTCTTGCAAACTGCAGAAAACATGTCATCCTGGAACAATCAATTCCTCAACCAAGGCTAGAACAATCTTCTGGATCGACCAAAACCAACACTGTCATGTGCCTGCACCAGTTGCCCAGCTGAATCTTGAGTCTCGAAACAACAAACCGGGCGGAGAGTCGAGACAAGGACTATATACCTGGTTGCACGAGCGAGGACTTCTCCCGTCTGATAGCACCGCATCACCCAGTCTCGACGCATCCCATTTCTTCCGGCCTGCGCTACCCAAGTGTCTATTTCCACAACCTCGGGCCTGCACATCCATCACACCAAATCACCAGTTGGTACTCTCTTGCAATCAGCGCTTCTTGCAGCAAGACATGTTTACAAAGAGTTGTTCTTTTTTTTGTTTCATTTTCCTCTTGTGGTGCTCAAGTCTCGTTTCTTAGAAAACTGGTGTCCAAAGCTGTGCACCGTCGATCTCAAGTATTGCGGATCTTCTTCTCCCGTTCTTCCAAACTTAGAGAAGAAAGAAAGAAACTCATTTTAGAGTATTGCGGCCCGCAGATCATTAGCTTATGAATGCAGAATGTTTGTCGAGACAATTGGACGTTGCGAGTTCGCGAAGAGGAGGTTGGAACTTCGTGTGCAATGGTCGAGAAGTAGTTGAGATCGTTAGCTTAGTTTGGAGATCATGAGCAGGCGGCCGGGGACTCTTACCAGCAAGGGTAGCGCTCGACCTCCACATGCATTCTGGTGACCACCCAGATGAGGCCCAGCGGGTTCATGCTCCTTGTTGCTCCGAAACCATCACCTGCTACTCCTAACAAATGCACGTGACATAGTGCCATTTCCTGTCACACCCAAAACACTAGACATTGCAGCTGAGAAGAAGAAGAAGAAGAAGAAGCTGTCCAAGTAACAGAGATCAAGTCAAATCCACGAGCAAGAACTACGCGGCCTAGACGTAGAGTTCGAGGAGCTGGTGCCGCATCTAAAACGCGATCAACTGCCTCTAGATCCGATTCCGAATTCCTAAGATTTGAACTGTAGTTAGTTTCGACTGAGCGGTTTGGGATTGAATGTTGCAGCTGCAGTGCTTCGATTCTTCGGGTGCGGAATTTACTTGGAATAGGCTGACAATCGTTTGAACGGATGTCGTTCTGTCGGCTCCGACTTCGTAAGATCTTATGACAAAGATCTGTCTGTACATGAGGGAATCTTCGACAAAGCCGCCTTGGCGTAGTCGGTGAAGAGGGATCATCTCTCGCTGCATTCTCTTATTGTCTTCCAAGCTCCTCGACCTGCGAAGCTTAGCATGGGACGTCAGCGCTTCACCTACTGACCCCGAGAAGCTGCTGTCGGAAGAATTAGTATTCCTGTGATACATCTGCTGCTGCAATAACGGTGTCTTTCCTGCATCGCCGGCTCTGACCGCGCGAGAGTTGCAGGAGGAGCTGATGATCGTCGAATTACTTCGCTGCACAAATTTGCTGGGTGGAGGTGCAACTGGGTTCTGGTCGAAATTCAAGTCGTCAGCGAGTTTTCCGAATTCGAGAAGCGATTTCGCGCTCAAGTCCGTCGGTTCCAGGAGCGTCGCCCGTGTAGCCGTCCTTCCTACTCGCGGCGCTGTCGACTTAGGTACTAATCTCGTGAGCTGCTGCAGCTGCTGGCGCTGAGGTTGGAGCGCATGAGTGATATTATTAGTCAATGTTGACATTGCAGCAGGTGATGACCTCAAGACGACGTCGCGAAGCTGCAGGGAGTAGCAGCGGCGACAACGTATTTCCCACGAGCTGCTGGAATTAGAAACAAATGAATTCGACTGGCGCAACTCGCCTGTAGTAGCACGAAAAACTTTCATGGAAGGCACAGCATGAGCAGCATTACCCATGAGTGACGCCACCTCCATTGCAGCTGCTAAAACAGCCTCGATCACTACAGCTTCCGGCAACTCACGTAACGAAAAAGCCCAAATGCAGCTAGCGGAAGCAACAATACTGCAGTAAATCTCCGCTACAAGTTATAATACAGTAAGACGTATAACTACGATCACGTTTGACAAAAATTCTCAAAACATGTCACTGAATAATGCAAAACCCTCCAATCAAGACGTACTTCAGACCATGCGATCGAAAGCAACAGATCTACGAACTGGTACAGAAAAGAAGTCTATAAACAAGCCGCTGGAGACGACAAAGTGAAGCTATATTCAGTACACTAGCTAGATGGTCACTATATGCAGTATAAACTCTTTACAAAAACAAAACCTGGAACTTCAGAGACAACATCTGCACAGATCAGAAGAGTCCCATGAGTACAGTACTCAGTACTCTTGCATCAAATGTCGGTTCCACAAGCTGTTAGCTAGCTAGCTGCACATGAAGAGGAGCTGGAGCTTGTAGTGACCAGCAGCAGCACCAGCAGCAAGACTAGCAGCAAGTATTTAGTTCAATTTAAGAACTGGACAGCTCAAGTCCTGATGAGTTGCAACAACTGCTGCTGATCAATTCAGTACAGTTTGATTTTTTGTGCAAGAAGACTAATATTTGAGCTTGCTACTGAATAGATTTGTGGACTCTAGCGATGACGGAGTTGGAATTCGATATTCGGGGATTGATGAAGCTGGTGTGTCTGGCTTTTTATGAAGCGCAGGCGCGCGCGCGGAAGCGGATGCAGCTCGTCCGTTATCAATGTGATGTTTTTCTGGCTTGTTTCTTTCTTCGTTCTTCAAGGTCGGTTTGGGCTGTTGCCTCTCTTTTACTTACTTTTTGTTTTCTTCTTCTTCTTTCGCCCGCCCCTAACCATAAGCTAAGGTTTTTCTTTTCAAATTTGTGAGGTAGGTGGACCTCAGGATCAGGGTTTCTTTTGAAAAAATTGTGATGTAGCCAAATATGGCTAAATCATTCATAACATGATCATTTAGCCAGATTTGGCTACAAACTAGATATGAAAGTTTTTTTTAAAAACCCAGAACCCTTCTATATTATTGGCTACCTACTGGAACTTATGATAAAAATCTGGTGAAATCCTTTGTATAGGGTCAAAGTCATATTTTCCAGGTTCAAATTTGGCAAATGTTTTGCCAAAAAAATGAAGAAGAGGACTTAGACAAATTTTGGTTGCAGGTCATAAAAGCAAGGTATAATTTTTTTGGGAACATTGTTATCTTCTGGTGACATCCTAGAAGCTATGGTCTAATTCTGGTGATTTCAACTTTTTTTTCTTTTTTTTTTCCACTCCAAATTTGGCGTCTTTTTGCCATTTTCCCCCCCCAAAAAACCTTTGCAGAATTGGCAGCCCCTTATTTGTAATACCCAAATGGCAAAATTACACAATGAAAACCCAGCTGGGCTTTTCTTTTTCCTTTTCCTTTTTTCTTACATAAAAAATTTCGCATGGTTTTCCAAAAATAAAAATGTTAGTCAAAATCACACCAGAAAAAAGAGAAGAAAATTCCAAATCTTTCCTAATTTTGTTGGTAAAAAAAAACTGACAAAATTTGTGGGGCAAAAAAATCACCGAGGTTGTGGTCGATAGCAAGTTTTTGTTTCAATTTTGTGAGCAAGTTTTTTTTCAATTTTGTGAGGTAGGTGGGTTGGCCATCATTCACAACCAGGCTTTGCCAAATTTGGTTACAGGTTGGAGATGGAGGTAGAAATTTCTTTGGATTCACCTCATGTTGTGGCAACAAGATAGACCGTAAAGTCCAAATATGGCAACTTCACAACTTTTTGCCTCCAATTCTAGCAAAATTTTCAAAAAAAATCCTTAAGGCCCTTCACAGTCCCTGTTCTTTCTGTCAACAGGTGATGAAAAATTCACCACAAAAACAAAACACTGGTCCACAAGACCTTAGTTTTAAAACATAATATTTGCATGCACCTTTTTTTAATGCCTTTTTAATGGGTTGATTATGAACTGGAGAATAGGCTATAAACAGCTGATTCTACCCTGTAAGCTGGTCTTCATGGCAGAATCAGTTGTTGATGGGCTGTTGGCTAGTTGGTGAGAGAGGTTTTACGTGGTAGAATCAGCCATTGATGGACCATTCACAATCAGGAAGAATGCTATTGAGAAAGAGCTATGAATGGCAGAATCAGTTTTCACAAATGCAAATATGTATCATAACTTAATGTCAAGTCATAATTTTAATATAATATATCCCACAATAGGCACCACATTTTGTACATTGTAATGGATGAAATCACAAAGCTTGTCTCAAACATGTGGCATGAACAGCCTTTTGTGTGAGAAAAATCACAATTCTCTTGTAGTTTTCCCAAATGTATTTGGAAGGCACCTTATAGCTATGATAATGTATCTCTTCTTCGGGAAGGGAGAGATCCCTCTCATTCCTTATGAGTAGGCAGGTGTAAGATCGAGCCTTCAATTTATGAGTGAGAACCCTCTACTTCAGACACCTCATGTCAATGTAGAATGTTTAGGTTCATTGTAGCCTTCGCTGCATCCTTTGTCCAGGCCTTCACTGCATACTTTATGCTGGATAGAGTGGGTGCAAGGCATTGGGTTGAGATTAGGCTATCGACTCATCCTAGGCCCCTTATTCTGAGAAGGACCCCACCCTAGGGCTGCACCTGCTGACACTTACAAGAATTCGACACCAACAGTATTTACTTTCTTCAACCCAACATCAGATTCAATGTTTGTAGTTTCAAAGCAGTGAGGTATTGCTGGGTGTCCTGAGATGAACCACTAATGAACTTTCTCGGCTGAGAAAGCTCCACACAGTGTGCTGCATGAAGCGGTCAGAAATTGTGGTGAACAACACAGTCCCTCATTCCACAAAGTTGATCTGTTTACTAACAAGACACATGAATTGGGTTTGGTAATGAATGAATGAAGGTTAGGCACCCCCATTGTCTGGTATTGTGTTGTTTGAACAGCCGCCTTGGCCATGACAAATAAGTTAATAATTGAGTACCCATTCATTCCCATTGATCATATTTTGTCTACACAAAATTTATGCCTCTCTTTTGTGTGTTGTTCTCCTGGCTGCAAGGAATCCCCGGCAAAAAAAAGAGTTAGCCTGGTGGTACCAATCATCCTTTGAACATAATTTTTTGATTCATGTTCCTTAAATACTTGGCTTCTTCTAATTGAATTTTTTTTGGATTCCATGGGTTTTCTAGGTTCCCATCATTTCAACAATCATCTTCTCATTACTCTTTACCAACAATTATATTTGACACCCAGTGCACAGATATTTTCTTTACAAATCTTGTTTCATGCAATTTAGCGTCGGTTGTGAATGATAACAGATGTCCAGCTTTCAGAGAATAATGACATGTTCAGCCTTTTGCTTATAGGGATCTAAATCATGGCATGCAGATCTTTGTGGATCACACATTGTTTACAGCTCAATGTGATCACGTCACATTCAACTTACATACTCATGAGGCAGTGGAGCTTTGCACTTTGGTCTGTTCTACCCATCTGTGTCCAGCAAATCTATACAATTCGTAGTTCCTTTTGTGTTTCAAGGGGCTTCATATATTCTAGCTTGTTATTTTGGCCCCATGACCAAGTTAGTTAGAACCACTATCAGGTGGATATTTGACTTCATTAATAACAACCAGTCTCAGTCAGAGAACCTCCGGTTTGGAGTTTTTGAAAAAAATAGGATCAAAGAACCACTGGTTCCAGTTATTTTAAAAACCTCAAAGAACTGTCTGTTTTCATTGAAGAACTGGCAAAGAGCTTGCGGTTATTTGATTTTGATTTTGATTTTATGACTGTGGTCATATATCAAAACAAGTTCTTTGAGTTTTTGACAAGCACAATTATGAACTTTCAGAACAAGCCTTGATATATAACAAGGGGTTTCAGGCAATTTATAATACCCACCCAAGACTGGTTATAACTTACAACACCATTTGTTCACCGTTTGTCCACCCCTTTCCAATATCTTTCAGAAATGTTAACATGCTTTTCCACTTTTTACAGATCAGTTCTTGGGGTGCCCAAAGAGATCTCCACGGTTACATTAGCTTTCAGAAATCAGGTTTTGGGGTGGCCAGACAATGTCTTCCTAGTTGCATTCTGCTTGATTCTTCTAAGGCCTGCAGTCTCTCCAGTAGAAACTATTCCAGTTGTGTCTACTTGTGTTCTCATTTGCATTGTACATTTGATGGATGGGTTCCCATCCTGAATTTTTAATTACGGGGTTGTTCTTCAGTAGAAACCAGAACAACCCCAAAGCCTAAGGAAACAGGTTCTAAAGTTCCAAGCATCAGCCATAAGAAAGCTCATAGTTCATACATGGAATGGAGGCATCCTTGAGTACAGAGTTTGGAGAACACAGTAACCTAAACCTAATGATGGTGTGTGTCTATGGAATCCACCCATCCATATTCTAATCACATGTATTGCTGTGAAATTGTGAGAGAGCATTTCTCTGAACCCTAAACCCACAACTATTCTGATGTAGACTTTTCTTTTGCCAATTGTGATGTAGCCAAAGTGGTGATCATCCAGAAAAATATTAGCCAAATTTGGTGTATGCCATACATGAAAGAAGGATCCTTCTATATACTCTTGGCTACCTTACCATAAAAATAGAGAGTCCTGTGAAACAAATCAAAATCTGGCAAATAAATTCCACTAAAATTCCACTAAAAGATCATATTTGTCAGGTCAGAATTAGACAAAAATTTGCCAGTGAAACAATCACTGAATCTGATTAGGGTTCGGGAGGGGGACACCAGCCATAATGGCAATAAAGCAAAGTAGACTAGCCTACTAGTGGTGCAGAATTGCTGTTTAGGACAATTATTGTTTGTTATGACAAATTGTTCAGCCCTTCACCATGACTGGTGTTTGTGCAAAATACTCCTCACATGAAGAAAGCTCAATGAATACATTAATACTGTAATGTGCTAATGACAATGTCACTCTGTCTCATCTTGCCCATGAGGTCCCTAATTTGAAATTTGAACAATGAAAATGAAACTGATTGGTATGGTTCCCATTAAGAATTCTCTTGGTTTCATTGCCAAAAACACCCAAGGAAACCTGGATTTAATGTGAATGCATTTAATATGTCACTTTATTTTTCTTTGCCTCCCCACCCAATATGGCTCAGCAAGCATGTAAATCATGTACCATTTTGTGGTCAGTTTGTGGACATGTATGTGTCTTGTATTAGTTTTAATCAGAAGTACACATATATGTGCTTTCTTAAAAGTGACCTATTTTCCACAGGCTTAGGGTTTAGGGTTTAGGGTTCATGTCAAACTCACTTTCCAACTCATTTTGAACTATAATTGTAATTGAAAACAAAATTATAGTTAGAAAATGATTTTTGCAACTAAGACTAAGTGTTTTTCCAATTGCACACCAAAACATTTCAACAAGTACAAGTGAAAAACAACATTGCAATTGAAAGCAACAATCATGTGTCATGACTATTAACAATAGCCACTTTAGTTACATTCAACATTTACCATTGTAGTCAAGGATTGTTTTCAATTGTAACCCACTAGTGGATGAACTTCATCCGTTAATGTTGCATGACAGCATCAAATTTTGAATTGTACGTTCAATGGTCTTCTAAAAAAACTAAAAGAAAGTTCAACTAATAATCTAATAACACATGGGGTATCCACATCCATTGGATAGGCCACACAGCACCTAGGCTAAATCATTCAAACATCGGGTTTAACAAGGCCACATGGCACTTGAGCATAAAGCACCTAGCCTAACCTAAGCCACATAAACATAGGGCTAAGTTCAACCACATGGCATGTAAACATTAGTAGGTCACCTAAATTAAATTCTACCAAATTCCACCTAGGATAGGCTTAGACATAAGTCACCAACTAAATGAAACTACATTACACCTAGGTATGTTAAACCCTAATAGCTTATGTGGACCTTAAGCTAAACAAAGACTTATGCCACATAGCACCTAAATTATGTTTATACCTAGGCCACATGGCACCTAAGTTAAGTTTAGACTTACACACTTGGCTTAGACCGAAGCCACATGATACATAAAATAGGCCTAAACCTAGGCCATATGGCACCTAATTAAACAATCATATTTGATTTTGAGTTTAACCTTATGGTTGAACTTTTTAATTGGCTCATCACATTGAATGGCAATACTATTTTCATGTGTGTGTTTTTTTTTTCAACATTTATAATGCACCTCTTTATATATTGCAAAAAAATTAAGGAAGACAAACAATATGGGGTGAATGCATAATACAATGGCTCAATAGTGGTTAAAATTACATTCCCTATAAATCCATATTTTTAAAAATATTATTATTTTAATCTTTGAATAATACATGTTTAATCACTTACAAATCTTCCCAAATCTATGCAAAAATTTGTATTTAATGTAGTTGATGTCATTTTTAAATTTGGAAGTCTTAAAAGGAAACCCATAAAGTTCAAAAGAATAATGGCCCATCTAAAACTTTCAAAAACACATTTTTTTGGACCAAAGAAATTGAAAAACAAACAAAAATTACAATTCATATGGACTTATGAAAATATGGTCAAATTTTAATCATTCAAAAGACTTCCTTAACTATTAAATGGTTAAGGTTTTCAAAGAAAATACTTCTCATATGAGTTTATCATCTTTTATTACATTATATATTGAGTCCCAAAAAGAAAATTTGGAATTTGAACCAATATAATTTTTTCCATTTTGTGATGTTCCAATTAAACAACCAATCCATATTCTTTGATTTCAAAAGTCCAATACTATTAACAAATGATTTTTTCATCAATAAATAACCACACAATTCTTTTCATAGTGAAATGGTAAATTTAGATCCAAATCCCAATTAATAAATTTAAGGATATATTAATCACCATATGCATTTGAATAAAGGGTACCCATGGAAAAAAACATCATTTCATCCAAAAAATGAGCCACCATAACTTGCATCTACCCTATGGGGACAAAAAAATTAGTTGAGTTATAATCTAATCAAAATTATTACATACTATCTACTATCAACTACCTATCTATCTACCTATTTAATTACTACATACTTACCTATTTAACTTCACCTACTGCATATTAACTTAACTTACTACCTACTAATCAATTTAATTTATTAACTAACATAGCCTAAACCACATTGCACATATGCCATATGACACTTAGGCCTAAAGCTGGCCTAAGTGGCACCTAAACCCAGATCATTCAAACCATGTGGCATTTATGCTTAAACCACAAATGCCCCATGGCACTTAAGCTTAAACCTAAGCCATGTGGGTGAAAGCACAATCAAGTAAACCACAAAATTAATCTTCTTTAATTGGAAAATAGTGATTTTCACATCTACACATGAAAATAACTCAACTCCTCCTATCATAATGCAAAACTATGGAGCCTCAATTGACATCATAAAAATGTAAATTTCATAAGAATGAAAAGCAATTACATCATAAATGTATGTAAATAATGCGTTTGAAATTTAAAAATTTAATTTCTTAAACTACTTCATTTCCAAAAACTAAATATAACATTTTTAAAATATGTTTTCACAAAATCTATGGTATACTTTAAGGCTACCACTATTTTTTTTGATTTGGACATTGTTTGAATCTACTTTCACCTAGTTTTATGAAATATGACATTTACTTGCACCTACTTTCATTTACAATAATTTTACTTAACTATTGATTCAATATGTTTTTATCATATTTTTTCACATAAAATCAAGAACCATGTTAACTTCAATCTTTCTACCCAACCAAATTACATGTTTGATGAGTTTATGATATAGTTTACAGTACTTGTAATTCAAACCCAGAAAAGGACACTAATTGGTTTACTTGACTATGCTTTCACCCATGCCACATGATTCATAGGCTAAAACTAGACCTAGGCCATTTGACACTTAAATGAGGCTTAAACCTAAGCCATGAGGCACCTAAGTTACACGCCATGTGGCACCTACATTACTTTTAGACCTAGACCACACCATGTGTCATTTAGGCTAAGCCTAAACATAGACCATGTGGCACATAGCTGAGCTTAAACTTGAACCACATGATGCATATGTTAGACATAAACCTAGGTTAATCCTAGCCCAACCAAATGGCAATTAGGTCAAACCTTAACCTAGGCCATACCGTGTGGCACATAAGTTAAACTTTAACTTAAGCCATCTATTTTAAGCCTAAACCTAAGCAACCTATGTGGCACCTAGGTTAAGCTTGAGCCACATGGCATTTAGGCTCAAACCTAAATCATGCCACATGTCATTTAAAACTAGACCTTGATTTAGTCCACGTGGTAGTTAGGTTAGGCTTAAACCTAGACCATGTGGCTAAGTTATACATCCTAAATTACATTTTCTACTTAAGTTATCTAATTGAATTTAAACCATTTACATACTTAAGTTAAGTACATATAATTAGTTACCTTAAGTATGTAAATTAAATATTTTAAATACCCTAGTATGAACATATCTATACCTATGTATATTTATTTATGGGGTGGTTGCAAGGAAAGATGAACCAATTTTGGCTGATAAATAGTCCATAAAATGTCCATTTGGTAGTGTTAAAATTGCAATCTAGTATGATATCATTGTGTAAGTGGGGGATTTAATGTGGTTAATGAGATAATAAAGATTATGTGAATAGAAACCCAACTACATAAATCTTTAACTTGCATGTTAAAGAGGAAAAAAAATTGAAATCCATCAATAAATGAATATGATATGGACTTTTGAAAATAAGGTTCATTTAAAAACATTTAAAAGTCCATATCTTCTTTTGGGTTAAAGTTTTTCTAACAATTTTTTTGCATCTATTCAGTTTTTCTTTAATATATCATATATTAAGTCTTTATAAAATAACATTAAAAAATTTCATAAACAAAAATGTCTTTGTATCAAGCCACAAACAAAAGACTAGTCCATATTTTTTCAACTTCAAAAATCCAATACTCTATATTTGGATAATATATGTTATATTTTTTTATGTAGATGTCTTAATATTCACCTATTTGTTTGAAATTAAAACGTACTTATTATGAAAACTTGAAGACCACAAGGGCAACTCCAAAATGATAATCAAACATATTAATCACCAAAAACAACAAATTGTATGTTCTTTAACATAAGTAGTCAAATGTCAATAGTGGCAATAATCATAATTAATACATGGACATGAGTGTAAGACAACACTTGTCCCATAGTAAAATAAAATAACATTAATTCAAATGTATGACAACTATAGGTTAAATTAATTTTGATAAGGGTAAGTTAACTTTATGTACAATAGTGCAATGTATGAATTATTGGAAAAAATGAATTGTTGGACTAATTCCATTAGATCTATGTTGTCCATTCTACACAATTACACATTTTATATTGTTGTTTCCTCACATTCATTGATGATAAGTCATTTTATATCATAGTGTATTTATTGAAAAATAAATTTGAGGTTTTTGATAAAGTTATTCAATACAAGAAACTAATAAAAATCAAATTAAGAAAATTTAAATTCAAAGATTTGACAATGGTGGAGAATTTTAAATCGATAAGTTTAACTAATATTGTAAAAAAAAAGGAATTCAAAAAAACATTATGATAAATATTGTAGTTGCCATTGACAATCATGAATATTTATCAAATCAATTAAATTGCTCTCAAAAAAAGGGTTTGGTAACCCCTATTTGAATATTTCATAATCTTATGAATAAAAAACAAGTAAATAAAATACACTTTACTTTGTGTATCTAAATATAATAGTAATTTAATGGTTCGGATAATGTTTTATTTAGTGGTGAAATTTCACAATCTTGTGACAAAAGAAAATAGCTAGCAAATCCCCCAAGGAAATCAAACCATCAAGATGGCATCTTGTTGCCAAAAATCAACAAGGCTCTTAAATATGTTGGGTACCCATCTCAAATATGATTGGTTTGCAATAGTTATCAATGCAAGTGAATAATCTACAACATTTGTTGTTGTAACCTTACCATACACAAGTGTTGTGTCATGCTTCCACAATTAACCAACTTTTGCCATCACCTTTTGCTATGGAAGCAACGAAATACTTGTCACCCCAATAAAAAAATAGAACAAAGGTGTAAGAATGAGTCAATAGGATGAGTTATGGACTTTAAAACGAGTTTATGAATGTTCAAAATGTAACAAGAGGTTTATATTTAATGTCCGGTGTTAGAATTGAAATGAATGAGGAATATTTCACATCAAATCTTGCTACATTTTGTGATTTGAATATGCTTGTCAATTGTTGTTCAAAGTTCAAATTTGCTACATTTGTTGCACCTTGTCTTGTTTGTACATCACTAAAACAATAGGATTGATGAGAAGAAATGATCTAGCCCTTGGCATAAACAAAAAGAATAGGCACTTCCAAAAATCCAAGTACATACAAATTCAATTCTTCGTTATTGTTTTGTAGTTTCGGTTATTGCAATGTCTTGTTATAAGTTTACTTTTCACATTAGTAGATGCATTCTCTAGGATTCTTAGATTTGTAACATTTTACAACACCAAAAGGTGATGTGCTCATTTTTGCTCTAGTCCATGTTCTTACATTATTTGAATTCTACATGTATTGCCAATTCAATTTGTTCCAAAAGTTGGCTTTGCCCAAACCTAGTTAAATGTGTTGTTGCTTCCAAAAATATGTGTTTGTTTTTTCTATAATTATGGTTGTAATTGTATTTCTTAGTTACCCTATAACCTCATCCCAACTTTAAAATCCTCTTATTCTTCTAAACTTGTAAATCTACTATTGTGGTCAATCCAACTTTTGATTCTATCATAACCTTAAAGCCTAAAAACATCCATTTTTTCAATCACATTGGGTTCAAAAATTTGGGCAATTTTTTTGTTTCCCTAGGGGGTGTTTTTTTAATGTTATATTAGGGTAAGCATAGAATTTTAATTCTTTGTAGTGAAATTGGAACATGAAATTATTGTTCTAAATTTTTAATTGGTAATTTTGAAGGAATTTTTTGTCCAAGAAAAATTGGTGTTTAACATGGTGCTAAAGTGGTTTTTTTCTTATTCTATGTTAGTTTTCAAAAAGAGAGACTTCAATCTTGTATTCAAATTTTTGTAAAGTTGTGTTTCAAGGCTTCTAAAGTTAAAGCTTGAAAGATGGGAAGCTTTTATTTCCTTTTGTCAATTGGGTTCATATCAAAGAAATATGTTGAAGATCTTAAACTAACATAGAAAATGGGGCTGGGCCTTATTGAAGTGTCAATAGTGAGGATAGGTTATTGAATTTGATATTCAAATGTTCAACCACACACAAATGCAACAACATTTGTGGCCCACAATTGAAAAGAGGAAGATTTTGGACCAATTATTCCCCATACAAATTGTTGGTGATTTCATTAGCCATAATTGAAATCTCCTTCCCTTCTCCAACCAAACATAATTAATTTTATTCTATTATAAGTTCTTTAATGTTTGGATTGTTTGCTGAAAAGGTCAAGGAAAATATTTACCTCTCTTCTTTAAAGAGATGGATTAGTTTCCCTAAAAGCTCTTGGGGATGCATTGGGTTCCTTAAGATTTTTTAGGGATATGGGTTGGTTTCCTTAGGAAAACCATTCTTTTTTGCATGATTTGATTTCATAAACATGTAGGATTACACCAACATCTTATAGCTAGGTCTCACGACAAATCAAATTGTTAAGCAAATTAATTCCACAATAAAAAAAACAAACAATCATTGATGGCATTTAAAATGGAAATTTGTATTAGTAATTCAATCATTTCAACATGACTAAATGTTTATTTTGATTGACAAACTAGGCATTTTCACTAAAATAAATCAAAAAATCAAAATCAAAATTAATTTATTAAAAATTAGTAAGAAAATAAGAATATTTAACCTAACCCCTTATGCATGTATTTCTAGGGTGAAAATATGATGAATTGAACCCCTTAGCTTCATGAAGAAAAAACTAGTCCTTAATTGATGGGTTCAAACGACATGTAATGAGTCAATTTGTTTATTTTGCGTTTAAAAACATTATTATTTTTGGGGTCCTTTTGCTTTAAAAAAATTCATAAAAACTAATTTTCAAATGAATTTTTTTGAAATTTTCTATTTATTTATTTATAGTTGCCCCAATATGTTGCATGTTTTTTTAATCAATTTAAAATAATCATGAATTTTTTTAATGTACATATTTTGCCAGATTTTGTGTTTCATCTTGAAAAATGACATGTTAACATTTTCAAGTTCAATTTCTTGTATTATAAGTTACAACATTTTTTTAAACAACATATACATTATATCACATTTACATGTCTCATTTACTCATGATGACGCACTCCTAACTCCTTGAAGGATTCAAATGTGAATCCCAAATAGAAAACAACGAAAAAGCAAGGAGTCTGGCACACTCCTTAGCTCACAGCACTTTGGAAGGGTAGAGGAGTGTGTTGTAGCTCCGGGATGGGACTAGGAAGAATTAACAAACTTCACTTACTCACACGGGCCTACACAAAACCAACACAAGGTGGTTAGTGCATAGTTTGAGCACTTTTCGTGTTAGGACAAACCACAGGCAACTCGGACACACAAGACTCACCACGGCCTGGACCTAGGGGAAGCCACCACCTTCCCCTTTTATAATATACTTTGTGGTTGCCCACGAGGCCCACATCCAAATGGTTTTTTGTCCCGGGACTCCCAAGTGAGAGTCTCGAAATTGCCAAGGTTGGGACTCCCACGACTTTGGGGCACCATAACTTTGCGTGCAAACCTCTAATGGAGATGAGGTCTAGAGCAAAGTTGTAGCCCACGTCGAGAGCTTTTCAAAAATATGTCATACGTCACCTACATGCAAGGAAATCGGGTCGATTCTCGACTTTTAGTGGTCGGGAATTAAATTACCAATTCGACCTCCGGCCCTTCTTTCGGCCATAACTTGTGTTTCAGATGTCCAAATGGGTGATGCGATCCCATTTTGGACATCTACGTTCCAAGAGTTTTCCAATCATACAACGAAATCTTCAAGCCATTGAGTTTTGACCCCTACAATCGCCCTTTAAAAATTTAAGAGTCCATCAAGACTCCAACTCCCAATGTGGGAGTTCCCTTGGGAGTGTGAAGGTCTATTCCTTCACACTCTCTTGCACTCCTGGGAGCATGCAGCATTATTCTTGGGCTTTTTTTTTGGCCCACAACCTTGCAACCCCTTGCTTTAGTCGCAAGCCCAAGGCTAGGGTTGCGACACACGAACTTTAAACCAACCTTAAATTTTGATAGACAAAAAATTTAAAAGATATGAAAATTTGAGTGTTTTTAAATATGTCGAATAATGCATTATTACTATATAAACTTTTAGGAATAAGTAAATTTAATTATGAAAACTAAGGGGCCCTTTATCAAAATAATGTTATTGAATGAAGTTGTTAAATGTCATTAATTCAAACCAAACCTTGATATTGGAAAATTTCATTACTCATTTTATATTTTTCAATATTCATATTATTCAAAAGGGGAAAAACATGGTAAAGTATACCAAAAAAATGATTATCTCTAGATTTACCTTACATCATGCATATAAAACCAAACAAGTAGAAGAAAAATGGGTGGAAATATAATTATAAATCATCCCAAACCTCTATTATTAGTATAAAAATTCACTTTAAAAATAATCAAGACCAAAAAATCCCCATTTGCCAAGTGGTAAATTTGTAAATGGGGATATTTTTAATCTAGTTTTAAAACCTAGTTGTTCTATTACTTTTGGGGATAAAATTATCATTATAATTTTGAGGGGTGGTTATAAGAGAAAATAGAAAATCTATTTATTAAAACCTACTTACCACATACTTTACAAAAGTCCACACTACAAAAAATAGATGAAAAGTAGATTACAAAATCTACTTTTATTTTTAAAAATCTACTTTCAACACACTTTTACTATTGTGCATTAACTTTCTAACTTTAATGCACAATAGTGAAAAGCTATCTTGTTTTTTACCATTCAAGTAAAAATATTTTATATACAAATGGTTTATGATGAATTTTGTTGTTATTTTCTTAATACTTGTCAAGTAGATTGTCAAGGAGATTTAGTTGTGCACTTTACCATGCTTATGCCTAACAAGCACAACTTTTCATGATTAACATGCCATTGAAGTGCCATCACATAAAAATATATAAAAAACTTGCAGAAAAGTTGACTTATTGATGAGAATTTTAGCTCATTTGTATTCATCCGCACCCTGATACAACACACCTTCATAAAGGTGTTAACCAATGTCAACATATTATTATGAACATATTCATTTTACACTATGTTTAAATAAGTAGATAGTGAGGTAGCTAGGTAAATAAATTATAATTAAGTAGATGATCAATATTTTGATACAACTACCAACCTACTTACAACCTACTAACGTTCCTCCTTGATTACAACCTACATCCCTACTTATTAACCTATGTGATTGATGGGGTTTTGAGGGCTTTACTTGGATGAAAAATGTGAAAAACCATCCACGTCATTGCATACATTCATCATTAATTTCATATTAATTGCATACATAGAATGAGGTTGACTTGAGGGAGCTTACATGCCTAGGCACATAAACTCCCCTAAATAAATTTAAAATGGTATAAGTCTAGCAAATGTGACATGTCACAAGTCACATTGCATGTAGAATGACTTATATCAATCATTATATTATATCCAACACCATGTAACATCAACACATGCCACTTGTAAATGGTAATGTGCAATATGAATTTCTTTCAAAAGGCACCTGAATCATATGAAACACAGTTTTTTTCAAATGGGGCAAAATACACAATTTATTTTCTTAAATCATTTTGAACAAATCACTCAATCAAACATGTTATTGTAGTTTCAAAAGCATTTTAAAAACTTTTTTTTAATAGGGAAATGAACTTTTACTTGAAACGATTTGAGAGTTGCAAAGGTGTCATGGTGCACTACATCAAAAACTATAAAAACATAAGAAAGCAAGAATCTTAGGATCCATAAGAAACAAATACTAAAGGACACTCATGATTCATGTTGAAATGTAGAGGATTTTGGTGAATATTCCATGCATATAGAAGTCATAATTATATGGAAGCTTGAAAATCAAATCATTAGTGTGAGATTATATTAGAACTCACTCCTATATCCATTGATAAACAAATTTTTAATATGCAGATAAATCACAAAAAAATTCATTTCCTTAAAATTTCTTCTCATCAAAATTTTACACTTTATATTTAGTTTCAGTTTTAATTAAGTAATAGTTAAATTGTGATAAGAGATGAGGATGCACAAATTTGTGAACTGAAATGTTAAGAACAAATTTTTCAGTTCAAAGTGTTTGTGAAAACAAAGTTTAAATAGTCAACTTTAGTTGCATGAGGCAAGCAGATTTACATTCTACACTAAATTTTACACTAAATCGCGAGTAGTGAATGTCTATCCATACCAAATTGGATCAATCTTCAGTTACAATAGAAGACTCATCAACTTCTTAAAAAGTCAGTACCCACTGATAAAAAATTAGATAACATCAATTCAATCACTGTGGGGGAAAGGTGCGGATTTGTTCAATTATTTCTCTTTACCAAAAGACTGCAATAGATTACAATACAGCATAAGCTTATATAGCCTCAGCTACAACATACCACAAGAAGGTTTTTACATAGATTTTGCCATGACTTTCATGTGATGTTAGGATGACTTAAAAGGATTTCATTTTGAATTATGAATCACATTTGCAAATTATTCCGGATTTCTGTACATTATATGGCAGTTAGTAATTGCTTAATTATAATCTAACAGTTATTATTTATTCTGAAATTTTTTAGTTAAATAACCACTGCAGAGTAAAGAACCACCTAAATTTGAGGTCAAATTATGATCTTCAGAGTTTGAAATCAAGTCTCGAAATCCCCTTTTTCAGTCATAGAATACCTTGCTATATCATTTGTAATATATAATTTCAAAGTCTCCATATAAGAAATAGGTAACATTCACAGAAAACAGCTTCAGAAGTTTCAATTACAGATTCTCTGCAGATTCACAGATATTCAACAGCCGCAGGTTTGCACAACATTTGCAATTGCTGAATTTACACTCCCAATACCTTCCAACTTCCTTTTAGGGTTGCAAAGCAATGAGAGAATTCAGAAAATAAGCATCAAAGCATCTGTTTTTAAGCACATGTTGCTTAGTAATGCCAGAGTTTCATCAGTTTGCCCAAGGCACTAGGTTCAAACAAATCCTCTTTCCTCTTTGCTAGTCGTAGGCTTTCGGTCAGCTTCTTGCTGAGGAACCAGAAGGTTGTTTTAGTGTCATGACTCTGTCCTGCCAGGGAAGGAATCCAATTTGATATCACAGAAGTACTCAGGAGGCAGAACAGTTGGAGGCAGAAGCTTGGATACGCATTTGAACTGCAGGACAGAAGTCAATATCAGAACAGCCATTTCTTAAATGGAAATGCCAGACTCAGTCATGCATTTGGCAAAAAAGTACAATGCAAATTTACCTTGTGCTGACAGTATTTCTCTCGAATTGCAGGAAGTGTACACTTTTTTGTGTTGCATTGGAGCTCATGGAGAGCTGTCACACACTCTTTCAGCTCAGATGCTTTATATCCAGTGTAGTGCTGCAAGGTAGAATCCTGCTCCATAACAATACAAAGATTTGAGTTCAGAAACCATCCTGCTGTAACAGGAAAAAGTCCTATGACAAGATAAGAATGTGATAAAGAATACAAAAATATTGTTACTCACCCATGGATGCACAGTTGGGTCAAGAGTGAGTTTTGCAAGGAACACTGCTGACGCTGCAATTAAAGATGGCAGGTATTGCAAAAAGCTATACACCACAAGGGTGAGCTCTGCCAAAAAGTTTCCAAGAAATTCCAGATTGAGTGTGGGCACCTGCAGAAGGATTCAGCAGAAATCATGTAAGTGTAAGTTCTCAGACAACTTTTGACAATTCAATGCAATTTTAGGGAGATCATTGGGATTGGAGGTGGTAATACCTTGTATCCAGTCTGAGCAGCTCTGATAAATCGCCTGCAGATTCAAAGAAGAAAGGCAAAGGTTAGAACATTCAATTAATAATGCTTATAGAGAGCTTGTAATCAACAGATTCACTAGGATCAAGAACAGGACAGTGTCCCACCTGAGAAAGCTCTTGGTCGTAGGGGTAGTAAGCTCAAATTTCAGGTGATTCAGAACAAGCCTTTCCATTTCCAAAACCTGTACAAGACATTCAAATGACCTCAGAAACCTGATACAGCATGAAGAAATCTTCAAGCACCATTCAACAGGATTCATTACATTCAGCCAAGTTGTGAACAGTCATCACCTAACATGCCATTAACACTGTGAGGTAAATTTTCCACTACAAAAATCAAAGACAAACTAGACAGCAAGAACAATGGAATTGCCAAAGCAATTTACAAGACTGGAGGACCCTTCAACTTACCTCTTCCCTGCGATAAGTATTATCAGTGATGTAACAAAACTCCTCAACTTGAGGTGCACAGATCTCTTCATATTTCCTGCAAAAACATAACATGCAGCATCAATACCGCAAGCCAAAGAAAAACTTAGACAATTGCACATTGTGTAAGAATAAGAACTGCACCACAATAAATAAGAACTCCTATAGTGCACATTGTCAAAAAACTTTTTATTGGAACAACAGTGACCAAGGTGAATTAATGAGCATGAACTCACGCAGCGATTAACATGCAAGAAACTCCAAGAAGCTGCAAGCGCTGCCTAGCAACCACATTGCCCGAGAGGTAGCGATCTATGTATGAAATGGTGAAGTAGAGAGTGTCAGGTACGAGCTTGTACTCCTCTGCCACCTACATTGAGAGGAAGCAGATTGCAAATCAATACAAGTTATGCACCAGCCATCTTAGTAGCACTAGCAAATCATCAATAGGGATTTGCAACAACCTTCAGATTGCAAGATATTTTCATAGATTGAAGTTAACTTCAATGTCCTAAAGAACTCACCTCAACAAGCCAGTCCACAAGAATTCCCCGCATGCTTGTGCTGATATCTTGCTGTGACTCCATGAAATTAGGCGCAGGCCTTCTTTTGATCTGCACAACACCATAAGAGGCTCAAGCTTTACCTCAAGATGATATCACTCAGTCTCCACATGTCAGAGCACTTATCAAGAGCGCATAAGCACAAAAGCCCAATTTTTGAAAGCACCAAGAAACATCTGAGTCAAACCTCTGCCATCCGCAGGTGCTCATAAATGTCTGTGGCATAAGTGCTGCACATCTGCGGGTCAGAGTGGTCATTATCAATATCTTGGAAGCTCAGCTTGTTCGACCATCCTGACGCCTCTGAAGAGGCTAGATCCTCTGCAAGGCAATCTGCAACCAACCACATCCAACATGAGAACTAAAAACTTCCCAAATGCTGACATTTCTTGTACATTCCCTAGGAGCCTACCATCAAATCCCCCGACAACAAGTTGCTTCTGTGAGGGCTCAGATTGTTATGCAAGGGAAAATTTTCCTGTTCTCCCATTGAAAAAGTGCAACATATCATTGGCAAGCCCAAACCTTCGCTTTCAGCAGAAAAAACACCTGCGAAGCAATAGATGTAAGAGAAAGTGAAAGAAACTGGGGGCATAGTACCTGATCGTGCTTGATCGGCTTCTTCAGCGGAGATGTACAAGTTTTGCATTGTTCGTCGGTTGAGAGAAGAAATGGCTGCAGAGCTGGCCTGCAGAGCTGAGTCGGACGGAACTTTCTCGGCTTTGACCTGTGCAGCCACATCCGGCCTGTCGGGAGCCGCATTCTCATCCGCTTTTGCAAAGACAGGCGCTGCCTTGGCGCTTTCCTTGGAAACACGAGAGGGAGCAGCAGTTGCTACGTTGGATTGGTTTGAGATGTTTGTAAGAGCGGGTCGCTTCTTCGCTGGCTGAACGGCACGTTTTTTCGAGTGTGAGGGAACACCTGCGGGTTTCGCGGACTCGTCCATTGCTGCTCGCTTGGCTGCCGCTCTCGTTCGTCTCACGTTGTCTTGAACGCCTTCATTCGCAGTACTCTGTTCAGAGGCCACAGTTGCGTTAGCTGCTGCAGGACGCGGACGCAATCGCCTCCCGCTCTCAAGTGATCCTGACATTCTCCACGAGCATGCACAGGCGCCTTGCCTTCACACGGACTCTGTTAAGAAAAGACCAGAAGATCCCGAAGCTATATCGGGGAGATATCTCCCTGAACTCAATCAGTGCAAATCCTCTCGATCCCTGCACACGACAGATGCTCCCATTGCCGGCAATGAAAGAAAGATATTGCTTCAATACATTGCATCGGCAATCGCAACGGTTCTGATCCGAAACTGGAGCTCCAATTCTTCCTCCATCTCCTTCGAAAGACTCCAATGCTTCATCAATAGAAGGCGTTCATCGAAATGCTTAAGCCAAACGTGGAACACTAAAAAGCAAGGTTTTTGGCATCAATTGCAATGTTAAGTCCGCGGCAGTCCATTGGAGTTAAAACTTGATCAGACAACTCTCCCCCTAAAAGAACCCCGCATTGTCGATGTAAACAATCAACGCAGAAGAGCATTACTTTCCACAAACCTTATCAGCAGATTGTTTCAACCTCTGCATCAAAGGCAAAACATTGACCAAAGAATTCTCGAGTGCCAGTAAACCTACAAACTCTCCAACACCCACAAACACACCTTTGTCGAAACCACGAAAACGGAGAAGAAGAAGAACACCTGAACCATGAAAGCAGGCAATCAAACCCTCCAAAAAAAGAAAGACATATGAACAGGAAAAGCTTGTATCAAATTTCTACTACCGAAGACTTAAGATTCCCGACAGGAACAAAGAAACATTCACCATGGAGAACACAAAACAAGACGAGACAAGACAATAAAAGAAGAAATGTAAGGCGCTCGATATAATCTGAACTGAAGACTACGCCAAAAACTTCCTAACTAAAGCCTTAATGTATCGCTAGGTGCACTACTGGAGACCTGAAAATCAGCTTCACAGACCTGTACAGGAGCGCGTAGAATCGAGAAAGATGAAGCTTGAAGTAGCAAGCGATGGCGGTAAGTATCAAACTGAGCGCGAGGGAGCGAGCGAGCGAGCGCGCGCGCGCGCGCAAATACAAAAGAGAGCGATGGGCGGGGGTTCAGTGCCACGAGGCTTGGCCCGCCACGTTTGAAATGCAGCGCTGTGATTGGCAGCCGCGCTTCCACAGCGGAAAAGCGCTCGAGTTATGACTAGGAACACGTGGCAGAAGCGTGTGTTGCTTAACAGCTATGTAGTTAAGTACCCTAGATGCAGTAGGGTAAAGGCCTATGTTAAGGGCTTAACCAGAATAATAAGGGCCTGTGCAAGGCGGAACTGGGCCTGATTCCAGTAAAGCTTTGTAGTCAGTCGAGGGCTTTATTGAGTGTAAAGACGTAAGTAAAGACCTACTCTGATTTTTATTTTCTTTCGTTTTTTTCCTCCATACCTTACCAAATATTACAAGAAAAAATAAAGGCAAAAAATGAGGGGTGTTTTGAAAAACAAAGTGAGCATTTCCTAGTACCCTAGATATGTAAAACTAGATGGAAAATTTTGAAATTTGTGTAAGGTAAGGCCCATGGTCACATGCTTTGCTCTATGAGGTGATGAAGTGTAGCCATGGCCCCAATTTTACCTCCTCTTTTTCCCTTTTTCAAGGGAACCTAAAAGAGAGACTCAATTTAGTGAAAATTTTGATTTTCATGTCTTGGATAAGAAAATGTATAATTTTTGTTTGTTTGGTTGCTTTCTAAGTATGAAGTAAGTTAGTATATATATATCCTTCAAAGGCCAAATTATGGTCTCCAGTGGAGACCTGCCCAAATTTCACATTGAGAAAACAAATTATTATTATTATTATTTTCTAAAAAAATGATTGGATTCGTTTATTAATTTTAAAATTATATAATTTTCCATCATGTACTATTATATTGTGTGATATGAGAAGTGAAATTATTCAGAGTGTAGCCTTTAATAATTATGATGATTTTCAAAATGTCAACTTCATATTTTTCACAAAACTGGACATGCCCATCCTTAATGAGAATGGAGATGGCTGCTTTTCATTAACATAGAGAGCAAATATGACATTTTCATCCATGCACCAAAGGGTTACAGAATCACTGGGC
>Ga0209208_10002566_pt1 | contig 26085 bp, 10 predicted proteins | sample S1TSphfallax_3_FD_187694 | JGI IMG/M metagenome (GOLD analysis project Ga0209208, IMG submission 187694) | Host-associated microbial communities from peat moss isolated from Minnesota, USA - S1T2_Fd - Sphagnum fallax MG (SPAdes) (version 2) | ecosystem: Host-associated > Plants > Peat moss >...
CTTTCCAACGCCATGTCGCACTCTCAATTCGGAGGTCGGGAAGAGGTCGATTCCCGACTTTTAGTGGTCGGGAGTCAAACTGCCAGTTTGACTCCCGGCCCTTCTTTTGCCCATAACTTGGGCTGCAAATGTCCAAATGACCAATGCGAGGCCATTTTCGATATCTACACTTCAAGACCTTTCCAATGACACCAAGAACACCCCAATGCGAGGTGTTTTGGGCCTTGCTGTCGAACTCTAAACATTCGAGAGTCCCAAAGGACTCCAAATCCCCAACTTTGAGAGTGTTGGGCTTCACCCCCACACTTGGCTAAAGTGGTGTTGCGACAGTGATGTTTCTACAAATCATATGAGTACTTGGTAAGAATTGAATCACTATTAAGAAGCACTAACAAAACTAACAAAAGACTTTACATATGCTAATGGAATGACATTGACTCTTTAACAATGACTCATAGTGGTAAGTTAAGGAAGTTGGGTGTTGTTGATGCTTCTAGGAAGCACATGAGTACTTGGAAAGAAATGAGTCATTATTGGTTAATGACACTAGGTGCTTTTTAAGAATGTAATTCATTACTTGATGAGTCGAGTAGGTTCAAAATGCCATCATTATAGGTGCGACACTGGCTAATATATTTCGTATTAGAATGAACTTCACATAATGGCATCAAAATTTGGGAAGTCAATGTTCACTCTACCAAAAGAAAAACCCAAAACCACCTGCATACATTAATGCCTCACCTCATCAATGAACAACTTGGTTATGTAATTCCACTTTCAAAGTTCAAACTATTTTTCATTGTATAATTTTAAAAAGTTAGAAATTGAACCATACTTATTAAACTTACATGGACTATCTAGGTAGCACAAACTCCATAACTTTTGACATTGGAATTGAAACCTAATGTAGGAGTTGGTAAACATGTAATTAAGTGAGGAAGTTGGAAATATTACTTCAAAACCTACCTCCATTGATTACTACTAGAATACACAAGTAATGTTTACCATGGGCATAATGAGTTCCTGCATAGTAACATGCATCGTCTGAAAAAAGAGAATTAAAATGTAAATATTTCAATGTTATAACTCCATCATCCAATATCATGTTCAAAAATGGAGATGAAGTTTCCAACTCCCAAAGTTACTAACATGTTCCTATAGCCTAAATGTATTGATTATGTTAATGGCTATTGTTTAAACATGAAACAAGGATCACAAGGTTGTGGGTCAAATTTGTGAAGTTCTACTTAGAAGATCGTCAAGTTTAAAGACTTTCATAAACAAAAAGTTTGAACGTAAAACCAAATACTATTTTTTGTTGAAAAGGTTGTATGTTTTGTTGCAATGGCAACTCTTTTGTGATAGATGTTGGAATAATATTTGAAATGGCCACCAAAACAAACCCTTGTGTGTAGTGCTATGGCATTCACACCCAACTTGATCAATCCCACGGCTCCAAGTTTGTTGCAAATTGGTCTAAACTAGCTTGGGCATTGCATACATTACCTCATTAATTTTGCATTAATTATTTTGGTTGAATTTTTAAAATTTTAAAATGCACATTTATTTTAGGTGGATTTAATAATATGTCATCACATCAAAACACATTGATGATTTCATGATTCACTTTCTTACAACAAAATAGGAAATTTTGTTACAAATAACATGTTATTGCGCCACATTTACATGTGGTAACAAATTCTTGAAATTCAACAGGTTCTAAATTTCAATTAAAAAAAACCGCACACATTTCTTACAATATGAGTGCTTTTTAGATGCACGTTTCATACTTCCCCATAAATACTCCAAAAACATTGAGTGTAAAAAAAATTGTATTATGAATATAAAGGACCCCTTTATAATTGATTCCTTTCCTTGATTTCAAAAGTCCTACACATTAAACAAAACACGAAATTAAAAAAAATTGACAATTTGATTTAGATTCTTCATCATTGATATTTGAAAATGAACATTATTTCTCATAATTGTCATGACATTCAAATGGCACCACATAGACAAATGTAACAAAAAATGTAATTTTTTCGATCGCCCAACTTCCTTTTGGTTCATTTAATTGTGTTTGCACCCTTTGCCACATTAATGTGCATGTTAAATCACATGGGGAGTTATGTGACATGTAGATTAAGAATTTTTTTGTTTAGTTTCCTTTTGGTTAGTATATAAGTGAGTGTTTGTGACCTTTGAAAACACCTTCACTTTATGGGAACAAGTTGTAGTATGAATGCAAAGTTTTATGGAATAAAATTGTGAAGGGAATTGAGATTTTAATCGTTAAAAGTTTTGGCATAATTTATAATTGTGTGAAATCCATGGTAGGAGAATGGTGTGGCACAATAGTTACACATAGAAAATAAAAAGGTGAAAAGATAATTGTGTAAACCAGAATATAAATTTTCATAACTATGTAATAAACATACATAATTTTAATCTTATACCCACTTATTGGTCTATAGGCCTTTTTTTGGTTCTTTCAGTTCTACTAATGTTTGAATATGCACAAATTATGTTCTAAAACATGCCCTATATGAATTGGTCAACATTCATCATCTTTTTGAACGGGTTAAAGATGGTTCTAAGTGGAATAGGCCCTACCAATTGTGTTTTAGATTTACTTTTATTTGTTCAACGACCAATGTCACAACCAAGTAAAAAATGGTGACCAACAATTTTGGAAAAAGAAATTTCATGTAGCCAATGGGAAGGCTCAACATGCACTCATGATGGGCCCATGTTTTTTCTTTGGGGGGCGTGGGGTGGGGTGGGGTGAGTTATTATTATTATTATTTCCTTGGTTAATTTTAGCCTAGGCCAAAAATGGTGACAAATAGTTTTGGGAATAAAAGTTTCATGTAGTCAATGGGAAGGCTCATCATGCATTCATGATGGGCCTTGGTTTTTTTTTTTCTGGGGGGTAAGGGGAGTCGTTTTTTTTGTTTTTCTTCCTTGTTCAATCCCTGTCCCTACTATTAGCCTAGGCCAAAAATGGTGACCAATAGGGGGCGGGGGGGTTATTTAGTGTCTCGCCCAACATTATATGTGCACATAGTGATAATGATGATGAAACCCTGCCAAACTATATAAAACGAAAGCACCCAAGTGATAGGTTACATACCCCTTTATACCCCTAGCGTGTTCGTAACGTGCATAACCTGAAATCTATGGATTCATTCAGTTTCGTTCATAACATGCCTAGGCATGACAAGGTGAAAATAAGCAGGGCAAATGGGCAGACTGGAGGAGAAAATCGCAGCAGTACTTTTGTACTGACTGCATTCATTTCCTTTGGCCTGTTTAATGTTTTCTGGTGAGACTTTTGTACTCTTGCAATAACAACTATTCTTTGTTGGCCTGTTGGCCTGTTTAGTTTTCATTCCTTTGCCCTGTTTAATGTTTTCCCAAACAACCCAACAAAGGCGGGCCACAAGGAGGAAAGGGAACCACTAAGAATAGTTGTTATTGCAAGAGCACAAAAGTCTCACCTGACATGATTTCTTTTCTTGGCAGGGTTTTAGTATGGGCACATATATTGTTTGGGAGAAACAAGGGGCCCTTTGCTGGCATTTATGTACTATGTCACGTGAAGGAGATAAGACTCTAATAAGTTCATCAAGTGGTAAGACGTTTGAGCAGGGCCTGTTCCAGCGTAACCAGTATTTCCCACCCATGATTCACAGCACAGTACTGCTCCCTGGACTCTCTGACTTAATAAGTTGGGGGTGCTTATTCATGCTTCTATTAATTAGTGAGCCTCGGTGCGCTCACAGGTTTTGTTTTTTTTGGGTGTCCAGAAGGAGCCATTTGATGGGCCATTACCAATATATTTTGGAACAAGGTGCACTTCCCAACAAAAAAGCCTAAATATGGCTCCTTGTCCCAAAATAGAAGCATGATTTGTCATGTCAGGCCTTTGGCCCCAACCTTTACAACTTATGTTGGTACATTGGAAGTTGAACAACGGCCAAACAAAATGGGAAGAAAAAATGGGGTGCTACTGGGAACTTTTTAGGGACCATATTGAGGACTTGAGGAGCACTTTCGAAACCTCATGGGAACATTTTCAGGACTTGAGGGAACAGAATGGGTCCACCCCACCCCAAATTCAAAAGAGAAAAACTTAACCCCCTAAGTCTTTCATTGGTTACACGAAATTTTTATTTCCAAGATGGTTTGTCACTATTTTCAACTTGCACTGCTAATCATGTTAATCAGATTTTTAAAACTTAGTCTGATTTATTTATCGTTTTCGTTTAGTTTTTCTTTTATTAGTCAGATACTGTTTATAGTTTACTGGTTACAACATTAGTTCGAATTTGAATTAAGACTAGGACATCTTCAAAAGTATAACAAGTTAGAATTATCCTTTTTGATTCTACACCATCACAATCATTATTTTTTTCAAAATCTTTTTATTGTAATCAGAGAAGATTATGCTATAAAGGGGAGAGTCAAAAAATTTAGAAAACACAAGAGACCTTGACTAATTTTTAAAAAATCTTACTTAAAATTTTATTTTTCTTGAAGCTTTTCTGACTGCATGAAAAAGTACAGATCTGAATAATAGAAAAAAAACTCAGAAATAATAAGAATATAAAAAAAGTTTAGATGCGTTTTTTTGTATAATACATTAAAAAAATGATACAAATTCAATGATAATAAGAAAAATGAAAATGCAAAATATCTCATTCTCACCCATTCTGAGTTCAGGGCATTTATTTGTCAACACAAGTGGAACTGACACGACCCAAAATACACTAGCTGCAGACTACCTGTCCCACCACGGAAAACATACATAGGACACCGAAACTGGTTTACGTATTAATGAACAAGAAGTGCCTGTCCCTACCTGATTCCTGCACACTAAAGAGACGAAACGAACGCGGTGGGAGCCCGAGGGGGACTGCAGATTCTGCCATCCAGGAAGGCCGGGAAAGTGACAGAAACGGAGGACTCACAGGCAAAGTCGGTATACAGTTGCCCGAGCTCTATGTTCAAGTCTTAGCTCGCTGCTTCCGCCACGGAAAAATGATACAAATTCAAAGATAATAAGAAAAATGAAAATACAAAATATCTCATTCTCACCCATTCTGAGTTCAGGGCATTTATTTGTCAACACAAGTGGAACTGACACGACCCAAAATACAACTAGCTGAAGACTACCTGTCCCACCACGGAAAACATACGTAGGACAACGAAACTGGTTTACGTATTAATGAACAAGAAGTGCCTGTCCCTACCTGATCCCTGCAGACTAAAGAGACGAAACGAACGCGGTGGGAGCCCGAGGGGGAGTGCAGATTCTGCCATCCAGGGAGGCCGGGAAAGTGACAGAAACGGAGGGCTCACAGGCAAAGTCGGTATACAGTTGCCCGAGCTCTCTGTTCAAGTCTTAGCTCGCTGCTTCCGTGAGATGATCTTTGCAATGCATCTAGTTACACTCCTGTATAGATCATTCTTTGATTGGGTTGGCAGCAGTTTTGCATTGGTGACATATGTTTATCACATCAGGGATGGCTTGCAGTCAAGGTGAAAATATGGTAGCGTTTAGTAGTGGTCTGAGGTATATAAGTTTTTGGCACACGAGAGCACTTGGGTATGCAGCTAACGTGTTTCTCGTGTTCTTGGTTGTGAGTTCTCTGCCTGCAGTGCTCACAAGAAATCTTCAAGGCACAAGCAACACCTGCTTATCACAGTGTGGGAACATCACAATTCCGTATCCATTTGGCACCAGTCCGGGATGTGGCCTGCCGGAGTTTTCTTTGAATTGCACTAGTGATGCGGGGTCAAATTTCTCAGCAAATCCAGCGCTGCTACTTTCACCCCCCTGTGGTCCCTCTGGTAACTTTTATCAGGTCACAAGCATCTCAGCCACCACACTCATCATCAGGGCGACTAAACTTGTAACAGCCTCCTGTGCTCAAACCGTTGGTTCCGGAAATGGAAGCATAAGGGTTTGTTTAGGTCCAGCTTCAGCGCCTTATGTTTTTACATCGCAGAATAATTTATTTGCATGGGGGTGCGACGCATGGGGCGAGTTATATGCTGATGATCAATCGGTTGGCCAATGCTCAATTGATTGTAGTCGTGCCAGCCAAAATGGAATAGTCTACTGTCTGGACTATGAGTGCTGTACCATACCATTTCCCATAGGTGTGCGCAACATCACGATTAATACAGGAGGCAACTGTGGAAACGCCAGCGTGATCTACCCTCCTTCTCATGAGGGGCGACTAGAAGGGCGAGAATGGGGAGTTCAGTTGGGATGGGCCATTCCTGGACCGAGTTGCCAAAACGCGACAACGCTGGGTAACTATTCTTGCGCTGCGACAGCAACCTGCCAGGATACTCAAATCCCAGGTCTGACAGGGTACACGTGTGCGTGCAGTGCTGGTTACGGTGGGGATGGATACGCGAACGGAATCGGATGTGACGGTAAGCATGACCTCAAGAGCTCGTGCGATTAATGGCCTACTTAGAATTTCATACTTTTCGTTTTGGCCGGGTCTAGGAGACCATTATTCGAGACCTTGCAAAATCAAGATTGTAATCAGGGCCTAGAAGGGACGAGCGGACATCTGATAGTTTTGTGTGAAGATTACCTAAAGTGATGGCCGAAACAAGAATGACGCATGTTTCAACCAAATTGTCTTTGGTCTTCTTTGAAATCCTCATTTCTTGGTCTCCATCGACTAGTGTGTGCAATTCTTAGCTCGGTCTTGCTCATATGAAATAGTAACTGTGTGCAAGTCTGAGAACTTGGCAGATAGCTAATCAGCGCTGTCAAGTCAGCATGTCCTTTGACTGAAAGTGTTGTAGTGCTCCGATTGCAGATATCAATGAGTGCTCAAACTCGACATTGAACAATTGTTCAAAAAATGCAAAGTGTACAAACACCAATGGAAGTTACTATTGTAATTGCGCCACAGGCTTCTTGGGCGATGGCTACACAAATGGATCTTCATGTACTGGTAAGCTCCTAATATTGAAGAAGTTATCATAACTGTGTGCAAGTCTGAGAACTTGGCAGATAGCTAATCAGCGTTGTCAAGTCAGCATGTCCTTTGACTGAAAGTGTTGTAGTGCTCCGATTGCAGATATCAATGAGTGCTTAAACTCGACATTGAACAATTGTTCAAAAAATGCAACGTGTACAAACACCAATGGAAGTTACTATTGTAATTGCGCCACAGGCTTCTTGGGCGATGGCTACACAAATGGATCTTCATGTACTGGTAAGCTCCTAATATTGAAGAAGTTATAATGCTAGTGTCATCGTGACTCGGACTTTGGCATCCCATTCAGTAAACAGATGTAGTCAACAGATAAGTTCCTATAAAGTGATCTACTACTGACAAACAAAATTTATTTCTGGCAGCTGCAGATATCAACAAATGCTCGAACTCCACATGTTCTCCAAATGCAGTTTGTACCAACACCGCTGGAGGTTACTATTGTAATTGCACAAACGGATTCTCCGGTGATGGCTCTCGTAATGGGACCGGGTGTCAATCTATTACGAAACGTAACCTTTTACTAGTTGCAGGTATTTCACAACGCTACCTGCTATCTAAACAATTGTATTTTTCTATTGCGCAATGCCCTTCAAGGTTTTCAACATTTATTGTCATTTGATGATTAAGGACTATATATACAATCTTGGGATGCAAGAGTGCAAACATTGAAAGACAATTGTCAACTTTGAGAGTTTGACTAAGATCTAATTCCATCCAAATGAGACAATTACAATCCTTCCACGATGGATCAAAGAATGTATCCAAACATGATTGTTGAGAATCATTAACTTTGTTCATAAGTATGAACCACGACTAATAGATATTTGTTGCAAAGTTGATCAATACTAGAACCAATTTTGTAATCAATCCTTGTAGTCTTGACTTTGAGGTTTCATTGTGAATCATGATCTTCTCTAATGTTAATTGTTGTCAATAACCAAAAGATTGTTGTTATGTAATTGTTGTAATGGGTTGCAATTAAAGATACTTGAAATGCATTTTGATCCTAGGACTATCGACAACAACAGCTATACTTGTGGCGCTTGGAGGTGTTGTACTGGTCTTGTTGTGTCGTATCAAAAAACCAAGGAAACATCCGCAATTTGCTCAAAGAAATTTCGAATCCTTAGGGAAGCTTCAAGATTTTTTCACTTCACTAACTGATGGTGAATCGAATACAGCAACTTTTTTTTCTTTGAAAGAACTAGAAAAAGCAACAAATGGATTTGCTGATGACCAAAAGCTTGGTGTTGGTGGATTTGGCACAGTTTATAAAGGCACAATGGAAAGTGGATTGATTGTGGCAGTGAAAAGGACAAATAAACTAGACACAAGTGGTGCACAACAATTTCTAAATGAAATGGCCTTGTTATCCCAAGTCAACCATCGTAACCTTGTTCGTCTTCATGGATGTTGCTTAGAGACAGAAGTACCAATGCTTGTGTATGAGTATGTCCCAAATGGAAACCTTAGTGAACATTTACGAGGTGAAAAATCTAGTGAGCTTGGACACTTGACTTGGCCCAAACGCATGCAAATTGCGATTGAAACTGCAGAGGCCATTACTTACCTCCATTCAGAAGCGAATCCACCCATATATCATAGGGATGTGAAATCATCCAACATTTTATTAAACAATATGTATGGTGTTAAAGTATCAGATTTTGGAATCTCAAAGTTGATCCCATTAGATGCAACCCATGTTTCAACAATAGCACAGGGGACACCAGGCTATTGGGACCCTGAGTATTTCCTATCATACCAACTAACTGACAAAAGTGATGTTTATAGCTTTGGAGTCGTTTTGTTGGAGTTGATAACCTCTCAACCTCCTGTGGACTTGAATCGTGATAAAATGGAATCGAGCCTAGTAGCCATGTGCATTCCTCAAATCAAGGACGGTAATTTTGAGGCAATTGTAGACCCCAAGTTGTTATCATCAAATTTTGAAGAAATGGAAACAACTCTACAAGAAATTGAAAAAGTTGCCACCATGGCGATGCATTGTTTGGCATTCAAAGGAGATGATCGACCTTCCATGAAGCAAGCAACAGAGGTTTTACATCAAATCAAAGGACGCAATTGCCAATGGAGTGAAGGTAGAAGAGACATGTCAAGTGAATTTGGACTTGTTGGGGTTCATGAGATTAAATCAATTCAAGAGTTGGAATTGCTTCAATTGATAGATGCAAACACTCCAAACTCAAGTCAAAGTTGCAATACATTTTCTCATTCTAGTCATTCCAATTACTCTTCAAGCCCTTGTGTAAGGACATAGATCTAGAATTTAAGCTAGTTCTAATTTACAGGGTATTTGGTTGAACTGCTTCTTAATTCCTTAAATGATGCACATTGAATGTTTCATACATGGTAATTGTCGATGGAATGAAGGCAAAGGAAACATGTCAAATGGGTTTGGACTTGTTGGGGTCCATGAAAGGGAATTAGTTTGGTTAATGGATGAAAATATTGCAAATTATAATCAAAGTTTTACAACATTTTCTACTTCCATCCAATCTAGTAACTCGTGAAGTGCTTGTGTACATAAATAAATCTAAATTTTGAATAAGTTCAACCACTATTTCTTAATTCCTTAAGTAGCATACATTGAATGTCATGGACATGATGCATGCATATCAAGGCAAAGTTAAAAGGCAAAAAACAATGATAAGTCATCCTTTTAATTCCATTTCCTTTGTATTTGGTGTTGATAGACTTAATAACTCCACTTTAAATCATGTTATCTAACTTTACAATCCATGTGAAGGTTCAAAATACTATATAATAATGAATCAAAGATAAATACTGTTGCAACCCTAGCCTTGGGCTTACAACCAAGGCAAGGGTTTGCAAGGTTGTGGGCCAAGAGAGGAAGCCCGGGAGTGAAAGGAAGTGTGAGGGAATGAACCTTCACACTCCCAAGGGAGCTCCCACCTTGGGAGTTGGAGTCCTAGTGGACCCACGAATGTTCAAAGAGCAATTGCAGGGGTCAAAACCCAATGGATTGAGGAGTTTTTTATACCATTGGAAAGCTATTGAAACGTAAATGTTTAAAATGAGCTCGCCTGACCTATTTGGACATTTAAACAACACAAGTTATGGTCAAAAGAAAGGCTGGGAGTTAAATTGACAATTTTAATCATCATTTTGTATTTTGATTACAAAATTTTAAATATAAAAAATTTGTGACTTTTGTTTTAAAAATCTTACTTATGGTGCTTAAAAACCTCTAAAATTATTGAATATTTGAATTTAAAACTTTCAAATTTATTTTTTGGGAAAATTTTACCAATTAAAAAAGGCTAATTGGGAATCAAAATCCCTCTATCGATCTAAGCATTTAAAACACTTAGAAAAAAAAGTTTAACTAATTTTGTGGTTTCAACCATGGTGCCAATGGTGTGGGAGTTGTTTCACCCAAGGCCCCCAATACCCCACCAATAAATATATGAGTACTTTAAAAAGCTCATTACATATATTAAAAAGGGGACCTTGCATTGCACAACTTTCAATTCTTGACCAAAAAACAACTAGTCCAACATCCCCATGCAAATAAATATAGGTTTGTTGGCCTTGCTTTGGTAGACGATAATGGCTTAAATAGTTTGCTGCCAAGGCAAGGATATTGTGTTTAGATTCATTATAAAATATAATAGTTTAAGGGATTTTGCCCCCTAGGTAATAATAGGTCTATTTATATTTTACATGAGGATTTTTGAAAGATGATATTTGGCTTTTGTTGACACTTGAGATTAGTTATAGAGTTACGATATTTTGAAGGATTTCGGTTTCTTTTAGAGGATTTTTTAAAGATTAGTTTTTTGCATGGTGAAATATTTGAATTTCCATTTCTTTTGCTTTGCATTAAGATACTTTTTAATGTAAATGGCGAGGCCACAATGTGACACACCCCTTGTTATAAGATGGCAATGATTTTTTACCCTTTCCAAGGGGCATGGGAGTTTTGAGGACATATGGATGGATGGGAGACTTAGGAGTAGCGTATTTTCTTCAAGTGTGAAATTTTGCAAAAAATTGAAATTTGAAAATGTTATGCAACACCCTATCAAAAGGTTTTTTGAAATTTTTGGAAAAATTAGCAAAAAACATTGAGGAAACAGGTTGAGTCTACCACATCCTAAAGGTAGCTCAAACATAGCAGGATTTTAAACAAAAGTTGGCTTTTTGTCAGTCTTGTAACCAAACTAAGCTAAATCCTCTTGTTGATGGTTGCCAATGTGACTACATCACAAAATTGAAAAAAAAAAAAAACTGCTAAATAATAGGTTTTTTGGTTAAAGCCAAAGTGGCTATCATTTTTTTTTTAAATGTAGAGAACATGGCTATCAGCCTTAAAAAGATTTAGCCAAATTTGGCTGTAATATAGATATGAAGTACACATTTTTAATCATCCTTCTGTATTTTTGGCTATTCACTGAACACTAATTATAGAAATTTGATGATTTTACACTAATTTTTTTCCCACATGTATGGCAATTCAAAAGCTCTAAAATCATTTTTTAAGTGTCATTTTTTACTTTTTCTTTTCTTCTCTTCCTATGCCCTCAAGGTAAGTAGCAATGTTTTAATTTCTTTTTTCATGTTTTCCAATTTCTCTCCTTCCCCAAGAAGCACCATTAGCCGAGGCCAAAAATGGTGATGAAGAGTTTTGGGAATAGAAATTTCATGTAGCCAATGAGAAGGCTTGGCATGCACTCATGATGGGCCTTGCTTTTTCATTTTGGGGGTGGGGTGGAGGGCCGGGGAGTTATTTTTGGTTTTTTCCCCTTGTTCCCAATGTGTTCCCATCAAGTTCCCTCAAGGTTCCTCAAGTTGTTCCCTAAGGCGTTCTCAATAGCACCTCAATTTTATACCATATGGTTTGCCCAAAGTTCAACTGCCATATATATAAACTGGAAGGTAGGCTGTTGGGGAATACGATTATTTCTATTTTGTAACTAGGGGTCCAAAAAGGTGCTTCCATTGGGGAGCGCTCAGTGTTCCAAAAGAATTGCTAATGGGCCAATGAATGTGGCTCTTCCCAAAAAAATCAAATTATAAACACACCCATGAACCCCATGAACTAATTAATATGAATAAAAATAAGTACCCCCGGTTTATAATGGGGGTTATTAGCTAAATAGTTGTTCATGTTTGCAGGTGGGGGTATTAGTCAAGGCCAAAATAAGTGATTAAAACTTTTGCAAAGAAAATATTCATGCAACAAATTGAAAGGCTAAACATGCATTCAAGTGTTTCATTTTTGTTTATTTTGGGGTTGGGGTGGGGGGATTTCATGTTTTTCCTTGTTCCCAATGTGTTCCCATCTAGTTCCCAATGAGTTTCCACATGTTCACATGCCCACTTTGGCTCCAAACAAATATTCCAAAAAACAAACAAGTTGGGACTCAAAATTACTAGGTATATCACAAGTAGTAAGTGGGTCGGGTCATCTAAAACAAACTTGTGATTTGTAGTAATTAAATGGGGTGCCTCCACAGTCTGGTTTTTTTGGCAATGGGCCAATCTGACTAGTCATTCACAACAAAAACAACTCAAACTATGCAGGCTCCCCAAAATAAAATGTCCTATTTTGAAGTATGGAGTTCCTCCCCTTTGACCCACCTAGGTAGGTGAAAGGAGGACAGCATTTTGCCAAAACATATGGACAAAGGTGAGGTGCTATTGGGGATGTCTTGGGCAACAACACATTAAGAACTTGGGGAACATATTGGGAACTCATAGGGAACATTATGAGAACATAAAGGGAACTCACCGTGAAGGCTCAACATGCACTTCAGGGGCCAACATTTTTTAACTTTTCGGTTTGGGTGGGAGAAAGGGAAATTTTTCATTTTGTACAATATATTTTTCAACATGTTACCCAAGTTCCCAAATGTGTTCCACCAACAATTTGCCTGTGGCACCTCACTTTTATCCCAGGTGCAGATGTTTTTCTACTCGTTGCACCTATGTAGGTGGCCAAAAGGATCCCAAGCTTGGAGAGCATCCTTATTTTCAGTTGTATTTTTTGTTGTAATCCCAACAAGTGTGTTTCACATGGTGGCCCTACCATATATACAATGAACATTGATGAAAAGATGACATCTTTTAAATAAGAAAGAGATCCAACTTTTCATGTGACTAATGTTGAACTATTAGATTATTTTGGTTGCAATGGATGAACACCCATAGAAAAATGAATAACATATTTCATCCAAGTTAGGGGTGCAAAATCTGACCTTACATTTGTTAGAGTCTAATTGATAAGATTGTTAAAACTACATCTTTTATATAGGCTTCAAAATATATTGAACCTACTATACTCCAAAATGTTTTTTGTCACAATTCACAATATCCCTACCTAGCAAGGCAAGGTCAATAAATGAACATGAACTCCTAGGAAGTACTTCACATGAGTTCATTGTGAACATGGTAGTAATGTAGCCAGCCATTATGGGGGTGAATTGATGCCCAAGTTTTTGATAACCCATTTTTTAATTCCTAAATGTTTGTTCAATGTGGAATGTTGTACTCTACTAGCTACAATTGGTGCTTGTGAACAAATGTGCATCCAAGATGTTGAAAGAGATTTTGTTGTCATTCTAAATTTGCTCTCTTTTAAAAGGCAATGTAATAATGTACCCTAATGAAATCAAACTTAGAGACAGGTTGTTCATGAAGTGTTAGACTTTGGGGAGGAAGAAATATTCAAAATATTTTGCAACTATTTTAGATTCTTTTAGAATAACTTTCATGGCACATGTGGTTTAAAACAATGAGTTTTTTTTTCTAATTTTAAAAATTATAATATAGTATTATAATAAACTTCCAATTCCTATTTGGATTCATGCCTTTGTTATCAAAATTCAACAGGGTTCCATCAGAAGTTTAAACAATTTTAACGTAGTGTGAAAATGTTGACCACATGATAAAACATACATTCAATTAGCAAATACTCAAGCAATGTCAATTATAATTTGCAATGGCATAACTAATGTTAAATGTTCTTTGAAGGTTTAGCATAATTCACAATTTATGTAGACATTTTCAATACTTGATACCATATAATTGTTGGTGTTAAAAAATACATCTTAATTAGATAATTAATTGGTGCATGAAATATGTTAATTATCAGCAAAACCAATTTGAAAATATTTTAAATACCCATATGAATGTCTTGGGGGATCATTTGTTGTATATTTTAAGGACCCTATTTACATTAAATTATATTACATTTTACTTTTTTTCAATTATTTTCATGGAATTTTTTTTTATTATCTTGATATTTTATGTCAAGGTAACATACATGTTTCTTACATGTTTCAACTAAGGGAGGACACATGCATGCTTTCTTTCTCTCTGCATTGGCGTAGCCTTGGAATATATGTGGCATGTTTCTATCCATTGTTATGTTGTTAAGGGACCAAAACCTAGTTCATGTTGTATTTTGCATCAATTTGGGTTCCAAAGGTAACTACCTAAATTTGGGTCATTTTGCATAATAAAGGTATTGTCCAAGGTGATAACCAAGGGTAGTACACGAATTCAGGTTGAATTCGGGTTGCATCCTCATTGTCTGAGGGCCTTGTTGGGCATAAAACATTGTGGACACCTTACATTTTTGTATGGAAAAATATTTCAAAACATAAGGTTCATCCTTCAAAATGGAGTGAACCTTATAGCATGTAGATACACTAAGAATTTTGTAACGATGCTTTAAAACTAGTATGAGGCAAGTATAGACTATAGACTTTACCAAGATTTCATCATCATACAGACTTAATATTGAAGCCCATTTTAGACAAGGGTCTAGGGTCTCCAATTTCCTAGGAACCAATTTGGACTGATTTGAAGCAAATTGAGTCCTTGAGTTGGACTACACCTTGGTCCCTAGCCTCATTCTTGGTTCTCCAAATTAGGAGCTCTCCTTTTAACATTTTTTTGGGTTTGAACCAATTGATTTATCTTCCAAAATAGGTGCCATGTAGTTTAGCCTCAATTTGCTACTATTTGGTCTTGGACTCTTGCCTTGGGACCAATTTAAAGCTTTCAACCAATAAGATTGCTTGAAATCATTGGTCCTTGGACCTTGGACCCTTGTTTAAAGTGGACCTGAGACTTGGGTGAGATTCACATAAGGATAGTATTACTTCATATCCCTACCAGGCAATTTTTGTCCTAAGAACTATGTAATGTAGCCTAAGTTGTGATTGTCCATTGGATGATGCAGAAAACATTACAATCATCCCTAGGAGGATTTAATCATATTCAACCAAATCTGGTCATAGTCTAGTTATATAAAGGACAAAATTTTAATGACATCTCTATATTTATGGCATTTGATTTTTTTTTGGGCAAATTTTGACATTGTGGGTACAAAAGCAAATTGGAAGTATTTGTTTGTAAAGTGAAAATTCCCAAAAAATGCCCAAAACATGAAAAAAATTTACCAAAGTTTTGAGGCTACAATGTTTTTTAAAAAACCCACTAAATTCTCATTGCTTAATGGTCTTGGACAAGAATTAAATAAAGCAATTTGGTGATTTGTCCTACTTTTTCTTCCAAGTGATTAGCTTCCTCAGAAATACTATCATTAAATCCATTATTTTGAATTTTGTTTTGAAGAGGAAAAATCTTTTTTTTTTCCTCTAGTAAAAAATAATGCTACTAGGCTAGAATTGCCTCAGCTCGTACTAGGCTTGTGACTAAGATCCTTGCTCCTAGTGTGGATACTAATGTCGATAGGTATCATGCACAAGCCTTTATACTAAATCAACACTAGAAATGTGGCTAAAATAGAAATGAGAGTTACACTTGCAAGTGTCATCAAGGATGATCATGCAAGGGGCTCATTATGCCAGTAGATGGCTAGGCTAGTACCAAGAGCCTTTGGCAAACCTTTTTTTTTTTGCAGAATTAAGCATTTGGAGCTCCATGCATTGAACCTTAAACTAGGCACAATAGAGTCTAAAGATACAAAGTGTGATGTAAGTTCCCAAGCATGGGTGTGAGGATAGGAAGATCATGTGTTATTGCAAAATAATCTTTTACATTAAGGATTGTTCATGTTCATAAGTTGTTGGTAGTATCACAAACCAGGAGGAAATGGATTGACTTAACGACTTAATGGATGTTACAGGGTGCCAAAATAGAGATGTTTATTTTATAATCAAAACAATCATTATGAAGATGTGAACTCTAAACCCCGACAAGTCATGTTAGGTTGAAGTTTCCTTGGTTATTAATGTGTGAATGTGACCTTAAACCTAGATTGACCTACTCCTTTTAGATTCTAAACTTGGTGGAAATAATCTATTCATAGTGATCACACAAATGACAGAAACACAATGGTGATTATAACTGAAGGCACAAGCATCAATATCAATCTTTGACGTGAGCAGTATCCACTAAACAAAAAAAGGTATTACTTTCATTATGTTTAATTGGGTTCACATTTGCAATGTTCCATAGGTGCTACATGCTAGTCCCGAGTTTCCACTGCAATTTTCATATGGAAATTGTTTGTTAAATGAGCTTGGCCATTCCATAATGAAGATTTTTCAAGTCTGAAAGCTTCTTTCAAGTTTAGTTGGTAAGTGTGATTGTTATTGATTTGTTCACATTTTTCTCTCACCTCTTCTGCTCCATAGATGTGTGTTGTGGGTGTCTTTCCTTTTTATGAAGATCATTTTTTTTCCCAATTCTTTTAGGTATCAAAATCCATATTTATTTTAGTAAGTTGTAGGTTTGGGTTGTGGTTAGGGAGCTATGTCAAAAGCCCAAGTTGATGTTAACATTGCATCTATTAATGAGGTTGATGATAAACCCTAAACCAAGATTGATCTACTCCTTTTAGATTTTAAACTTGGTGGGAATAATCTATTCATGGTGAACACACAAATGACAGAAACATGGTGGCGATTATAATTGAAAGCACATGCATAAAACATCAATCTTTGACACGAACAATATCCATTAAACAAAAAAAGGTATCGCTTTCATTCTGTTTGATTGGGTTCAAGTTTGTAATGTTCCATAGGTGCTACATACAACGGTTTCCAATGACAAAATTTAGACAAGATTTCAGCAAGGCATCAATTTTCTCTCCAATTTCACCTTGCACATGTGCCCTTTCTCTGGTCATAAACAGTGACATGTTACCTTCTTTGCTACTCTTTGTTCTCTGAATCCTTCACAATAAACATCATCATCATCCCCAACTGCCTAGTCATGATCTTATAAAAACTTCAACAACGGAATTACTGATCCTACACAAAATGACCTGAACCCAAACAAAAATCATCCAAATTGGTCCTGATACATTGGTAGTACTCCACTTAGAAGAAGTTTGCAAGCTCACACCAAGACTGTATCTGTACTTTCATGGCCGAAAACTACTATTTGTAACATTGTACACACTAGTGTGGCCTGTGCCGTTGGCCCAAGTGTGAACCCATTACAAAATAGGGAAACTAAACACATGAACATTGTTTTCCAATGTATCTATCAATTTTTTGAACAGCCAATATGAAAGGAAATCATGCTTGAATTGAATGGTAAGCCTTCAAGTGTTACCACGTCCTAAACTGATTTTTCCTTCCAAAACCTGGTTTTTTGGAATTTATTTGGATTTTCAGTGGCAGAAATCACTTTAAAATCAATATCTCCCACATTCTGAATCCAAATCTTACCAAATAAATTCCATTAAATCCTGCTCATCAAGATCTTTCCAACAACACCAAAGGCACATTCCAATTCCTCCAAAATTTTCAGCCTACGATTTAATTTAATTTTCAGTGAAGAAATCATTCAATATTCAAGAATTTTTACACCGCAAGTCCAAATGTCATGGAACCATGCACCCATTCTCCCCGAGAGCTTTCCAAAGAGACCAAGAATGTGATCTGAAGAATCCCGGTTCATAGATAGATATCCTTGGCAGACATCAAGGATTTGCTAAGGTAAAGATGATGGCAGAAAGACAGACCTACCCAGTGATATAGGAATATGCAATCGGCCTAATCGTAACAATGTGGTGGGACATCACGACATTCAAGTCCTTCTGCCCAGTATCCCAAACAAAGCAGCACTGCCACACTATGTACATAGAAGCCACACTGAAATGTGTAGAATACCTTCAATTGGCATCTGTTCCCAATCCATTCCACCAGCAAAACTCTGATCAAAAGGTATTCCTGCCCCCCTTTCCCCCCCAAAGAAACTGCTTCTGTTGTCTCCTCGTCATTCTTCATCACTTAGGGTTTAGGTTTAGGATACCTAAACCCTAAACCCATTGCATCAGAGCTTTGCTGGGAATGTGTGGGAGTCACAGCAAGTCTTCGATGTTTGGTGGGCCACTTGTAAGTTCTTCTTTTGCACTGCTTCATAAATATGTCAAGACCTAACTTGCAAACATATATGTACCTCAGAAGCTCTGTGGATTTCAATGGGAAAAGAGCTCTACAATAAAACCAAAGGTGGGAGAGGATGGCCAGTTTGATGGGGCCAGTTGTCCCAGAATGCCCTTGTACCTTTAATGTTTAATTTGTAAAACATGTTGAAATTTTCAAAAAATAAAAATAAAATTCCAAAGAAGAAAATTTTGTGAAATGAAAAAAGAGAATCTCTTTGAAATATTTCAAAATATTATTCAATTTTTTTACATTGAAATTGGAATCTTCAAGATTAATTAGTTAATTAATTAATTGACAGACATGTGTTGAAGCATGTATATATACTTCTTCAGCATGGGCAAAGAAAAAGAAAAAGATAAAACAAACTTGCAAATGTGAGCTCCAAATGAGCAGACTCAACATCTACCCAGAATCTCAAGTCCCAAGCTCTCTGTGTGTGCGTTTCTTTTTTGGTTTCTTAATTTTGATTTTGATTTTTTGCCAGTTTTGTGGTGTATCTGGCGAATGCAACAAATGGCTTTTCGGGAATTTTCGAAAGAAAATCGCCATATCTTGAGAAAAAAAGGCTACAAGTCGCCAGATTTAGACAGTGTGTTCCTGTAGGTCGTCAGAACTAGGCAGGATTCCAAAGAATATCTACTTGTCCATCAGGACAGTCGCCATTTACTGCTAATTAATGCTGAGGATCCTAGCCAGTGCACCTACTTGAGGAATTTGAAAAAAAAAACCCTGATCTGAAGTGACCATCATCCATAAGAGAGTTTAGCCAAATTTGGTTACCAACAGGATCAGTGTTTTTTTCCAATTTTGTGATGTTGCTCAAGTGGTGATCTTCTATAACCATATTTAGCCAAATTTGGCGATTTGGGTGTGGGCGTTGGCAATTGTTCTCAAAAGCAGGGAATTTGTGACAGCATCTTCCTGTTTTTTGAAAGTTTTTTTGCAAATTGACAAAATTTCGCCCCAAAAAAATCACTTTACCAGCAGTGTTTTTTTAATTGGCGAAATTTTCACCTGAAAAATATTCTTTTGACCTGTACAAAGGATTTTTCGTGGAAAAAATGGCCCAAATTCGCAAGATTTCGATTTTCTTTTCCAAATTTCCAGAATTTTATTATAACTCCCAGTAAGTAGTAGTCAAGAATTTTAAGGATTCTGTGTTTCTTCCTAGTTTCATATCTAGCATGTGGCAAAATTGTTGGCTAATTGGTTCTTGGATGATTGCCATTTTGGCTACATCACAAAATCCTTGAGAAATGCAAATAGGTCGGAGATGGCTAATAGCTACCCCACTTGAACCAATCAAACTATCTAGCCAATCAGAATTCTGGAGCAATCAATAAATACAATTTGACAATCTTTCAAGGCATTTTTCCTGGGCCACAATACTTTTTCAATGAGGCTTTCACTAAATATGACTATTACACCTCATCCAAGATTCAGTGCATGGCCACATGCTGAGCATTGATGGAGCTGCTCTAAGGTGTAAGAACCGGTGGTCCCTCACCTCACCCCCCGCCCCCCCCCCCTCCCACAAAAGCCAAAAGCTTTGCAAACACATTAGGGCCAATTAGGCAAAGTGTCCTTGAGTCAATGTGTGAAGTAACTCTAAAAATAGAAGCAAGAATATGAGTTGAAAATAGCATATTTTCACATCTTATATATAAACTAGTGGGTGCCCGTGACCTTTGACCACTGTGAAGTCCCCCGGTTTCTTTAAACTTGATTCATGTTTTAGTTTTTTTTTAGAAACTTTTAACTTTTTTATTTAATTTATTTCTATTTTCTTTTTCACATGTTTGTCATCACAGACTAACTCCAACACGGGAAGTGCAAGCGAGGCCAGGGTAATCGGGCCCGGGCGTCGTTCTTGAGAGACGCGCCGACAGCCTATGGGGCCCAGTCTGGTCCGGTCTATAGGGTAGGGTGGTAGGTACTTAGGATGATCTCGTGGATTCAGTAGGCTCTGCCCCTCGGTTTCTTTAAACTTGGTTCATGTTTTAATTTTTTTTTAAACTTTTAACTTTTTTATTTATTTATTTTTAATTTTCTTTTTCAAACTGCCCTAGCCGCCCTGCCCTGCCCTGCCCTACCCTGTTTGTCACCACAGACAGACAGACTCCAACGGGAAGTGTAAGGGAGGCCGGGGTAATCGGGCCCGTTCTCAGGTGATGTGCCGATAGCCTCCGGGGCCCGGTCTGGTCCGGTCTATAGGGTAGGGTGGTAGGTACCTAGGATGATCCCGTGGATTCAATAAGCTCTGCGACCCAAGCAGGACCGAGCCCCGTTCTCGGAAGACGCATCGATAGCCTCCGGGGCTCGGTCTGGTCTGGTCTATAGGGTAGGGTGGTAGGTACCTAGGATGATCTCGTGGATTCAGTAGGCTCTGCGACCCAAGCATGGGTCGCGTAGACCGGGTGGATGAGACCAGGGGAATGGACCGGGTGAATGAGATCGGGTGGATGAAACCCGGTGTCGAAGCACGGCAGTGGAGCTCCGGGCCCTACGGCTGCGGCAGCTGTGGATCCCTGCCTTTGTTGCGTCTTCGTGATGGTCGGTCGAAATTTCCTCTTCCAAGAGTGTCGGGCCAGGCCCGGTCGACTGTTTGTGACGGACCCGAGCTCCGTCATGGACGGACGTAGTGAATCTTATATATAAATTCACTATGTCTGTGACGGAGCTCGGGTCCGTCACAGATAGCCGATCGGGCCCGGCCTGGCACTCCCGGAAGAAGAATCATGAAGACACAACAAAAGCAGGGATGCACAGCTGCCGCAACCGTAACGCCCGGAGCTCCACCGCCGTGCTCCGACACCGGGTTTCATCCACCTGATCTCATTCACCGGTCCACTCCCCGGTCTCATCCACTCGGTCTACTGACCCGTGCTTGAGTCGCACAGCCTACTAAATCCACGGGATCATCCTAGGTACCTACCACCCTACCTTATAGACCGGACGAGACCGGGCCCCGGAGGCTATCGGCGCGTCTCCCGAGAACGACGCCCAGTCCTACTTGGGTCGCAGAGCTTACTAAATCCACGGGATCATCCTAGGTACCTACCACCCTACCCTATAGACCGAACCAGACCGGGCCCTAGAGGCTATCAACGCGTCTCCCGAGAACGACACCCGAGCCCGATTACCCTGGCCTCGCTTGCATTTCCCATGTTGGAGTTTATCTATCTATGGTGACAAACAGGTGAAAAAGAAAATAAAAAAGTTTAAAGTTTAAAGAAACTGGGGGACTTCACAGTGGCCGTAGGTCACGGGCACCCACTAGTAATATTAGATCCTCAACCAAGAAGTTTATTCCAAAGACAAAGCATGGTTTGGCTTAGGCAAAACAAACAAGGTAGAAATGAGAAAATAAGCTGCAAATCAATCACCATTTTGATTTGGGTTATCTATATGCCTACTATACTTGCCAGTGAATTCACTCTAATATACAGTTCAGGTATCCAACAGTGCATTTTATATTTCAAGTTCATGATGTAGAACAATAGGATTAATCCATCATGATAAACTGTTTCTGACTTTGAGAAAAGAAAGGAGTGTTATACATGAAAAATCAAAGCCATTTGATCTGCAGATCCACAAACAATTGAAAGATTATTTCCTTCAATACGTCTGCTTATGAATTTGGGTATCGGGTTCCTTCAATAAGGCTGTTGCACATGGAACTTCGATCAATGACAAAATGTGGACATGCTCTGTGAGGGTATAGGAGAAGGAGATACTATTCTGAAGAAATATCAAACACACATGGAGGTATTTCAATATGCAAGAGTAAGAGCTGATGATTCCTCACAAGCTCCACTTCAACTAAGTGCTCAAAGCATTTGCAATATCATGAGTGCTTGAATAATACAGAAGAATTCATAGCTCATACAGGACATCATGAGTAACTAGAGGAACGCAAAACAGTTCATAGATAGATCATTGAGAGTGAGCATCACAGGTACTTACTTGTTCACAATAATACAGAAGAATTCATAGATACATCATACAGAATCATTCAAGGATAGGATCAGTGATAGATCAAACATGGAGGATGCCCACTATGTCTTAAGAAGCTGTTCTTCAAAAACACATCATGGACCATCAGCACCAACACCTTTGGAAAGCTTTTGTGAGGAGCTGAAGACAATGACCATTGCTTCATTCCAGATTCTGGGCATGGCAGAGACACATATTGAGTAGGGTACTCATCCTGCTGATGAATTTGAGCATATCCTGGAACACAGTTTTCAGTGTCACAGTATTAAGTTTAGGGCTACTCGCACATCCAGCACTGGAATCTGTGAAAAGGTCAAGAAATGACTGGAACTTATGTATGAAGACCAAAACTGAGAGTGCATCATGATGGTGAGAAGAATGACACCACTGAGGTGCATGAGGTCAAGGCAAAGCTTTTCCCTGTTTAGACATTGTCCAAAGATAAAACTCTTCAGTTGGCAATTCTCTCAAATCTCAAAGGTGTCAGTCAAAAGAGAAATTAACAATCTGCACTGGCACACAAGGGAAGCTGAAGCAAGACTTAGACCAAAGGGGCAGCGAAACTTACTAGCTTGAACTGGTGCTTGTGTGTAGTGGTACCTTGTATACCTAGAAAATGTACCGAGTGCACATGTATATGACATTTCATTCCAGCAAGTCAGTTTCTGCCTTCCTTCAACGGCATTATCTTATTCCAATCTCTTCTTTCCTGTATGCAAAGCTCTCTCATGATGATAGCAGTTTGATATCATCCTGGGGCCATTAAAAAAATCCTTTTGAGACCCTTGCTTAGACACAAGTGTTCCATAAAGGTGCACTGTCTCTTCATCATTCTCCCATTTGAGAGATTCATAAAAAAACCGACAAGCTCTACAAAAAAACATGAACTTTCTTGAACTTCGATGGCAATCTTTTTTTGTTGAACTGTTGCAAAACTAAATAGCTGTACATGAGCTTTAAGTTAAAGAGAAACTTTACAAATGAACAGAGGCACTATTGTTGTGAAAGTAGGAAAGCTCCCAGGAAAGTCAAAAACATCATCATGATGCAACACAGAATTCCATCACCAAAAGTTTTATGTGGTCCTTCAATTCATCTCCACCTTCAAAACAAAACAAAACAAAAAAAAACGAAGAAAAGCAACCTGCAAAAAAGTTGTCCTCCTGTGAGTATCTCGCAGCATGTTCTGAACTAGTATCCACAAGTTAAAAACCAAAAAACATGATACCTCGAGTTCAACCAAAGAAACATGCTACGAGATTCTCACAGGAGAGCAACTATTTTTCAGTAGTCATCATAATCATAAGAAGAGGAAGAAGAAGAGAAAGGAAGGAAGAAAGGAAGAAAAGGGGGTGCTTCTTTGCAGCTCCAATTTTCTGGCTTTGATGACAAGCTTGAAACAATTTGTCTTTTGATCACCTCAAAAAACAAATTGTTTTAAGATTAAAAAACCAAACAAAAAGTGAGCAGAAAACATAGCCACCCAAAACAAGTCTTGCATGACAAAAATAGCAACTACCAGAGAACTATGTGGATGCCAGAAAGTTGGTAAACACCACCATACACAAAGAAAGTGAACACAAAGGGCAAGGGGAAGAGAGAGAAACTCCTTGCCTAACAATGTGAAGCTCTGCAAAACAGAGCACAATTTATACCTTAGTACCAAGCTTCAGGTGACAAGACCTCATTTGACACCCAACTCATTCTTGTTTGTTGGGGGGAGGCGGGGGGAGAGGGGGAGGGAGTGTACTTCAAGGAAACCTTTTAATGGGCCATGGCTTTAGACAAGGATTTCACGTTCTCTTAGGTTTAAGACACACCTTAATGCTAGAGGTAACCGACCGACCAACCGACCTTCCTTTGATCTTTTCAAACCTCCACAATCTAGATGCAAGTTTACAAGGGCAAACTCATTGTCACACCACTCGATGCTTCCCTCTTCCAAAACTTGATGTATAAGCCATTTTCCTATTGTTGTTGGAGATGCTCTTACATGAGGAATGATGGTCTTCAAGCATACCCATACAAATTGTTGAGAACAAGTCCAAAAGGCAACAATTTAATGATTTCTAAACAATAATTTGGTTATATTTTTTTGAACAGTGCTAAATTGAGATGGAATCAAAAGGGCTAGAAAAAAAACATGATAATTTTGATTCGCTTTGGTCCCAACAGTTGACCCATTTATTTGCATTTAATACATCATCAATCTACACTATTCAAATTTTCATGTTTATGAGTAAGGAAACCTATTGAAATAACTTTCCTATTGTGATAGACATTGCGAAAGGTCCACAAGTTGGTGTGAATTTGCTCGTAGTGTTTTAGAATACTCTTTAGAAAACTAAAACTTAAAGCTTGAAAAGTGGGTAATAGGAGGAAAATGATTTATACTATACCCACAATGTATAATCAACATATGTACGTTGAAATAATTGGTTTTTTTAAAGAAAGGGGGTTCAATAGCCCAAATTTGAATATTCCAAAGCTTCAACAATAAGTTAGAAGTACACTAAGTCTTCAATTCATTAGTAATTTCTTTTTTCTTGACAAACCTTCTTGAGAATTAATTAGGTGCCGAAAATTAGTCACACCTACAATGCTTCATTTATTTCAAAGATCTATTCAAATTAATTTGTTATGTTAGTGGTATGTATTTCAATTTATTCTTGTCTTGTGTAGTTTTTGGTTTATTTGTAATCTTAGCATTTTATTAAGTAATATAGTTATTATATATGATAAATAACTTAACAAGAATTGTAACTATAAATAAATAAATAATTTAAAGTAATGCAATGATCATGATTCATGACATTACTCTTGTGTTTTTTGAACTTATTTTTGCAAGAAGAACACAAAATAAACTAGGCAAGAGTGAGCCACTGTCCACCACCAATGCATCATCAATTGAAAGCTTGTTATGAACTTATGGGTGTGTCCTGGATGAACCCCACTTGAGTTGACGTCCGGTTCCAAATTGGTCACCTGTCTTGTAGAAAGTGAGTCCTTCACCTAACTATATAGATGGGACAGTAGGTGGCTACTAAGTAAGTAAGGGCAAGTAGAAGGTCACTAAGGAGTCGCGTATATATAATGGCAACTCTCAACTACCAACAGTCTGATAACAGAAGTTAAACCTCAACTAGGGTAAATATGCAGGTAAATGAACAAATACTTATCATCAAACAATTTTCAATATTTTTCTCATTCGTTAACTGAATTGAGTGATTTTTGTGTCATTGGACCCTCAAACTGGAGGGCTACAAATGTTCTTTGAGCATCAGAAGTAAAGGAGCAACCCAGAAAATAAAGGAAGAGAATGAGTCGTACTTTGTTTCAAGTTTTTTTGGGGGGAAAAAAAAACTCTAGACCCCTCTCTAGTTCCAGCCCCATTTTTGCATTTGTAGTTGATTGTGAATGATTTAAAACTTGATGATGGGTTCGCGAACTAAGGCTTTACAAAACTTCTTTGTAAACTTATTATAGAGGCAAATATGCAATAATCTAACATTTTATGTTCAAAATTTTAATTTTATTTAATTCACCCATCACCAAACACTTCACTTACTTACACCAAACACCTCATATCTTGCCCCATTTCTTTATTGAATTGAGCAATTTTTGTGACACTAGAAGCGTTA
>Ga0209208_10002567_pt1 | contig 26082 bp, 26 predicted proteins | sample S1TSphfallax_3_FD_187694 | JGI IMG/M metagenome (GOLD analysis project Ga0209208, IMG submission 187694) | Host-associated microbial communities from peat moss isolated from Minnesota, USA - S1T2_Fd - Sphagnum fallax MG (SPAdes) (version 2) | ecosystem: Host-associated > Plants > Peat moss >...
CAAATAAACCTTTTGAATTTAAATTGAAAGTATCATATTCAAATCAAAAATTTGAAATTCAAATAATGTTTTAAACAATTGAAATAACAATTTTCAGATTTGAATAAAAAATTCAAAGTTCAAATATTAATTTTGAGTAATGTGGACATGCGTCATTGACTATGATCAGTTTCTTCATTTGATGTGCATTCCTTTTGATCACTTCCATGGTTGTTGATGTTTGTTGCATTGTAAATTTTTGATGTTCGAATCTTGTTGTCCATTGCCTTGGGGTTGAAAGGCCAAATACTTGTAGCCTTGAACCTAGCCTTGATTTTTTCTTTGTGAGAGATTGATCTATTACTTGGTCTACCCATCCAACTAAAGTGATATTATATGGCTTCATGTGATTGCTTTTAAACGTAGTTACATCCTTGACCTTTCTAATTGTTGTTTTAAATGACTTGAAATAAGACACATCTAACAAGTGTAAAACATGTGATGTATGAGATGGTAAAGTAATTATGTTTAACCCAAATTTTTATGCATTTTTTTTTTTTTAAGGCAACATGACTACATGCCCACCCAAAACTAGCAAGTGTCAATGCGTAAGAAACATTCCACCTAAAATACAATTTTTGAAGAAAGTTGAGAGCTTTTTGAACAAGAAAAAAATCATCCAAGCTCTCTTTTGCATTGACATGTAGGTTTTTAATTTATAAAATTTGATGTAATCATCTCATATTCTTTCACCTTTGAAAATATAAAACCTTGGTAAAACACCTCTTTCAATATTTACTACATAGTTTATAGTCAACCACTCTTGAGACTTAGGGATAGTGTTATAACATTTGATCATCTCTTAGTTAAAAACATTGTTCTAGATTGTTTATCAGCTTAAATCCTTATTTCATTTTCATTCCATACATGATCTACACTGTAATTGTGTTCATTGTACAATATTACATATTGGTGTGAAATGAATTATAAGAAACAAATGTTAGTCCTTATGCTCTACAAACTTTTAATCCTTCTGCTTGTCGAATGTTCATTTCTAGGTGTCTTTGTTTGAACCAATACCACAAATTAGTGCTTGGTATTTGATTTTGGAATGGTGTATCCCTTATTGGTGTTAGTTCTACAACCTTCATCTTCAGTTCTTGTAGGTTTATGGACAGTCCACATTCTTGCATGTCTAATGTCCACTTAATCATTGCAACATTTTTTGTTGTAAGCACATTTCTTGGCCCCATTTTGATTTGGTTTTTCCATTTAAGTGGTCAACAAGGGGGTTCATTAGGATGTTCCATGACATGCTTGCCTTCTTTAAAAAATGTGTCCCTTTCTCAACATCATCCATTGTTGTTTCTAATGTTTCATTTGTCCACATGCCTATTTTGGTTTTTGAAGGCATTTGATTTAGTTGTGATGTTGACCTTTTGCTTCATGGGTTAAAAATAAATGGAAGATTTTCCTTATTAAAGGCAGGGTTTATTAGTTGCAAATCTAACATGTTGCTTCATCACCTACAAAGGATTATCAAGTTCATGATAGCTTATCTTTTCATGGTCCTAGCCTCCAACAACTTGGTGGAATGCATTATGGCCCCACCAAGTGTATGCCTTTTTCTTCCTTATAAACAACCCAAGAATCTAGAAAGTGTAGTAAATTTGGAAATTTTGTTATAACATGTTTAGAGATTGCTAAAATGAAGTGTAGTAACTTGTAAAATTCTGCAAAATCATCCCAATCTAAATCAACATCTTTTGCTGTTATGCATGCAATGGGGAGAAATGTGTAGGAGCAATTGATATGACTTAGTTGATCTTTAGCTCTTTTGAAGCTCCTTGACGTAACATTTTGAACTATGGATTTTTGGATCCAATAGTAATCCAGATATTTTTCAAACTTCTAATTGTAAATCTAGTCTACAATTTCAATTTGTACTTCTAATGTTGATCCTTCTTCTACATGTTCTACTTTCATTTTTTGCAAATCTACTTTTGAACCTAGTTTTTCCTCCTCTACATGCTCTACTTTCTCTTTGAGTCTTGTTTTATGCAAGTAAATTATTAAACTTGGACTATTGTTGTTTACATGTTCTACTGTCACTAGTAAATCAAAATTCTTTGACACTACAACATTAAGACCTAAGAATTCTAAGAAAAATTGGAATTGTTCTTCTACCCTAGCTCATAGAAAGGATATTCTTGTAGCTAAGATTAAAAGTAAAAAATGAAGTACTCATTTAATGTAAGCTTTGTTGTAGTTTAAACTTTGATTTGTACCTCTTTTTTTTTGGAAGGAATGTTCAATTTCTATGCAAAGTAGGAATATTTAATGACTCTCCTTTGGGGCTAATAAATGTGGTGCCTTGAAGGATTCAAAATAAAATGTCCTTTGCTAATCTTTGTGCATTGTATCCTTGTTAAGGTTAAGGTTTATTAATGACTGGTTTCATGCCTTTTAATGTGAGCTTGAACCCCCATAACTAAACAATCAATTTTTTATTTACATTTTGTTTATGTTAGTCCTCTGAAAAAGAATTAAACCCACCTTTAAACTCACCTAATATGTGCATTACAATGGGCTGGTCCTCTACCATAACCAAACATGACTACACATACAATGTGCTAATCCTTTCTCATAATCAAATGTGATTACATATGACATTGTGCCCTTTTTTTTGTTATTGCTTTTTCCTATGCCCATAATTGCACACACAAAAAAAAGATTTCATTTGGATTATATGAAAAGACCAAACATATTTTTTCAAGACTGGGCACTCTGTCATAGGGTTGTATTCAAACACTTACACAAATGACTGTGACCATTCACCAGCGTTGGTCTTCACAAGAAAGGTGTTTGGTCACCGGGTGATGTTTGGTGGGGGGCAAGTTTACCCTAGACGCTTGCATATTACTCACTACACTACAACTGCTGGTGGTGTGCACGTTGCCACCATCACTTCATGTGGACCTTATGACCAAATACTTTAGTAAGTAAAAAAGGCACCCAACTAATTGAAATTTTCACTAAAGTGGAAGCCTTCAAATGAATTTCTTTTTTTCCTTTTCTTATCAGTCCCGGTTCCAGAATCGGGGTATCGGAGCCCCATGTGACAAGTGGACACGCCCTTTCAATTCAAATGTCCAGATGTCAGAACAAGGTGTCCATTGATTTGAAAAAAGAATCATCCATTAAACCACTTGTCTACCAGATAGAAGGTGCTTTGAAATGTGAACTTCCAAAAATAGCCTCCAATAAAAGTACTTAATTTAATGGGTTTTATATTCAATATGTGTCATATTCATTTTTCTAAATTTTTCCTTCTCCAATTTTTGCTATTGATTCTTGGCATTTGGTGCAGGTGGAAGGTAACCTAGGTACCTTGATCTAGCCTAGCCTACTTACTTTGTCATCTTCTTACAACCTCACTTGCAGTTCAACAGATCTCTCACATAGCCCCGCTTGGCACATGATTTCTTCCATATCTAATATAATAGGTTTCTAATATAATTAAACATTTGTGTTTGTTTAACGAATTACTTCAACGTCCATAAAGAACCTGCTAGTTTTTCCATTTGTATATTTAGGTTGCTTTTCAGGAGTAATTTTTCACTGGACCTTACAACTTTGTAAGATAATGGCCAACAGGTATCTTACAACTTTGTACAATACCTGTTTTCAAAAAAAAACTAGCCGGTTCTTCATGCAGGAGAAGGGTCTGTTTTCAGACCCCTCCAGAACTTTCCATACCGTTCATTCAACCTCCGGCCACACACCTCAAATTCTGAAGGGGTTTGAAAACAGAACCTTCTTGTATTCAAAATGAATATTGAACTTACTGTAATGTCCAATAGCACCTTGTTTTTATGTCCCAAACATGATTTTTCTTTTTTGCTACTTGTGAAAGTAGCCTACTAGCACCTCTGTTTTTACATAATTGTCATTCAGTAAAGATTTCACACTTCATAGGCATTATTTTTGTGTGAAACTTAGCATTGCTGTGAAAAAATTGAAAGTTCTTTTAGCAAATTCAATGATTTTTTTCCAAATTTTTCTCAAATTTCAAAAAATCTCTTAGACATCCAGATTCTATACATGGCTTTGAAGTAGGTAGAGAAAAATATCAGGAGATTAAATTTTTCCTTTCATATTTTGTTGATAGCCAACTTCAATTAAACCAACTTATGGATGATGACCACCTCAGCTATGTCACAAAATTGAAAGAAAAAACCTTTCACCCTAAGATTCCTAGGGTCAATGGCAATATTATATATGCAATTGGCACAAGGAACATCATGAGGTCTTGCAAATGGCTACAAAGGCGGGGTGCTAAACACTCCCTAACGAGCTTTGTCCAACAACATTTCAGTGCACAGACCCCACAATCATTGTTGCCACATGGCACATCCAAGCTTGCCTCCTATCACTGTTGATAGAACATTTGAAGCACTATCAAAAAACTTTCTACCATCCACCATCAACTGCGTCTCTTTGAAATTCTACACTCCATCAACTACATCTTTCCTAATTTTTGCACTCTAGAGAAATGTGGTTGTTTTACGCATGATCAAATTTTGAAAATCGACTAAAAATAGAGGATTTCTAGATGAGGTCTATGAGACAACCACGACCAACCATTTTAGCTCCACATTGTAGCCTTGCAACCAATGTAGACATCAACTTCTCCAATTGTTGAATTCTCCAAAGGTTGTCCTCTCCAATTCTAGCAAATAACATTACAAATTCTCAATTGCCTTACATTTGGATAGTTGTGGCTATGGCAAGCCAAAAAGACAAATCTCTTGTGGATGATGTACAAAACACAAGTACCAATTGCTTGGCACACAACCACCTTCACATTTAAATTGTTGTCCCTTGGGCCTACATTACATGCTTTCAACTTATTCTTCTTGATACATGTATTGTTCTATTGTGAATGATTTTTCAATTCAAAGCCATGTTCTTACAATTATGTTGACTAGTTTAAGAATCACATATGTGGGGCAGGAAACTTATGTTGGTAGTCAAGAAAGGGACTTGTTTGAGGCGTTGAAAACAACTATGCAACAACCTCTTTTTGGGCCATTTTAGAAATCTTACATATAATGGTTGCCTCGTGTAACACATGGAATAGGCTTCTACAACCATTGTGAAATTGCATTCATTTTGTGGGACTGCTTGCAAGATTTTGTGGATGGTTAACAAGACAATGAAAGTTTCCTGTGCAAGTTCAATAGAACAAAAAACCATGTTCAATCCTCTGCCCTAGGGACTCTTACACACCTTCGAGCAGACAATGCTTCAATTGTGTACATGTTAACAAATGACATGCATACCCCACCCATTCTTGACCATAATTCTTGCAGATTGTCCATAATCTTTGAATTCTAACCTCACATCTCATGTCCATGTTCTTTAGGTTCAATTGTAATTTTGGGCCAAAAGACAAAACAAGAATGATTCCATAGGACATGCAAAAGTTGTTGATATCCACACAACAGAAACATAAACACCACAAGCAAAAGGATACATTGAAGAGGATAAAAGGGGAAAAATTATGTTGGAGTTCCCAAAATCCAACCAAGGTGCAAAAATGAGCACTAGAATCTCCAAAACATTGGTTGATATGTCAATCAAACACGGTTGTCAATGGTCTTTCATAGCAAAACATCCATACTTAAACCCAAGTCTATGTCAATTGATATACCTGAATCATGAGCATAAAAACAAACAAGGTGACATTTGCCATGGTAAAGTTGTTGTTGGATATTGACATGCCCTTGGTTCACAATTATCCAATAGTATGAAAGCTCATTTGAAGGGGCTCCTTTGGCAAGAGCTATTTCTTACACAAGTCATGACTCATCATAAGCATATGTGAGAAAAAAGGTTTTGAAAAATGAGCCCATAACACAAGACACATTTGTTCTACCATCTAATGTCATAAATTTATCAAGGAAAAGGGTAAATGATTTATGGCAAAAACACCCCAAGGATCCTATGAGTGTGCAAATGTGGGTTATGGAGAACAAAATTTTGTTTTCTAATATGTTGAACATGCCCCAATGGATATGAACTTGCCAAGCCAAGATGGTACCCCATTCACACTGGCATCCAAACCCCCTAGCAAGCAGAAATGATGACAAAATTTAGACACAAAAGTTCAATATCTTTTTGATGCAACATATGGCACAAAGCAAAGTTGGGTACATTTCATCCATTATTTTGTCTACAAATTAAGTTCTATATAACCTACTTGACCATTATTCTTAACGCTTTGATTTTGTGTTTTATAGTACCCCTTTTACACCATGATGGTGTTTGATGAATGTCAAAATGGAATGCTTGTCATGTTCATTTTCATTGGAAAAGCCCGGGAAATTGACCTTCACCATGTTTTGCATGCATTGTCCCAACATTTGCCAAAGGAGTGGATGCCTAATGCTATAATTGTGGACAATGTTCAAGTTGAAATAAATGTTTTTAGGTGTGTGGACCTTCTTGCAAAACATGTGTTTCATGTGGCAATGTAGTTATAATGTCCATTGGAACCTTTTTTTAAGATGTTTTTATAGTGGTTTAATTATCCTAATGGAAATCTTACAAATTGGTTTTCGCACAGACCACCCCATTTGTGAACAACATTTGCTACCTTGCATTTTCATTTATATGTTCCATTTCATTTGAACATGTAAGTGAATGATGTTTTGAATAACATATAACCTTTTGATTAATGTTCTCCATCTGTCTATTGTTAGCTATAATGCAAGATTTACTCTCACTATTTGATATATATATTGCAAAAACATGTATGGGGTGGAACCAAAATGTTTCTATGTTTGTGGCACGTGCGAAAAGCATGGGTAGAAAATGCAATAAAAAAAATTATAATGCTAGAAGACCATGTTTTAGTTTTATCTATTTTTAATGAGGTTATGTATTCATGTGGATGCCCTATTGACACTGATGTGATTCTATGGGCAAAACAACAAATTCACTTACTAGCAACAAGGTACCCCAATGCTACCCGCTTCATGAAGTACCTTCAAAAACATTACTTGCATAAGGCAGCCATGTGGTGTGTTGGAAATTGCAACATTCCACATGCAGGCCAAGACACCAATGCATCAATTGAATCTTACCATGCAAATATTAAATGGATTTTGTTTTGTTCAAGAAAAAAACTAACTGGGTGCAAAATGGACTGGCTTATTTATCACCTTGTGGGAGATATGCTAACACATTATTGGTACAACATCCAGTGCAAGATGTTTGGGTATGTTAGGAACAAATAATAGGAAGGCATTGTGGCAAGTGTTATGTTTCGAGCTCAAGATATACATGATTGCAACGTTCTAATTTGTCCAAACGATGAGGACATTGTAAACCCAAAGTGTGGATTATACATTATCCAAATTCAGAATGGCCACAATGCGACTAGCCTCATGCACAACAAAGGATTATATGTAAACATATCATGAAAGTGTTCAAAGTTCTACATCCAAATGTTCCTAATGGTGTAGTTGTTGAAGATGTGGGTACATACCATGGGTTGCATCGACCAATTACAAACCTTTCATGATCACAAAATGGTTTGGTTTTTGGAAAACAAAACAAAGATGTGGTTTTACAACCAATTGAAATTATGGGGACCATTGAGATTTCAGATCAATCCACCACACCTGCAAATTTAGTTGACCTGATTGATGAAGTATTCACTGGTATTATGAACATTGCCATGGAATTCCCTACCTTGTAATTGCATTTGCTTTTAGACTTGAAGGTTTTACAAGGTAAACAAACAAGATTTGTTAATGAGAGGAATTGCTGGAATTGAACACCTCGACTTTACATCGTTGTTTTTATATGCCGATGGTGACAAATCGATGAAGTCGCATAAAGGATTGCTAGAAAGTTTTTCTCTTAAAGGAAATCTTGTTAGGAATAAAGTTAGAAAGTTTATTCACATATAGGTGTATTTGGGTGAACCACATTATGAAATTTTGCGACTGATTAATAATTAGGATGTGTGTGTATTAGGATGTTTTTCAAATTTCCATTGTTTGTAGAAGTTTTCACACAATTTTTGCATTTTGTACACATTGAAATCTCCATCACTTCCATTTTTTGTACATATTTAGCAAAAATAGGACTTCATAAAATAAGGAACCTTAAACTTCTAGGTTTATGTTGTGAGTGCCTTGGGTGTGAAGTGGCCATCCCTTCAATTTGTTTCTTTAAGATGTAAATATGTCCCTCCCAATAATTTTTATTATTTTCATGGTCCAAAACTTGCATTAGACTTGTCCCACCTCTGCCCTATTCTTGTATTATTGTGGAAGTCCTTGAGCCATTCAAAATATTGTAGGATGCAAATAATTACTTAGTGTTGTTTCATAGATATTAGAGGTCTTGTAGATTGGAGCAAGTTTGTATGGCAAACTAGGTTTCATCATAACATGTTATAATTCAAGTTTTGTTGAAATCTATTGTGATTTATATTGTTATTTTTCTTTGGTCACACATTTTAAACAATATTTATTTCTTAGCTTAAGAGCATTTAAGCACAACTAGACCCTCGTAAGCATGCTCTTGTTTTGGTGTTAACAAAAAACATGTAAATTCAAACATGAGTTTCATCTTGTATTATTAAATTTTTATTATGGAATTTTTTGAAGGTCAAAGAGGAAAGCCTAATATGGGGAATTAGAAATTGTGAAACTTGAATCTTATATTGCTAATGTGCCAAGATTGCAAGATCAATCTTCCAATGATATTTTCTATGTATTTACATGCATGTAATCAATGTTAATAGACAAATGTTTTGTTAATTTGTTGTTTTTTACATTGTAGGCAACATAAACCCATAAACACTAAGCACCAAAATGCATAGAACATTGCAATCCAAAACTTCACATGTTTCATTTCATCACAAGATAAAAAACCATAGATCACCTACTTCCACTATAATATTGTCCACATTAGGTTTGCATGTCCTTCTAAAGTGGTGAAAATTGCATGTTCCATTTATATCACATAGTTTGATAGAAAAAAAAGTACACATCATAACTTAACATGTTTAATTTCATCACATGTCTTACTGAAAGATGCATGTTCCACTCTCATGATGTAGTTTGATAGAAAACTAGGTTTTAGGTTTAGACCTTCTACTTATTTGCAAAAAACAAAATAATAGTTGGCCCACCATGTCAAAGGGGTTTGAGGAGCACTCTAGGATTTTGTACTCGATCCACTTCCATAATATACGAACTTCCTAGGTCTATTACATTTAGGAATTATTGAAACACTTCCAAACATGGATGTGTCTAAACTTGCACTCTCCTTTGGTTCTTCCAAGTTGATCACCCATTTAGTGCGTCCAATTATAGATGCCTCGATAGTCTCTTTGATTGCTTCCACCAATGTACAACAAGCTTGAGTTGCTTCATCCTTCAAGAAGCTATTAGGGGTCACCTACAACCAATAAAACCCATAATGAAATATGTAAATATGACATAATAGACATACAAATCTTGAAGCTTAGGTTTTTGAGTTTAGATAAACACACCATGGTGGGAGATACATTATGCATGTTCATGCAATCGTAAAAGTGAGTAATGAATTTTATGGCATAAAATCCGCACTCTTAGTCAAATTCTTGTTGTGGTCCATGAACCCAATGCCAACTATTATTTGTTGTAGTTCGCTTCCATTATTCTATGCATGTCAATTTTCCTTGTGTGGCAACCCAAACCTTTGCTAAAAAAAAATGCAATGTGGTCGATTCAAATAGGTTTGCAGATTTCAAAAGGTCATAGTGAATCAAATTCTCATTATTCATAACAACAACATTCCAATGGTTGGCATCCTATAATGGAACTATAACCTTGTTAACATTGGTAGGCACATGGAACTTTTTTTTAGAAAATTGAGAACATTTTTTTGGGATTCATCATTATGTTTTGTCCAATTTGTAACAATGTCCCAATAATGTGGGTGTACATATACCAAAGCCTAAAAGAGTCCATGGCTTTTGTAGACAAAAAGCCCCTTCAATGTCCAATAGTTTAATATTTGCATCAAATTTAAGTGTTAAATAATCACCACCCAAAATGAAAGATAAAGCAAAATCTTTTGTCCCACCTTTGTTCCCAATGAAGGTTTGAACCACTATCACCAACTTGTTGACACATGCCACCACAAACATTATCAATTGTTCTAGGTAGAATAAAATGCATAACATTAAAATTCCCTTGTTTGAATGGAGGTTATCAATAAACATGAGAAAAACACTACAGAACATTGCATGACAAAACATACACAATAGGGTATAAAACATGTACTTGTCATCTTCACCACTTAAGGTTTGATGATGCATATGGTTTGTAGTGTTTTTTGACCCATCTTGTATATGTTCTTGCACATCATCTTCATCAATATTAGTGGAAGAATAAATTACACTTGGATTACTATCATGAATAGTGGCATTGAAGTTTGGTATTGACCATACAAGGGCTTTGAGACCAACTAGCATGGAGGTCACAATCCCAAAGAAAGGCAAGGCGTCCTTTTGAACCCAGTAAGGGCTACAAAAATGGATGATGATACGAATGGTGTTGCTAGGCTTGGGTTGTTTACATATGCTTGTAAATCAATATCCAATGTAGGTTTTAGATCTCGGATAGGAATAACATCCGTTGATGTTTTGTGAAACAATTGCAATGTTGGAAATTGATTAGTGTTGTGCTCCAAATTGTGTTCTTGTTTGCAGTAAAGTTCATGAAGGAAGGATTGAGGTCTTGCAATTGTTTGGTTCATGAGACATGATAATGTTTCCCCTGCTGCAAGAAACTTCATAAGAATGTTAATTGCTAGAAACTAATTTTAAACTATTCACAATAAAAACAAATAAACTAAAAGAGGACAAAGACATAATTGACCAACAATCATATTTTTTTCAGTATTGGATTTACAACCATGGCTTGGACATTGTTTTGTTTAATGGGATCAAAATAGCCTAACTTGGAAGACAACACTTAGACTTGGTAGTCCAAAGAATTTGCTAGTTGATGTGTACGTTTCTTTTGCCTTTCATGAAATGATACGTCATTTTCAAGATTTAGTTTGCCAAGGAAAACCCAATTGAGATCTATTTCTTCCTTCAAAAGCAATGCACCAATAAGCACTTGTTTCATGACATATAGATGGAACAAAATCAAATCTATAACATAATAGAACATTTAAATGGAACATAATAGATTCAAAGATGTGGAAGTGTTGTACCTAGTGTAGAGGGGGTTTGTTATCATGCCTTATTGTAAGACTACAACACATAGCTTCCAGGTCTTTTGTCATTCCCTAACATGTTAGATCAAAAAATGTTGTATGAACAATTTGGACAAGAAGTCAGTGATCTTTTCAATAACTTCAATTTGTAGGCTAGATTCAAATCCCAATAGACCTAGCAAATCCACTTGACATTGAACCACTACTTCATTGCAATCCTTAATTCTAGGAAACCAAATATATCCAAAGTCCAACACATCTTGGATGGCAATGGTTAGCTATATGATGTGCATTTGCTCCCAATAGTAGTGGTTGATCATGCAAGGGCTCAATCCCTTGTTGGGATGGGCCAACGAGTGTAGCCTCCCAAATGTATTTCGGCAAAACATCTTGAATGCCTTTATTATGTGCGGGCACTCCTTCTACAACGAAAAAGGATGAGATTCATTTTCTAGTTTTGCAAGGATGTTCTACAACTCATGTGGGGTGTGCTCCCATGGGCATTGAGGACTAGCTTATGGAGGATGTTGCTTTAGGAATGAATACATGGGTGACCATCCCCATTTTGCTCTTTCTTCAACAACCTAAATTTGTTTGTCAAATTGGTGTAATTAGTGTAGGACATAATTTTATTTATTTTTCCTTCTAGAGGGTTTCCATAGCCTCCAACTTCTTAACATCATACTCCTTCAACCTCAAGTATTGTAAGTACTTTCGCAAGAATTTCATCTCCACAAAATGCAACATGGTTGAGTCCCCACCTTGTTCTGATTTCCATGCATATAGGGATTGTTTGACGACCTCAAAAATTTGGTCTGTCCTTTCAATCCCACCACCAATATAAGAACAAATTAGAACTAATAAAAATCATTGAAAAAAAAAGACAAACATCAAGAAAACAAATACCTAGGTACAAAAAATGTAATTACTAGTGGAAATAGGTACCATTGCCCAAATGCAAACACAAGTGCATTGCCTAGTGTGCCATTTGCTTACATCTTCATGAGAAGAGACATTGTCTCCTCAAGATCTTCCATAATTGTTCTATTCATGATATGATTGTGTTTGTTTCAAACAACAAAACATAAAGCCCCCTCATTTTAACTTCTGGAGGTGTAGGCAGTTCACAAGAGCTCTCCATTGTGAAAATCTCAGTATGGGTTCTTGCCTTTGCCCCAATGTCGGTTTGATGAGCTGCAACCTTTATTGGCGAGGTAGTTGGTGTTGGGAATAAAAATTAATGTGCATCAAACATGTTCCTTTCACTGACAAGTTTGGGCTTTGTAATTGGAGGCCTTATTTGTATGTTGTTTGAGGCCTTTTATTGCATTGTCCCAACCTCTACGAAAATGGCCAATGACACATTACAATTCCATACTTTTGATAAAAAAATTTGGCTAGATTCAAGGCATGACACATGTAGATACAACTACACTATAAAAACCCAAGATAAAAATCAAAACCAAAATCTAAAAGACTGTACACCTAAACAACCGCCCAACATAAAAAACATGGCAATCCATAGATACCTTTGGCATAATGTGGTAATGTGGACTTACTCACTTTGAATTAATCTTGATGAAAAATCATCATCACTATTTAGGTCAAGAACCTTTATATGTTTAAGAGGTCTAGCCTTTGGAGGAGGCATAGTAATTACTTCCCCTTGTTTAGATGAAAATGCAACCTTCTTGGATAGGTTTTTTGCTTCATCTACATGTGTGTGCTTAGATTTCCCAAGCAAACTCTTCACAAACTTCTTCCCTAATTATGTGAATTCTTTTGCTTCAGCTTTTGTCCATGTGAAATACATCTTCAATAGTGTTTTCCCCTTGTATTTGGGACATTACATCATCATTTGGTGATAATTAAAAATGTTATTGTTTTTGAAACATTTATTGTAGTAAGTGCATTGGAAGGATGGTTTATTTTTATTGGCATGTCAAGGCATTTCACATCAAAATGCACTTCCAAAACAAGTTCTTCATATTTGTCTTCAAGATATAATGTAACACAATGGTGTTTACTTTGCTACATAGTCAATTTGTATATGTGGTTGTTCCTTTTTAGACTTCCAAACACCTAAACAAAAAAAACCCATAATTCCAACCTCACATATAGGCAATGCATAACATTCAAATCAGACTATGGCAAAAAATTTAAAATGGTAGAAACATGGAAAGCCTTCATCAATGATGTTAATCCAATATGATCAGCCATGACTTTAAATTCACAGTCATTGAACAACATAATGTATGTTCAAGGTTGATTGCAATACAATTTCATCATCAGGAGCATCATAAACCCAAATTACTAACATTATGTTTGTACTTTCATTGTAACTAATAAAACAAAACATTATAAGAAATTTTTTAAACTTCAAATTCATCATTTTCAATCAATAACTAACCCTTTGAAAATGGTTCTAAAATGATAAATATTTTGGTTTTATGCAATAAAACAACAAAAGATAGTTGTAGAAATGAAATGACCTAAAAAATAGTTTATAGATCACAGAAACAAAAAAAATAGAAAAACATGCATGTACATAGACGAAATATTATATTTAGGTTTTAATGGTAGGCCAAAACCTACCAAAACACTTTTATAAACCTAAAACATATTGGGGTAGAAAAAAACATATCTACCTACATGCTTACTATCAAACTAAAGAGAAAAATTACATTTTCTAAACCACAATCTTGTGTCAACAACATTTCATACAATAAACATAATAGGGAAATGGATACATACCCCTTCCACCCATCCCGTTGGAGCTTTTTTGACAATGTCCATGTATTTCTCTTAAACAAGAAGATCCTCTTGCATATATATTGGGAACACCTCATGTAGTAAGTGTTTCCAATCTCCTTCCATGCATGCCTGCATTACTACAATGTCCCCTTCACCTCTTGTTGTGTCGTCTAATTCTATTGCATCAAAATCAATCCCCTCTTCAAGAACAAGAACCACACTCGAGGTCTAAGCTTTAATAGTGGTAATGCCACTATTTCCTGCACTAGGAGTAACATCAGTTGGTGTAGCATTCAATGCCATTGAAGACTACATCTCTATCAACTTGAAGTTTGTGTGCCCTCTTCAAACCCTAAAGCCTCAAATGACAATAATGCAACAAAGGACTCCAGCTTAGTACTTCAGCTGTTATTACACCACCTTCAGTCCTCCTTTTCAAAAACTCGTGTTTAAGTAAGCTCTGTCGACAGTGACACCTCATGTGCAAAACAATTTATGTGAAGGTAGCTCTATGCTCCATGAAAACTGCTATCACATCTAACCGATGTTCCACAAACCCTATTTTGCAAAACCTCATGTAGATATAAGCTATTTTTAGTAATTTTTCAAATTTGTTCCTCCGCAGAACAACCACTTCTCTCTAGAGTGCAAAAACTTGGAAAGACATAGTCCATGATGGAACGGCAAAAATCTAAAGAGACGTTCTCGACGGTGCCGGGTTTAGATGTTCTGTCGACGGTGATAGGAAGCGGGCCCAGATGTACATGTGGCAACTCCGGTGGTGGAGTCTGCGCACCGAAATGCCGCTGGACAGAGCTCGTTAGAGGGTGTTTGGCAACCCGCATTACAAAGGTTTTATCATCATGTGCCAAAAGCTTTCCAGCGTGACAGTTATGTCCAGAAGTAGCATTTGGACATAATTTGGAATAATACGCCGGTTTGGGGGCCTTATTCAGGCACTTTTTCGGCCTTTTTCCTGAGTGGGACAGGCTGCCACCTGCTGGTTCCACCTGTGGTGCGTCAGCTTGACTTGTAACATGAACGGATGGTGGAGAACGCCTTTGAAATGTGAATTTGGAACAGGCCCTGGCAGAACCCAACTCCACCCAAAGGAACGATGGCTTGCCATGCCAAGCTCACCTCACTCCTAGGTAACAGGCATTCATAGTCTTCTGGTAATGTCCAAATCCCAAGCATCCTCACCAATTTCGATGCCACATCATCAATTTGTTTTCACACTAGTTTGGGCTACACATGTAACCTCTCCCTTCTTGAATGGATTTTTGTTACCCCACTCCCTTCTCTATGTCAATTTTGCATAATGGTCTTGTAAACAATGGGTCTTGGCACTTGCTCATGTTAGGTCTGGTAGACCCCACACGACCCATCCATTCTGCCTTGTAAGGGGACTCAAAAGAGGTAGAAAAAGCCACATGAAGACCATTATGTAACATAAGCATGACATTTTTCCCTCTTGTATTTCCCATGAAACAAGTACATCAATCATGATACTAATGAACGCATATTACTTACAAGTACCTGCAGACCTGATTGGCCACAACCTTGCCGACTAGTCAAGCGCTTCTCAACAGCAAGTTTGTGTGAAAAGAGTAAAGTTAAAGTCTTAACCATTTGGCCGTTTTCCAGATGGTTCCATCGATGAGCAAAATAAAAATAAAGATAATATATGTTATCTAGCTTATAGGTGCTTAATGTATTAGGGTCTTGAGGTCTTCATAATTCTATAAGGTATGTTGAAAGTTCGGAAGTTTAATATTAGTAAATTGCATTACTCTGGGAGCTCGATTTGGACGGTGGAATTTGGACAGCGCAGATCTTCCAGGAGGAGAACGCCATATAAGATATGTTGATCTCTGGGTCTCTCAAAAATATTTTTAGCAAATGAAATTATTTTGAATGCATTCTAGTAATGTGTAGGTAATGTCCAATAATTCACCTAATGAATAAATGAATGCATGAATATTAGCGCGACGTGGTCACATGGACGTGAAAGACACCAGCAACAAACTCTCCAGAGCATGGCCTTTCTGGGCTTTCAAAATTATTGAATATGAGAATGAATTTCATCAAGTTGGCCGAAATCTTTTCCTTCCTTTGAAAATCTCCCAAAGCCTACAAACAAACCAAGAAGGAGGAGGGAAGGGAAAAGAACGAAGTCCAAAGGGAAACTTACAAACCACACATCACAACAACTTTCTTGGAGTCCAAGTCTATCGTTGAAACAATATGCAATTACTATCCATTTCTTTTTTTTTGGTTTTGAATGATGCGTTATAAATGCAAGAGAAAAAGAAAGGAAACTGACCTTTTATAATCTCGAAAAAGAAATGTACAAACAAGTCTCTACTGGGTGGTTGTCTTCTTTTGATCTCTTTTTGGACTCATCCTGTTACAATTCTCTTGTCGCAAATTTAACACCAAAATTAGCAATAGTGCAAAACAAGCCTGGATACCTAACCTACTTTGCTGACATTTCCCTTAGTACTTACCATAATTTGTTTCCTTCTTCCAATTATGCGTAAGTCAGCCCTCTGAGCCCATCCAATATCGTGCTGAGGACGATTAGTATATGCAACTTTTGTTCAGAAATACCAACCTTTTAAGTAGAGTATTGTTAAAACTCCAAAGTCTGTTTTACGATTTATTTGTTGCTCTGGTGAGTGTTTCTATTGAAAGAGCAAACTGTTGTTTGTTTGTTTTTTGCTGCGATTCCATCACGGCGATGGCGGCAGCGAGCTGCCGCGCGGTGACGTGCAGGGGCGGCGGCAGCAGCAGCAGCAATCTGTTGCGGGGTCGTAGTGCGTTTGGGGTTCGAGAACTGGGTTGTGCTGCTGTGGAGTCGGCAGTGGAGGTGGAAGGTTGGAGAGGAGGAAGAGAGGGAGGAAGGGTGGGTGTGGTGGAGCGACATGAGGAGCAAGGGGGACGCGGAGTGCGGTGGGTGTTTTTGGGGTGCCCGGGAGTGGGGAAGGGGACCTACGCTAGTAGGCTTGCCAAGGTTTTGCAGGTGCCGCACATCGCGATGGGAGATCTGGTCAGGCATGAACTTTCTCAATCCTCGTCCATGGCGAAGCAGGTTTGCAATCCTCTCTTGAGAAGAAAATGTATTTCGATTTCTCCAATTGTGGATTCACATACACGTGTGTTTCTTTTCCTCTCAACTGTTTGTTCGTCCATCGAAATCCTATTTTGATATGAGTTCCCTTTCTCTAGTTTTGTGCGTTTGGGTATTCATTCTCACAGATAGGTTTTAAACCCATCCCGTCAGATTTGTGTCTCATACTCTCTAGATCTGAGATTCTTGACATAGGTAACCGCAGCTGTACCGTGGTACTTCTTTTTCACTAGAGCTGTGACACTAGATTGATGTGGAGAAATGAAGTTGAAATGGAAGCTAACCCCCAACTCTCCTGCAACCAAACATAATACATATCTCCATCCAAACCCTGGGTATGTCTAGTATGCTTTTGGTGGTTGTCCTAGGACAAGAAGGTGTAGCTGTTTGGTAAGGGACATGGAGTTTTTTCAAAATATTTTCTGAACTCACATTTCAAGAGCCCCATGGGGTTTTCCAAGTGTTTGAGTAATCTGGTTTTTTAACTGCCATGTAATGAAGTATGAGAACCCATTACTAATTAATGATTGATGAGTATACCACATGTTGAAGTGTACAAAGTGTTCTTGTTTGTCAGCCTCTTTCAATTTCAGCATACCTGATGTGGAGTCTTGAATGGTGATGCATATAGCAGTGGTTTGCATGTCTGGGATGTATTTAGAACTTCAACTCCACAAAATTTGAGGGTTTGATTTTGGGATTCTCAAGGGTGTCTTAGGCTGTTGTCTCGTACATTAAAGCACACTGCCTTATGTTTGAGATGTTGCCTTATGTCAGGGCCCAATTTCAACTTTTCTCCTGGGCTCTCACCTCTTTGTGCTTGGTTATAGGTACTTCTGTAAACTAGTCTTATTCATCACCACATATATTTCATTTGGCCTCAAAAGTCTTTGAGTAATTTTATTAACCAGGGAAAAAGTGGTGGTGTTGTACAGTTGGCAACTTTAATGAGCCAAGGGCAGCTGCTGCCTGATGATATTATCCTTCGTCTCTTGTCCAAGCGCCTTGATGACAACACAACATCCAGCCAGCCTGGCTTCATCCTTGATGGCTTCCCTCGCACAGTGCATCAAGCAGTATGTTTCTCCTTTTGCATATTGACTTTGTGTACTAATCAATGAGCCCCTGCATAACTAAAATAGTGTAGTCATTTGATGGTTATCATCTCATATTCATTTCACTTGAAAAGTCTTGTGTTATCTAGCTTTACTGGCAGTTTGAGTTTATGCACAAATTTTTCTAAATATATGTTGGATCTGTTGAGCCTTGGATTGGAGACACAAATTCTGCTCGGCACAGCTCCCATTTCAGTTGCAAGCAATTGCATGGGTTGTCCTCCCAGATTGGTCCTTGTGTTTATGCAATCATTGGTTTACAGGGGAGTGTTGAACATGCAGTAGGCTGTCAATGGTATTTTTGCTGACTGTAAGTCTACCTTTCTAACTTGCATGAAGAATTCAATGTGGGGGTCTGAAATGCATGTAGGAAATGATGGAAGAAGTGGCCGATGTACAATTGGTGGTGAACCTGAAGTTGAGGGAGGATGCATTGATAGCCAAGTGTTTAGGTCGTCGTATTTGCAGTCAGTGTGGGGGCAATTTCAATCTTGCACGCTTGGAGATGGAAGAATCAAACAGTGCCCCTCGCATCTTCATGCCTCCCTTGTTGCCACCACCATCTTGTGCCTCCAAAATGACCACCCGCGCTGATGATACAGAAGAAGTTGTCCGTACACGCCTGCGTATTTACTACGAGGAGGTTTGTCTTTAACTGGGGCTGTGATTACTAGGTGCAGGCTGTAGATGTGCCTCTTGTTGTCATTGGTTCCTACATTGTCCTTTTTATGCTAGAGAAAATTATTCTTCCTACACATGTTAGTCAGTGTGATGAGGAATTTGAAGCATCAGGGGGCAACAAACTTGCAATTGCAGCTCATGAGGTTAATTTTGTTTGTGTTTCTTCAGAGTAAGCCAGTGGAAGATTTCTACCGCAGGGGTGGGAAACTGCTGGATTTTGAGGTCTCTGGAGGTATACCTGAGACATGGCCCCGTCTATTAGCGGCACTAAATGTTGATGAAAAAGGACACACAAACCATGATGACAGTCACAAATTTGCAGCATGATATCTATGTAGTCCTTGCACTACTACTGGATATGATACTTCGGGGTAAAATCCCATCATCTTTACTGCATTATGGTTCTGACAGTTTCTTAATTGGAGAGAAACCTGGTATCTGTAGGTTAGTTTGTTTTGTAGATAAATTTCTTCATATACACTGGAGGACATTCTTCCTTGTGTTGCAGGAACACAAATCCTTTTCCTGTCAGCTGATTCAGACAATTTGTAATTAAGTCACATTTTCCCAGTGATGGATCTGTGCTCACAGGTGAACTGCTAATGTGTGCATCACAATACATGACAGGGGAATTTTAGAAAGCTGTCTTTTTTGATTGAGCTGCATCTTCCCTGTCTCCATGGACAGTTGGCTTTGTCATAGTCATGCATCTGCTATTGAACTGCATTTCAACTTTGTCAACCTGCTTCACTCCAGTTATCAGTAGTATGCAGCCTGTTGGATCATTTTACTGCCCAAACGTGGTGAACATACTGAGAGTCAGTATTTAACCTGTGAATTGTCAGTTATAGGTAGGTTCTGTATCAAAGCTTCCAAGGTGCAAATTGACTAAATCTCCAGTTTTTTGCACATGCAGTTGGGACCAAAGACTACCAGGAGACAATCCAATATTTATTTTGACAATTTTAGATGTTTCATTTGGTGACCATGGGCCCATGCATTCTAGCCAATAAGTCAAGAAATAGAGTGAGGTCCATCATTCCTTCCTGTTCACAGGCAATGAATACTTTGACCCAAGAACTGTACATGGCAATACCTCCTAAAGAGAATTATGTCCTAAGACTTATGCTGACTTTGCATGATGCCATTTCAGTGCCATTTCTCACTCCAATCTCACTCATCATCAGAAAACCCCTTCCAGAGTGGCTATGAAACAGGATGCCAGATCTGTGTATCTGGTAAGGTAGATGCCATTTTTTCAAGCACGCTTTTGATAGGATTTCCTAGACATTCTTACAAGCAACAATGAAGGCAATGGGATTTTCAAAAGCATGGACTACATTATGATTTTTTCACATGTTGCCTATTGTTTTGCCATAATTTGAAACACTATGAGTCCAAGTTTTAGTCATTCCATCACAAAATCCTTTATCTATTCTAATAAATGGGTAGCAAATGTAGATTTATTACCCATCTTTAAATCCCTATGGACATAGACCATCTTGATTAACATGATTTTGTTGAACAAAACATAACTTTGATACATATTTGAACAACTGCAATGTCTTAATGGTGAATTCAACTCTACATCTTTTTATAAAACCACCCCATTTCTTCCTAAAATTTCGTGTACCTTTGTGACCTATCCTTGATGGGAATACTTTTCCATTGATGTCCAAGTTTTTTGGAGCTACATTGGGTGAAAGCACATTAAAGTGGAATACATAATTTTGTCATAGCTTGTTGGATTATCAATCATTGGCCATGGAACAAAACATAAATGAATAATATGTGAAAATGACTCAAAAAATAATTATTACATGTGGTATGATCACATTGTAAGAATTTCATGAATAGATTTTTAGTCACCATGACATATTGGACTTTTGAAGTGTTAAAAACCAAATGTCACAATACATTTCATATGATTATGGATTCATTATATTTACTAAAATGTTTAGTTGAATGATTTTTTTTGACATAAAAAATAACATGATGCCATTGATACAAAGGAAGATGGTTTTGAAAGATTTTGAAAACCATAAATTAAAACATACAATAAAATATGGATTTATTTTTTATAAAGTCCTTTATTCATTTGAATTAATATTTCAACTTCTCATTTTTTAAATGTAAATATTTGATACAATTATCTAGAATTGATAAAGTTTAGAAATGAATAAAAATTTGTTTAGCCTTGCCATATGACTTGTGCAATATAATTTATTTTACTATAGTGTAAAACAAACTTTTATTTTAACACTAGTATGGACTCCACATATGTCAAAAAGTACTCCACCTTAGTGTGCTTTCACCCCATTGTGGTTTTGTGTAATACCTTTCACAACACTTGTGAGATCATTGGGTCCATATTGACATTGGTACTTACAAACAACCAACCAACCAATTTTGTGCTACTTATGAACATACATTGCATTACAAAACAAACAATTAATCACATATTTCATGTTTACATAATAGTAAAATTAATTCATTAGATGATGAACATCACATCTAAACATGCATAATATGTATGCAAATATTGGTGCAAAGATGTAATAGAGGTTTAAATTTGAACCTTGAAAACTTGGAAGCACTATCTATTCGCAGTTGTTGCAAATCATTGTCAAGGTGGATGATGCAGTTTTTGCAAAGAAAGTGTCATCGTCCACCATCTTTACCTTCTTCACCAAGTATGAAATCAAGCACTTGAGTTGTGGGGATGAATGCAACCCCAACAAGGTGAGGGCCTTGTTGCATCCTAGTGTGTCGAATGACAACTTCTCAACAAATTTTCATGATCAAAAGGCCCATCTGGTGGTGTTTGAACTACATTTTCTACTGCCTACAATTCAACTTGATGGCCATGTTCATACAAGGGCAACTTCCCCTCCATGCCTACAAAAACCATTGTAAAATATATTAATTTCTATGCACCTTACATTCAAATTGTGATAATCAACATACAATGATTTAAAAACATGATAAATCTTTGACTTACATAGAATTAGGTCACAATGACATGTGAAAATTTTGTAAAAATGTCAAAAGTGTGTTCCAAAACACCCTTGGAATAACATAAGAAGATCATGTGAAGAGGAAGTTCATGTCAAGTTTGATATGCAAAAGCTTGAAAAATGTGACCCCAAACCTTAATATGCAAAATAATCCTCATTGGAAGTTCAACATATATTTATAATATATTAACAAATGAAAATATCAACTATTTAAAGTCAAAAAATAGTGGGGAAATGTGTAACACATGTCAATTTTTCCTATATGTGAAATTTCTTTCTCAAGTGTCAAATACTAATCATACACTCAATGTTACTCACACCATGTGTTAGTGGCATACTGGTGCATTTTGGTTAAATTAATTATTTTTTTACTTTACCCATACACTTTGAAACATGGCAACCTCTTGTCCATTTATTTATTTTTAATTCTTGCTCTTTTACATTTAGATAGACTATAATTTTTTTAGTGTATCAATATATCATTAATGTATCAACAAATATTAATATATTAATAGCACATGGTTAGTAATAGTTAGTTATAATATAAAAATAAATGTGTACAAGGTGTCAAATTTTCATACGTAAAGTTTATTACTCAAGTGTGAAAATATGTTTATAATACATTCAATGTATTGCTCACACCATGTATTAATTAGTAGCATAGTGGTGCATTTCAATTGAATTAATTATTTTTGACTTTAACCCATACACATTGAAATGTGGCAACCTCTTGTCCATTTATTCTGAAAAACTTATCTTCTTTCTATGTTTAGACAAGTTGGAAAATCTTTAGTGTATCAATAAATCATTAATGTATTAATAAATCTTCAATGTATCAGTGACATATCGTTAAACTAATTAAAATCAAAAATTGTATATTAGGTGTCAAATTTTCATATGTAAGATTTATTTATCAGGTGTGAAATATGTTTATGATACACTCAATGTATTATTCACATCACATCTTGATAATAGATGAATGGTTTTTAACAAAATTAATAGTTTTTTTTACCTTACTTTTAAACTTGAAAATGTAGCAACATTTTGTCCATTTATTTATTTTAAATCATGTTCTTTTTATGTTTAAAAAGGTTGAAAAAGTCTTAGTCTATCAAAAGATCATTGATGTATCAACACATCATTAATGTATCAATAAGTTTTTTGTGTGTCAGTGACATATGGTTAATAATAATTAGTTATTGTTGAAGAATGAATACATGTATATTAGGTGTCAAATTTTCATATGTAAGGTTTATTTCTCAAGTGTGAAAATATGTTTATGATACACTCAATGTATTGTTCACATCACATCTTGATAGTAGATTATGGGTTTTTATATTAAATTAACAATTGTTTTACCTAACCTATAAACTTGGAAATGTGGCCACCTTTTGTCCATCTATTTTGACAATTTTCTTGCTCTTTCTATGTTTAGATGGGTTGAAAAATCCTTAATGTATTAATAATCCTTGGTGTATCAAAAACATATAGTAAATTATGATTAGTTATGACCAAAAAATGGTGTTAAATGTATGTTAGATGTCAAGTTTTCATATGTAACCAATTATTTTTCAAGTGTGAAATATTAATAATACATCTAATGTATTGTTCACACATGTGTCAACATTAAATTGGTGGTTTGGTACTAAATTAAAAATCACTTTATTTTACCCAGAAACTTGAAAATATGATCATTTCTTATCCATGTATTTTCAAATTTTAATGGACTAATATTTTTTGATACATTAACAATTATAGTATAGTATACAAACATTTAAATGTTCATTTATAAAGTTTTTTATGCATGTAGTTGTTTTGAAAGTTTCCCCACCCTTCCTTACACAATACATATGTACCATAGGATTTATGTTGGTGATATAACACAATGCATGATGACATAATGCATGATGGAATAAGATGTATTGATACATTACCATTTCAATACACAACAAAGTAAAAACAATTTACCAATACTCCCTAGAATATTTATTTCTAGGTGAAAAAAATGATTTTATTAACAATCACCTTATTTTCACTCACATGCACACATTTTCACTTTTGGGCATGATGCCCTTGACTTCACAAGGGTATTAATGTAGGTACTTGGGAGGCACTTGCCATCAAAACCTGGTGATCATTTTATATTATGGTTGTTCATGAGAATAATTTTGTGGAATGTTACTACTAAGAAAATTTGTATGCAATTGGTGAAAAGGAAGTTGTTGGAGTTGTAATTATGAATTATCAAAGTCATTGGTGTTGACATTCATATTTTTCAAATGAATTGGACATTGTGCAAACAAGAATTGGAAATTTTTGCACCTTTTGTTTTGTTAATAATATGGTGCAATGGATCCTAAACATGAGTGAATTTCAAATTCAATATGAAATTGTCAATAAGAAATTTATTTGACATATCCTTTAAAGTGGAAGTTGAAAATATAGTCATCAAGTTTTTTCATTATTTGTCATATATGGGTTTTCAAGGGAAATATTTAGGTTTGTAAATAACATGTAATTTGATGTTTGAAATTTATATTTTTGTTGGTGCATAACATCATTAGTGTCATGCAAAGGTCGAAATTATTTTTGATCCTATTGTTTAATGAGTTGTAACTTGTTTTATGTTGGGTGTTAGGGTCCATGTGTGGTGATTCTAATATGCTTTGACTTTTTGCCCATAAAACAATACAAAATATATTGCTTCATAATGAACTTCTATAAGATTAAGAACTTCATCGAGATAGAATAATTATAATGAATTATCAATTATGAAATTATCACCAACCCAGAAACATATCACACAATTTGTTTTTGGACCACACATGGATGACCTAAAATAAACACTTGCCAAACAAATATGGCATAATTGTTGTTCCATAAAATTTCATAATATGCACTTATGGTCATCATTTGTAAGGAATCAATGCCATGAATTTTATTTGACAAAAAAACATTAAAATGAATACCAACAACCTTTTGAAATGTGGTAGTAAGTTGTTGAAAAGGTTATGATCTAAACTTATGATTCGAATGTTGGGAGATGAATAGAATTTTTCTAAAGGAACTTTATTTGGGTGTCAATTTTTTCATCCTACTTGAAGGAGAGGTGTTAAAGCAGATTTTTTATTTGCAGTGTTATTTAAGAGTGTTCTTCATTGTGGAGGTAGTTGTCATCCTCAAAAGGTGGGTGGTTTTCATCCTCTTGTTTGTGTCCTTCCCCTTGCTCACGTTCTTCCCCTATTCTTCAAGATGTTTGCTCTTGATGAATTTATCAATTAAGGTAGGAGAATGCAAATGTGGGGTGATTTGCATAATTTCTTTAGACATGAATTTTGATTAGTTACCATTTTAAGCAATGTGTTTTCTAATTGTTGGGGAATGTTGGATTGGATTCTTTTGAAGGTAGAAATTTATATTCTAACCTCTAAATTGTTTTCTATAGTAATTTGGTTGGTTAGAGGTCATTGGAGGATTGAGTTGAAGGTTTTCATTATTAGTGTCCTATTATAGCCTACAAGTTCTTTAAAGGTATGTCTTCCCTATTTGAATCCTTGGTAGTTGGATTATTTTATTAGCTAGCCAATTGTGGCCTAGGTCTTGATGATTCATGTTGATGTCTTCATCTATTTAAAACAATCCTTTTATTACAACTTCCAAACAATCTTTTCTTGAAGATAATTGTCCAAGTTCACATTGCAAAAATAATAAATATATGAACCCATGTTGGTGTTGTGGGCCACTTGGACAGGTGGGGGGTCTATTGTTGTTAGTTTCAAATGTAGGGAAACAAGTTTTATGAGGTTCCACTTCATTGTTCCATTTGTGAGGGAGATGAAGGTGTTTCTTAATATTATCCATGATGTGCTCCCAAATTCTTTAATTGACTCAAATGTGAGTTTAAACTAAGGATAGTGGAAGAGCAAAGAGTTGGGGCACGTTCCCTGGCTCACAACACTTTGGAGGGGTAGAGGGGTGTGTTGGAGCTCCAAGATGGGACTAGGAAGAATGACAAGCATCGACTACTCACACGGACCTACACAAAACCAACACAAGGTGGTTAGTGCATAGTTGGAGCACTTTTTGATGCACTCCCAACTCCTGGAAG
>Ga0209208_10002568_pt1 | contig 26081 bp, 20 predicted proteins | sample S1TSphfallax_3_FD_187694 | JGI IMG/M metagenome (GOLD analysis project Ga0209208, IMG submission 187694) | Host-associated microbial communities from peat moss isolated from Minnesota, USA - S1T2_Fd - Sphagnum fallax MG (SPAdes) (version 2) | ecosystem: Host-associated > Plants > Peat moss >...
GATCAAATCTCAATCTTTTCATATCAATTGTCATTGAGAGATGGGCAGTTTAAAAGGCGATGTTCAAATGGTGTCTCCTGATCAAATGTATGGAGTATTTTGCAACTACCTCACAACGCTAAACAACAACGCTACATGTCCCCCACATGCTTTGCTTTCCAATCATTTAGTACTGAAGGATATTGTCTTCTAATCATGTGTTTCGAATCAATGTTGGCTGGTTTCAGGTTTTCAGCTGGGTCCATATCCAGAACTGAACCCAACAGGTTCACATGGACCTAAACTGGGCTTTTAAAACTGAACCTGATAAGTTTACATAGACTTGGACCTCATCAAGAACCAAACCTGATAAGTCTTAAAAGGCCTTTTTTACAAGGTCCAGATCATAGGGTTAAGTAGGGGTTAGGGTTTAGGTTTAGATAGGGTTTATGGTTTCTAGGTTTTAGAGTCTTAGGTCTAAGTTGTAGAATTTAGGTTTTAGGATCCTAAGTTTTAACCATAAGTTTTAATATATGAAGGCATCTCCAATGACAACATTAAAATGGCCTTAACACAAATATGTTTTGACGTTCATCATGTTGTTTGGTAAGTTGAATAGAAGCCCAAATAGGGGTTCGTGGGTGGGGAGACCAATGGTGGCTAATTGTTCCATATGTTGTGCCTTGATGTTGCTTTTGGGAACATGTCAGGGAACACTTTCAAAACTTTGGGAATCCATTAGAAAGTTTAATGAGATTTTATGGGAACAGCATGGGAGCTTTTTGAAAACTTGATAAAAACATTTTCGGAATATCAAAACCCGAAAAATTCATAAAAATTCATAAATTGACTTTGGAACTATATTGAAGAATAAGCCCAAGGGGGACACTTAATGTTATTTTGGTGACCTACATGTGTCAAACAACTATTTTTGGGGTATTAGGTTTTAGATTTATGTTTTCCTCCACCCTATTATTATTATTATTAATTCTCACATATTTTTTGCCATCCAAATTCAATACCCTATAGTAATTTAAATTTTTGGTTTAAAAAAATGGAATTACAAAAGTTTGTTTGCGTGCTCCTTAAAATCCTAGATCTAGAAATCCCTTCCCACCGCTTTGACACAGAAAGAAAATGTAAAAGCTTGCACTTGGACCTTCAAAAAAAATTAATTTAAGATATTGTTGTAAGAAGGCTCTTGCTGCCTCCCTATAACCCTAAAATCTAAAACCATAAATGTCAAACTTAAGGTTTTAATGTTCTTCTCCATGTTCATTTAAATGTTTTAAACCTAGATTTTAACTAACTTATTGACCCAATAATTATCATATACAATTAATCAAAACATATTTCCACAATAATTGAACCTACTAATAACTAATACCTTAAATCTTTAATGCACATGCTATTTTTTTAATAATTTTTTTCTAATTTTAAAGATTTTCACATACCCTATATTAATTAAAATTTTATTTTCAAAACATATATAAACCTATTTTTTGAAATAATTAACTTATAACTTTTACTTGACAACCAATATATTGCACCTTATATTTTGTCTCATGCGTTTTCTATTTTTTTTCAAATATTGTCCCCCTCAAGATAATAAATCAAAATTGGTCTTGATTTAAACTCAAATCAACGATTTTTACAAAGGTTGGACATGTTGAATATGGAACCATTAGTCAAAAAACTTGGCCCAACCCCAAAACCAACAAGTTTTAATTTTTAAAAATATTCCCAAGACCAAGAATTGGAAGGCCTTTGAATTTACAATAGACTTTAAACTTGAACCCAACAATTATTTAAAAAACTAAGAACCAACTAGCATTGATTCCAACCTTCTTCAATGCATGTGCATAGTTGTTCATTTCACAATAAAACTAGGACTAGCTCTACTCAAAGTAGGTGCACCTACACCCCCTATTTGGGCCTTTACCACTATTTCTCACATCCAACATAAAGTGTTGATTGTTTCCTAACCCTACACACACATGCAAAATTGGAAGTATATGGGGATAAACTATTTAAATGTTACCACCAAGGCCAATCGCTATGCCTCATTAATCAAAAGTAGTCATTTATTTTTAGTAGGCATTGCACAAATGATTGTATTATCTACAAAAATACATGTCCAAACTAATGTTGGCCATTTATTTTTATTTTTCATATTTGTTAGGTAGGTTATTTTTTTATTAAAAAATTGGGTGTTGGTTAAATTATCAATATAAAAAACAATTGGGTGCCAATTAAGTTAGTAATATTTTTGAGTAATAATCAATACTTATACATAAAACTATGATATCAAATAACCAATTGATAACCATTGGTAATATTGTCAATTATTAATTTTTTTAATTTTTTAAATTTCTAATTTATATCACAAACATGTTTAACATTTTAGGATTGATAACCTACTTTGATGATAATAAAGCCACTTGGGTAAATTATTAAAGTTTTAAAATTGAATATCAACTAATTAATAGGATATCAATACATGGGTTGATAATCAAATTAATTTTCAATAACTAACCAACATTACTCCAAACCTATTTTCACACCATTTGAAAGCACTAGTAAAAAAATGCCAAATTGCAACTACAATTTGTGACCAAAAAACAGTTATAATCAATTTTTTTACCAAAAACTTCCTTAGTTGCATAAATTAAAATGCATTAAATCTTTAATTGCAAATGATGATTTAGCATGATTTTAGCACATTTCTCATGGATGAAATATATAGTCAACATATACACTTCCATCCTTTGGTTAATGTATAACATTTGCAAAAACTAACCATTCTTTTACAATTAGTAAATAACCCTATCATTAATAGCCATTTGTCAACATAATATTTTTTGGGGAATTTTTTTATATTATTGAAATATTAATCTAGACCATCCATCAATTAAAGAAGTGGCCATAGATTTCAACACATACTCCAATCAGATTTTTTACATGTGGCAAAACTTGGAATTTTTTATATATGATTTTATATAATATATAATGAGGAAAAATCAACATGGTCCAATTTTAACTATTTACATCATGACACTTGGAAAAAAGAAAAAAACTGATACATGGCACAAACAAAAGTTGCCATGTGGCATATTGATTAAATTATTGGGAAAAAATTTACTTACATAGGTGAGTAGGTAGACTATGTGCATAAAAAAATACCTACCTACTTAGATACATACTTACCTAAGCTATTTACTTACGTACCCACCTAACTACCTAAGTAGGAAGGTAGGCAAATAGGTAGGAAGGTAGAAAGGTAAAAAAGTAACCATGAAAATGCTTTATTTTATTTTATGTTTTGCTTTTAGGGTTAAGCTTCTTTAAGCTCATCCCAAATGGCACATGATTTTTAATGAGATTCAAAGAAAACGTACCTTCTTTATATATTTTGTAAGATGACATTAGAAAACAAAACATATGGCTTAAACCTTTTAGTTACACCTTCATCACAAATTCAAGTATAATTCAAAAATATTCTTCCACAAGTTTTCTATTTGTTTTTAGTTTTGTAAATTATAAAACTAAATAGGTAAGGAATAACTAATTACCTACCCACCCACCCATTTACAAAACTATGTCATCCATATTTTTAGTATTATTTTAATAATTTTTAAAGTAGCATTGATCATTATTCTTTCATGGTTTCCAATAACTAATCAATTGCTTCATAGTAATAATTCAAAAATAATACTAAACTATTTCAAGAAATAATTATTTAATATATGATTAATTAATCAAGCCACAAATTAATCATTTAAACTTTTAATGTACATAATTATTTGGAAATTACTTCTAGAATAATAATTTCTTTATTTATTGAACTACTTAAATGAAAATACTATTTTTTACCTCTGAGAATAAACCTTTTAAATTGTTAATGATTAACTAATTGAATAAAAAAAAAGATATTAATTGATTATCTAACAAAATCAATTACTAACTAATTGTTAATTCCAGAATATTAACTATAAAATTTTAAAATTTTAACTTATTAACCTAATTAGTAGATATTAAATCAGTTTTAACAAGCCATTAATGTTAACTGATTAATATTTATTAGCTATTAACCATAACTCTTGATTAACTACATAAATCAGAATATTGAGATATTTCAAAACTAATCATATATCTCAGAATGAATTAAATAAGGGATAATTAGATAATTATTTAGAATAATTAATTATTTCATAGTAGCTAAAAATTAAATAATATTAAATAAATTATTTATAAATCACTAATTGATTAATATTTAATATAGATTATTTATTTATAAACTTATTGACTTGTTGATAGAATAGAATAAATTTTAACTAACTATTATTTCATAATTCTTAGTTAATAAATAAATTAATATGAATAATGCATGACTAATCATTAATCAGTATGTCAACTTACAATTTAATATCTAATTAATCAGATTTTTTTTTTAAGTAACTAATAAATAAGAATTTATCAATAATTAATGTTCATTTAATTCAACAATTATATCATATTAATATGATCTTGTTACCACAATTTAATCATACCTTCATAAAGATGGTATTTTTTAAATGAACCATACAAAATCAAAATATTTTTTTTTCAATCCAATGTGCCCATAATATGGTCAAATATATATTGAATTCAAATTAAATATCTTAACATACCATGAATACAAGTCAAATATGCTTTATATACTTTGAATATAATTTAAATGAACTTTAATATGTTAAATAAGCTGAATGGATGTTTAATATACTTTGAATAAAATCTATATAATATATTCTTAATGTAGTCCAAAAAATCATAATGTACGTTAAATGTATAAACACACCATGATAAATAACCAAATTGCAATTAATTTTGTAACTAGATGAACATAGGAGCCTATTCTTGGATGAAAAATTCAAGAAGCTAGTCAAATTGGAAGGATGTGTAATTGAATAGTCCCACCATAGTCACAAAATAGTCATAAAGTTTAAAAGATGGTGACTAATTGTAAAAATGATAAAACAAAGTTGCAAATGATAGGTAGTTACATGTAGTTGCTTGCCATTGCAAATTGAATGGTTACATATCATAAGATTTTGTCTAGTGAAGGTTTATTTTGAACACCTAAACTCTAGTGCATACGCCATTTTATTGCTCCAAATGAACCTATTCTTATAAAAATTCATTAAAGAATTTTTTTTACTTTTGTTCCACCACATTAGTACAACCTTTTAGTTAAAAAGTTAATAAATTTTTCAGCCTCTAAAAGCTTGGCAAAACCCTTATTTCCATATTATAATAACAACCATTATTGATTTGGTCTAGGTTTTTAGTCAATTTATTCCAAATTTAGGTCTAAAAATCGATTCCAACAAATATAGGTGCATCAAGATTCACTTTTGAATTGGACCTAGGTGAATCTACATGGAAATAGACGTAGGCTTAGAACCAACCCTTAGGTCTTAAGGGTTCTTATATAGGGTTAGGTCATAGGATTGTGTAGGGGCTAAAATTTGAAATTTATATGGGCTTTAATTTTCTAGGTTTTTAATTCTATGGTCCTACATTTAGGGTTTGTCATTGAACCCCAACCCATGATCTAATAGATCACTCCTTTCATTTTACATCTTATTATCTTGAAATTTTTCTCAATTGTTTTTCTTATATTAGGGATCCTTGTTCCTTTTTATTTGTTTGAATATGTTTTATTTCCCTTGTTTTGTTCTTCAAAAATTATAATTTTCTTAAAAGAATTATGTTTTGAACACATCTATTGTCGCAACCCGACTTTGGGTGAAGTGGGAGGATGAAACTCCCACTCCCAAAGTTGGAGATTTGGAGTCCTCCGGGACTCCCGAATGTTTAGAGTTCGACAACAAAGGCCAAAACACCTCGCATTGGGGTGTTCTTCATGTCATTGGAAAGGTCTTGAAGTGTAGATGTCTAAAATGCCCTCGCATTGGTCATTTGGACATCTACAACCCAAGTTATGGGCAAAAGAAGAGCCGGGAGTCAAACTGGCAGTTTGACTCCCGACCATTAAAAGTCGGGAATCGAACTCTTCCCGACCTCCGAATTGAGAGTGCGACATGGCGTTGGAAAGATCTCGACGAGGGCTACAACTTTGGTTTAGACCTCGTCGCGATCAGACTTGGTAGTCAGGAGATACGAGCTCCCAAAGTCCCGGGACTCCAACCGGGACAATTTCGGGACAATTTCGAGACTCCAACTTGAGAGTCCTGGGAAAAAGAGTCATTTGGATGTAACCCCCGCGGAGCGTTGCAGAGAATACTATATGGGGGAAGGTGGTGGCTTCCCCTGAGTCCAGGCCGTGGTGAGTCTTGTGTGTCAAAGTGCCTGTGGCTTGTCCCAACACCCAAGGGTGTTCCCGAATGTGAACTAACCCTTTTGTGGTTGGTTTTGAATGCAGATTCAAGCTTGATCTTCTAGTCCCTCTTCTTAGTCTAATCCCGAGACTTCTAGCACGCCCCTCTACCCCTTTCTAGTGTTGAAAGTCGGGAGCGCCTTCCAAGTCCCAACTTTCCGCAACTCTACATAGTTGAACCCTCAAGTGGGTTCAACCCGGGACTTGGGAGTGCGTCATCTATTGTTACAAATTATAACTTTGAAATTATATTTGATTGTCTATTTTTTGTAAGATCACGTCACTCAACATTGCCACCTCCTTTGTTGTTATTAAATATTCTTTTTCTTTTTCAACCCATATGTGGGACTTTATATTTTTACTGATGTATTTTGTAAATTAAAAGAAAAGTGTCATTGCTTGGTTTTACATCCATTCATGCTTACTAATGTTAATGTTGTTGTTGTTAAGGTGACCATTTCTAAGCTAAGTCTAAGTTTGAATGATGATGAACTAAATAAGAGCTTCATAATGGTCATCTTGAGTTTGGAGAGCTAAAGCAATCTTTGAAAGGCTCCAATTCCAACTAAAAGGGGAGCAAAAATCAACATAGAAAAATATTCAATTTCTCATCTTAGCTTCTACTACATCACACCCATTGTTCATGATTTAACTTTTTCTTTCTTTTGGTCTTGCGATCAACATTGTCTAAAGGATTATTAACATTCCCCTATTTTAAATGTTACATAATTTTTGTGTGCCCGATAAGTCTTTTGTGAAATGATTTGTAACTAAGAGATATGGTTATTCATAACTTGTTCAATTGGGTCCATTTGACATGTGAAGACCAAATCTGGCAATTGAGTTTTATAATGGTGATGGAGTTTTTATTTTGTGGTATGCATCTTTACTTTGCCTTGAACATTTCTATGTCTTTTATCTACTTCCATCAACCAATTATATATGTAGATTCATAGTGATCTTGCAAGTAGTTGCAAGTTAAAACCAACAAGCACCATACTCCATACCCAATCTAACATCCACATTTAAGTCAATGATTCAAAGAACAATGTTGCCTTCCAAATAGTCATTTAAAAAGTGTAGACACAACTGTCAATGAAGAAAAAATTGACAAGCGTAAAGTTGACCCATTACATTTTATTTTTTTCATTTTGTTGTTGAATTCTTCTACTATTCAAAATCTTGATTAGTTCCATTGGGCTTGTGCGTTCATAGTTTACACTACATTGTAGTGATTTGCAATGCCATCAAGTGTGCAATATTGAAAAAAGGAATTTGATACTATAGCCCTTGGTGGGTCCAAGTGTGAAGCTTTTGAAAACTTCAATAATAATGGCATGTCATTCATTTTGAGCCCACGAAACATTTCTTGTGTTGCAATTCTTTATAAAAAAATCTTATGAAAAGATTAAATTCAAAGATGACATATTGATGTTTATTTCTTTAGCAAGACTTTGTGGCACAATTCAATCTATAGTAGGAAATCATTGTAGTGGGTCATTCCTATTTGTGATGAAAACGCTGATGGTCTAACACTTTGTAAGAAACTTTCACAAGATTATGAATTACAAACAATGTTGGTCAAATATCATAAAAAGTTAAATATTCGATTAAGTATTCAACCAATTTTTAAGTTAATTTTATAACTAAAAATTGGTAGGTATCATGCTAGGTGATACCAAATTCAATTACCACCTCATCAATTTTCACGTTAATAAGAATCATCGCATAAGAATTAGTTATGGTATCAAGGTCTTTTTTTTTGTTTTTTGGTTAAAATTTAAATTGTATCAAAAGTGCTGCCACATGTACACCATCAACCTTTTGTACCTTTTAATAGTCATGTTTCAACATAACATGGACACAAAGTGAATGACATTAATGCTAATGTTGTGGTCTAAATTATCATATTTCAAAATATGACATTTTTATTCATTAATTTGTATGAAATCAAAATAAGGCTACAATTAAAAGATGTGTTCAAAATTACCTTTTATTTCATCATGGGTGATACACCTTACATAATTTGAACCCATCAATGGTTTTTTAAAAGAAATCTGGGCAAGGTATTAGATGCCCAAGTATGGGCAATAAACCATGCATGTCCCCTAGCTTCATTCTCAAGGCTAGGTTCTAGGGGTCTATGAAATAAGTAAGGTTGGGAACTCCTAATAGGATTGAACCCCAGACCTTCCAAATATTTAGTAAATCTTTTAACATTAAATTATGTGCCCATGTGTGGAAAGGCTTGTAACTTTTTAATTTAAAGTTTACACATGCCAAAATCCACTATCTTGGTATGTGTAAAGTTTAAACTAATAAGTTATGAATTGTTCTCCAACATGAAGGCATGTGGTTTAATGGTAAAGTCATTGCAACACCATTTTAAATTTAATGGTTTTGGGTTCAAACCTATTGTGAGGAACCTACCTACATCTAGATTCTCTTTAAACCTCTAGCCCTAAGAATTAGGATGATAACCCAAATGTATATCACCAATGAAAGCCAATGTTGTGCAAAATGCACAACCAAAACAGAGCTCAAATCAGATAAGAGGCAATGCATATCCTGAGGGCTGGCTCCAGTGCCTCAACACTAGCAATACCTGAGCTTATCAAGCTACACAAAGTCCTACTTACACACAAACATGTCAATCCCACCTTAAGGAACCGTAATTATCAGTTGTACATGCAATCACAACTACCTGCCATTCTCCTGTGCAAATTGCCCACATTATATTGCTAATTCTTCATAGACACTTCAATAGAACAAGCCAGAGTTATGGACTGTAATCCCACAAAACAGTCAGCACATATGTATATGAAGAAATGAAACATGAGGTCCCACATCCTTGATTCCACCTCCACCCAGGCAAACTCAATCCACTCAAGTGCTACTGCAGAAAAATGCTTAGCCAAGGTGCACACTGTAGACACTTTGAGAGGTGTGAGATTCTCTCATTTCTGGAATCTTAGTGCTTCAATGCCAAGGATCATGCAATCACTCTAAGTTGCAGCAAACTGATTTACCCATCACAAAATCTTCATTTGATATGTAAAAGTTCCAGTCAGTGCAGATTTGCATGACTCAGACATGTCATTGAGTGCCAAATCTACTTTATTTCCCCAGTTACATTGACTTACAAGAGTCTTGAAACACTTTAGAACTGTTGACTGAAATTTGTATATTCACACTTTGCAAACTATGTCAAAAATGGAAACATCATCAAGTACAACAAATCTCTTGGTAACATTGGCAAATCTATAATACTTGGCAAAGCGCCAATTTCATGAGTTATGAGTTAAGTTGGCAAACCAATCTGTAGCTATCAGCTGATACGTTCTTTCCCCAACAGATGGTTGGCAAAGTCATGCTGATTCTCATAACCTTCTTTTGTATTCTACAGTACATCTATGTTTTTCTCTCACACAACATTGCAAAAGCCCTCCTCCTTCCAGATCACAATGCAAATTTATCAAGTGCACAATCTTGAACTTAATGCACAACAAACACACATCTGCTGCATCTTTGATTGCAGTCCCACATTGTGCAAAAGCCAATACAGCAATATCACATGGGAAAAAAGAACACAATCCTCCATCTATGTTTGGAAAGCAAGTGAGTTGCATTACCACTTGCTGGAAGGCACTTGCATCAGATCAAATGCTTTGTCTAAGAGCTGCAGTTGTACACCAAGCAAATTCCATAGGCTATGTATCCAAAGCACAAACCATGGCATAGCGCAATGAATCAACATCTCACAAATTCTGATCTCAACACCAAAATTTGGCCAATTGATTAATCACAAGGCATATTTAACACACTCCACACTGTGTCAGTCACATGACTATCCCATTCAGTTTGCTAAAGCTAGAGAACAAGTCACGATCATAGTTATTGATGCAGATGTTAAAAGCTAACATGAGTGATAAGGTCTTAGATCCATTTTAATTGACCTACTGCTCTGGAAAGGCAGTGTCACAGGTTTGAAAATTGACTTTTCTGCAGAAAATTCTAAGAAAGATTTGCCCACATCTCCCCACATTAAGTGGCAATACCATGACGACTGCATATAAATCAAAAGCCTAAATAAGGATGGGCCAATCTAAAACTTGTATAAAAACTTGCAGAGTTTTTAGCAAAGGATTTGATATGCAGCACAGCCATACGACTCAAAACATGAAACCCTGAATTTTGTGCTCCTGCATAGTTGTTCAGAATTGACACACTGGAACTAACAAAAGGGCCTGAAAAGAAAAAAGAGGACAATAAGGCAAGTGCACTGGTAAATGACCATGAGTTGTAAATATTGTGCAACAAATGTAGAAAGACAAGGGCATGGGACATTTTGAATGTGCCTTTTATCTGCTTGGCAAGAGCCTTGGTACTAGAGTAGCAAAATTTTCAATTGTCCAAGAAACATATGAGCATTCTGGGTTCAAACCAAAACCTAAACTGAAAAGGAGCTCAATTTTTCTCTTCATGGTTTCCAAACAAGGAAATTGTACATTCTACAAATTTACCCTTCTCAAGTACCACCAAAGGTGCTCGCCCTGTTGTTTGAGATTGTGGAGAGTATAAAGCCTTGGCACTCACACGCCTATAAACTTTCTATTGAGGTTTTCAATCTCACATAACAATGTGATTTATTTCTTGGTGAACGTGGGCCTAAACATCTAATCCTCAAAAGGGTTAAGACTGAAAAGCGCTAGGCTCAAACTGATACCCTGAAAGCAATTGGTAGCACTTCTTCCCTAAACACAAATAGATCAATTCACCAGCAGATGACACAAAGAGGCAGACATGACCAAGAGCATATGACCATCCTACACACCGTCACACCAGACGAATTCCACAAAGAACCGTGGGAAGTAAGGCAGGTGCATAACAACAGGCGATGATTATCCTCTTCCACCATTTCCCATCAAAGCTATTTACTAAGTCTTTCGATGAGAAAGCAAACTCCATTTTCGCGCAATTAACCTCTGCAAATTCAAGTGAAGTAATCCAGTTTTCGAATTTTCTTGAGGGGGGCCGCGCGAACGCGAGCCCCCACTGCCACAAATTATGACGTGCATGCCCCCCGTAGGGAGATGCTAGAGTCGTCCGATCCGTAGTGCAATGGATGAGATTTCCCTAGGCAATCAGCCATCATGATCACTGATTAACCCCGCCCAGGTAAGTATGGGTACACTCAATGACAAGGGTTTATATACTCGGGTTCCAAATCTCCGCCGGGATAACCATATGGGACAAAGTTCATTAGATGTTGTATCTAGATTTTCCCTTGTAGGTAGATCCTAGATACATGAAGTTGGATATTAGAACCAGAACTTAACTGGAAATTTGGACCTGGCTGTAGAACTGGAACTGGAAATGCAAATTTCCATGGATCAAAAGACCCAAAAAACCAAATCCTGGTTTTCGCTTTGCATTGACCTGGACCGGATCTGACCATTTCCCTCATGGGATCTAATCACAACTAACCGGAGCTGACTTGCTGACCAGGAACTGGTCAATTGGTAGCCTAGCCTAGTAGTGCTTTGCACTACTAATCTGGAACCACCCATCAACCTGGAATCAAAATCTGAACTGCCCCAGTTTCCATTTCTTTTGAAGAAATAAACCTGAACCTGAACCCTGCCATGATGATCTTGTTGTAGATATGGAACTTGATACTCTCTTGAATAGGTGAGAACTGTTGCACATTGGTCTATGCATCCCCTTGTTTGATCGTGTGATTCATCCTACTACCAGATTGTCATCTTTTGCTCATGTAAAACTTGACCAGAAATTTCTAATGCAAAATGGACGCACATTATAAACTGTAATTTCCCATGGGCAAAAGGCGCAGGATATTCTGATTTGTTGCAGGATTTTTTGTTTGAGAGTGGGTATTTTGCTTTTCCTCTCCAGCAAGTGTCTCAGTCTTTACACTGTGTAAAGCCCACAGACTAGGGCTTTACAGAAATTTGGGATTCCATTACTTGTGTAAAGCCCCAGTCCTAGGGCTTTGCCCTACATGGAAGAAACTCTGGATGAATATAACCTCTGCTGCCATGAGTTTCTCACATGGCTTCAATGCGTGAGAAACTTCATCAACATCATGGCAAAGGCAGAAGTGTTAATGTGATTCATCACAAGTCAACTGAGAATGAATCAAAGATGCAGCAGCCAATTCAGGAAGATCCAGATACTGGCCAAATGATAACAAGAATCATGGCCCCATAATCATACAACATATTGATGGGATGAAACCATAAAAGGAACTTGTGCACAAACTATGTGTCTGCATGCATGTGATTTGTGCAGCTTTGCTGTCACTGTAGCATCTTGCACTTCTTTCCCACCCATTTTGACCTCAATATCAAAACTTAAGAGTGCTAGATAGTATGGTAACATACCTTCCAGTGTTGCAAAAGTCATACCGACAGTGAATTATCCACTTCAGATCTTGGTGTAAATGTGTGCATGCTGTCCACAATGTGAATGAAAAAAATTGGTCTATTTTTTGGCTTGTACCTAGGGAGAAATGTGTAAAGCTGGTATATGGAAGTCGTCTGGCAGTGGCTTAACAGATCTGCTGCCACTCCATAGTTGCCTAACTTGTGTTTCATCACCACCACATTGAGTAGATTCACTATCAAGATTTAGTACAGACTAAAGACTCCCATGCACAAGATTACTTATGTCTGCACAGTGGCTTCTGTTTCCCCCCAATATCAGCAAGCATCCAACTGATTGGTTAATAGGACTTTAGACCAGACTGGCTGTTCCATGTGTGGAGATGGATGTGGGATCTGTTGAAAGAGAGATTCACTCCAATCAATGTCAATGTCCCACACACCCACACTGAACACTTGCCACATGAGCTGCTTTAAGTCCATCCACTCCCCATGTAAAAGTCATGAGTCCAATGACTGTGGTGGTAAAACCTGAGCTGGGATCTCATAAAACTAAGTGCAGTGAGATAACAAAGGTTCAGCAAATATTATGCTGCTCAGCAAAATTAAAACTCGGTGTCACTGCAGCAGTCACACTAATTCTTAAGATGACCAGAACCGCCATGAACACTTGCACTCCACATTCCAACCCTGAAAAAAATACAGTCAATTTTTCTCTCAAATTGGCATGTGAAGTGTCAACCCCACCATGGCTCCCTGAGCAGACATTATTGTCACATTCCTCTGTGTATGATGCATTCACAGATAGACATTGTTGGGTTTCTTCAGTATGATGGTAACTGTGGAACAAGCACCCACCCAACCTTCTGGCATGTGTGTACACCCACAAGAGTTCATGAGATGGTTTGGCTGTGCAGTGAACTTCAAGGAGAGCAAGTCTGTAGTGTCACATTGGGTGCATGTGAAACTACAGATACCCAAGTCTGACTTCAGTTGAACATAAGATCCACCACCAAACAAATCTGCCCAACAACAAATCCACAAGCAAAATTGTTGCCAGAGCCACTGTCATGAGTGACTTGCAAACTGTGGCTATAACTCTCCATGAAACAGGATTCGTGCTGCATGGGGCTACCACATACATGCTCACTTTACATGGCTGCTGCAACAACAACCTCATTGCCCTTTTCAAATTCAGTAGCTGCAATGAGCCTTATCACCAAATGAAGTAGCAATTCAAGATATGAAGAGAAGCCTTCAAGCCAGTACCTGCAGGTGTAGTGCTCCATTGCTGAGGTATCTTAGAAGAAGTTTTGTGACATTATTGTTGCAGGATAATCAAAGGGAGGCTACTGCAGCAAAGAAAGCTCGTGGCAGATGGTTGTCACCTTGAACCAAACTGCACTTAGAGGAATCTGTTGCCAATCTGCAGCCGTAATTATACTTGTTGATGCTACTCTTCCTTAAACCCTAACTTTGCCATGCCTCTCTACCATGCCATGTTGCTGTCGTCTCTTCTCCTTTGAAGCAAATCTTGCAGCAATTTTGCAATTCCCAAAGAAGGTGTTTGTTGATTTCGGCAGTTTCTCCGGTTTCTCGTCTGTTGGAAGCAGATGCTGAACTGCCACAGACGAGAGTTTCTTCGGTCCTCCTACTTTAGGGATATCTTCAGTTTTGCACGTGTGCACACAGAGAGAGTCTTGTTGTCGATTCTCGTGTGATGACCATGGGGACATTTACAGCACCATTGTCGTCCATTCTTTTGGACTCTCTGAAGCTCGGAGGAGGCAGTAGAGGTTCGGCGTGCTGCACTTTCACACGTCGTGAAAAGCAGCAACCACTCCTGGTTCAGGTTGCCTTCAAACCGGTGACAATCTCTTCTTCTGCTCCTCCACAAGCAATTCGATATGGTGGGTGCTGCTGTTTTCTAGTTCAGAAAGCCCGCATGTATGGCGCTTTGCAAGTGAATGCCATGTCGTCGTCGGGCACAGGCAGATATGGAAGTGGAAAACCACAGCCTTCCCTCATTCACATATGTCGATCATTGCAGCACTGCTTCTTTGAGGTGAGGAACAATTGCTCCAATACCATGGTAATGATGATCTCCAGGACCCACAGTTACATAGAAGATTCAGTTTCTTTTTTGCAGCTGTGCTTCTTTGAGCTTTGTCTGGATGCAGGAAGAAGAAGTGGACAAATGAAGGAGAGAGCTTCTTACAGGAAACAGTCAATTTTGTCTTCATATGATTTCCTCAGACTTTTGTTCATTGTGTGGTATTCTTGCCTGCCATCTCCTTCATCAGCTCAAATGAATGTAATGCTGTCTAGCTTCCAGGAGATGTCAGCTGCGAGCATTCATGCCTGCTTGTTTTGAGGAACATGAAACTGCTTGAGATCAAAGCTTCATTACCAGGACCATTCAAGGCTTACAAACCATATGCAAAATTGTTAACACAATGAAATAGAAAAAAAGCTCACAAACCTTTCACAAGTTTTTGCCTTTACATGTGCACTCTTCTTCATATGCAGCTTGTGGCATTGAATGCTTTGACATCAATGTTGAGATCTTCATCATGCTGTTGTGGTGGGAATAATTTGGCAGATCTGTGTGCTTAATATGGGAAGACCAGCAGGCCAAGCATTGCATGAGTTTGTAGCAGCAGCAGTTGATGCCTTCATGGCAGGCTTCACATTTGACAAACTTTCTCTTCAGCTTGCGGTAAATGCCAAATGTGCTGCCGCTAAGCAGCCCAGCAGGCCTTTTTCCACCCAGTGCTATCTATTTCCTCTTTGCTTCAATACTTTTGGATATTTTGTTGCTCATCATGCTCACATACCAAAAGCTAGGGACTCAAACTTCTTGTGCAGGTTTCCCAATTGTGCAAAGAACAAGTTGAGGTTGTGATGTGAAGCCATGTTGAAACCATCTCATAATTCTAAAACAAATTGTGATTCCCAAGCAGACTCTGCAGATTATCAGCTAACTATGAGTAACAGAAATCAATAGACCCAGACCCAACAGTTTGTATTTCTGGAGAGCAACCCGAAACTAGTCGTCACCCAGGCCATCAATCACATGGAGAGATTCTTATTGTGTGCAGTTTGTTTTTGTGGAGGTGCAGTATGGAGGGGAGGGTATGGAGGAATTCAAGATGGACACAGCAGGCTACCGCTTGACCTCATCTGAAGAGCACTATCGTACCCAATGGCTGACTACAGTACTACATACACCCTGCCATTCTTTCTTCTGCTATGTTCTGTCTCCTTTCTTAAGAGCCTACTACATTAGTAAGTCTGGAGTCAAGCACCAAACTAGAACATAATCTGTATTTGTCAATTACCAAGGGGCTTCATTGAGTCCTGTGTGAATCATGAATTCTGCTGGAATTACTGAACTGTATCATTGTGCTAAGGTACATTAAGATTTGATGTCAACCATAAAGATCACTTTTAATTCTTTGCTATTTTAACTGAAGCTTGAACATTTGAAGCCTACTCAACAGCTGAAATAGGGTTGACAAAAGACAAGTCTGATGAATGAAGCAAAATGTTGGACTTGACAGATTTATGTGACTTTACAGTTCTTGAGGGTGGTTGACAATGAGGCATCAAGATCAGCTGTCACTGATGACATCCATCTTGTGCAAGTCATTCATGTAAGCCTGTTCTTGTGCATACTTGTCTTACTATTAGGCAACTTGCCCTCCACTTGACTCTAAATGTGATCTGCATTCTGTTTTTCTGATCATCATGGCCATCATCATTCATCATCACATTAAGACAATAACAAAACAATGGAGAAGTTTCCTGGTTTCTGTGGACTCATCAATATTCCCCCCAGAAGATCCTGGGATGCCTTGAGGGAGGTCTCTGTCTAGGGATGGTGGCACCATGAGCACTTTACTTGTTAAAACAGACAAGCATCAACATCAGTCCTTGTGGATTTAAGATCTAGTACTAAGAAGTGTGCTTGCATAGCTTTGAGGAGCAACAGCAAGTGCTAGAAGGGCAGCGGCATGGTGAGGAGCAGGTACCTCAGATACATATTCCCTTTTCTATGTACTATGAAGCAGAAGGGTGAAAGTTAGAATTGGCCATCATACAAAAGAAATGTCATATTGGCCTTACTCTAGAAATGCTCCACTGGAAAACAGCATGGGATCTCAGAATTTTAAGGCTTCTTTAGTTTGCCCATGAGAGCTCCATCTATTGGAGTGCCAACCATGTTAGCTGTTCTGCCAAGCCTTTGCTGTCAAATGCAAAGTATGTAAGGCTTGTTCCCAACTGTGTGTTGTACCAATCTTTACATAGTATAAGGCATCAGGAAATGTGTGGAGTTTGATTTTTTTTCTGAATTTCACAACTGGATGTAGAGCCAAGTAAAGTTTGATAGAGGGTTGGCCACAAAAGGAGCATCTGGTGGAGCTGTAGCTGAGAAAATGGTGATTGCCCCACAGTGGGTGCCAGTCACTCAGCTGGTTCTTCTAACTTTGAAGGTCTGGTTCCTCACTTTTTCTGATTTGATCTTGCATCAGAGTGAGCTTGTCATCTGAATGGGGACACCGAAATGGTGCTTTGTTGTACATTCAGAGGATGTCCCTTTTGTTTAATTAAAGCTCACCAATACCGGTGCAGGTTGTGGATGAAGCCCAATAGCATTTCCTTGAGCACCATATTCCCCCAATTTCAAACCAAGCACCAACAGCTCTTCACCAGCAGATGACATGTTAAAAGTACAATATTGTACAATGTTAAGGTTGCAACAGAAGGTTCAGGCCACAAAAATTTGATAAGTCAACAACTGCCCCTCCCCCCCTCCCCCCCTCCCCCAGTGGAAAAGCTCCATTCTCGATGGGGTGTAAAGTGGACATGGCCACTGTCATAATCCTCTCTACAACTATGAGATCACACATCTTGTGCTCAGAGTGTAGTCCTTGAGGCAGGCTTCCCAACGACAGGGGAATTAGTTCGTTGACTGCATTATGCTACTATAAAATTCCCAGGGCTTACTTGAGTGCAGAGGATGTCATTGGAAGTTGATCAAAGTTAAATGTAACTGATTGCTTGCATTGAGGTCATTGTAAGTGGTGATCAAATTGATGTAGCACAAAAGCCAACAGCACAGTAAGTTTCTTGACCAAATTTTCTGAAACAGAAAATTAAAATTTTCAAACCAGTGATGCCTGTCTAGTTCACATGGTATAGTGGAATGTGAGGCAATGAATTACATTTGAGCTTCTGTGTACAAAATGCTTGGACTTTGTCATGAATTCTACTATTGGTGAGAACTGTTGCTTTTCCTTTAGTGGAACACAGATCTATCTCAAATCGTGACGACATAAATTATAGCTTTTGAATTGAATTCTTGAAGAATAATGTCAACACTTTTGTGTTCTGCTGGTGAAATTGATGTTTGGTACACTCATGATGGTGTTGTCAACCTACAATCGATCCTCTGAGGAATAGTGAGACTGACAATTTTTGATCCTTGGAAATGTTGTTGAATTCCTTGATCCTTGTTTCATGTAGAGGTTGTTCACATCATTTGTGTGTGTTTTGGGAGTCATTTAGCAGCTCATCAGCATTGTCCATGTTTCCTCTACCCTCTGAGTTTTCAGGATTGGATTTTTTCATGGTGATGGCTATAGCAAGGTCATTTGGGAAAAGACTCTTCCACACAATGGCATGAAGAATTGTGGAGCAGAAGAGGATGAACACTGTGATAGAGGCTGTTGCCGAGAGGATGATTGCAAGGCCTTGTGTGATCCAAGAGTTTTCTGCAGTTGTGTACTGTACTGAGGCTATGGCTGCTGCAGTCATTGGAAATGTGTATGCCCACCATGATATTGAAAACCTGCATAAAACATAATAATTGGTCATTGCTGTCACTTTTGCTGTGCAGGAAAAGCTTGAACAATGAAGAAAAGTGTCAATGCAAATTGTTAGAACTCAAAGAATACAGCTTGCAGTAAATTGATCCATTTCCCAGAAGTTCAGGAGTGAGAAGGACATTGTAACAGAACTATGAAAATGAAGGATACCAAGGAGTCTCAAATCAAAAGCCCTCATCCCAGGTAAAAAAGCTTTACCGATGAAGAGAAGCTTCAATGAAGATTGTCAGACATCTTGAGGAACTATGGCTTGCATGAAGCTGATTCCAATCCCAAAAGTTCAGAAGTGAGAAGAATGCTGTTCTGAGAAACTGTGATGAAGATGGATGCTGAAGAGTCTCAACTCTCAAAGCTCTGATTGAGGTAAAGCTTGAACGATGAAGATCGTTGGATATTTGAAGGACGTGTAGGAAGGGTTTAGGGTTTAGGAAGCATCTGCTGTTACTGTCAAGGAAGTGTAGCTTTGCATGAAGCTGTTTCCAGAAGTTCAGAAGTGAGAAGAATGCTGTAAGGGGGAAACTATGAAGAAGATGGATGCTGAGGAGTTCTGACGAAACCCTAAACTCAAAGCTCTGATTGCAGGAGCATCTCTGACCGAGCAAGAAAAGGAAATCTCTGACGAGGTGAGGACACAATCTCCATGAAATGAAGTGAATGAAATTGCAAAAAGAATAAGTTTGCATGAATGAAGATGGTAGATAGGGATCTGACCTAATTCCACGAAAGAAGTTGATGCGCACGACAAGGGAGGAGTAGAGGAAGAGGGCCATGAAGAAGACGAGGCGAGAGACAAGGTCGAAGCGGCCGGTGATGTGCATCCATGCTACGCTCGCGGTGCTAGGAGCTGCCACGAACAAGAAGAAGACTGGGTGTAAGTCTTTGGGTAGACTTATGTCGCTGGGCAAGTGCTGGTAGAGAGTGACAAACAGCACCATGTAATGCGCTAGACCCACTGCCCAGAAGAAGATGGCAGGTTCAATCCACCCAACAGTGGCTCCAAGCAGCGCACCCACGAAATTCCCCACCACAGACAGATGTGTGCAGGCGTTGGCCACTTTGGACAGGCGACGAGCGCTTCCCGAGAGCCACTGGCCATATATTCTGAGCTCCAGTGCGAAAACTGGAGCCATGAAGATGCACCAGACTGCAGGGTGGACAGAAGACTGAGAGATCGCCGACGGAATTCCAAGCGCCAGGAACATGCAAGCGATCCAAGGGGCGAAGAAGAAGTTGACACGTACGGGGTGATGGAACTCACGTCTCACCGCCTCATAGAAGAAGATGACCTTCAAGCTGTAGGTTAGGAAGATGAGGATGAGGACGAAGAGAGCCAAGCACCAGAGTGCGAGATTGATTTGCAGAGGGATATGCAGGAAGTGCAGCTGGGTGGAGCTTGATAGATTCTTCCACAGGATCACTTGGCTGCCCAACCCCATGCACACACCGAAGCAGCTGACTGGAAAGCGCAGAAGAAATGGCCATCTTTTATCTCTTGGAAGCATCAGCTCCTTCTCATGCTCCTGCTCATTCATAGGTTGCAACAACAGTACTGACAGATGCTTCAGAAAAGCTTCAAGATTTAAGTCTGGAGCTCCAAGGATAATAGAAATCTACTACCCACCTTGAGATTTTCCAGCTCGGGGCCGTTGAGTGCATCGAAGAAACGATCAGGTAGAAGGGAGAGTCTCGCCTCATCATCATCTTGTTGGGCATCGTCGACAGGGGACTCGGATCGTCTGTTTCTGGACATTCCAGTACCATGTCTAATTGAAGCGGCTCCTCGACGAGATGAAGCCTGCCAGCTCTGGAATCTAGTAGACCTGGTCCTGAATCTGTCATAAGTCCTATCTTGCCGTCTCACCGGCGGTTCTTGGACCGATATCGCAGTTTCTTGGGCAGAACTGGTTTGCGCTAAACCAATTTCCACGTTCAGCGCAGCTACAGAAGAAGGCCTCTGATCTAGTCCTTGAGGTGATTCAAGAGCTTCTTCGTGCTCCATTTGCACAAGTGTCTCTTGTCTGATCTTCACCAGCAAAATCTCTGGAAATGGGAACCCAATTTCAACCTTAAAGCTTCTGAAATTGGGTACTTTTCATCAACCTCTCTGATCAAACCTTTCCTCTGCACTAGGTGTCAGAAGCTTACAGAATCACTCTCTCTCCTCTTGCAGATCAATCAAGCTTTTTCGAAATTCAGTCAACGCTTTTGAGGCAGCACTGAAGAATGCATCAACAACTGCAAAATAAGCAGGCCAGAAATTCTGGTGCATCAACCTCAAGTAAAGCTGGCAACTTCTCTTTAGTGTCCAGCTTCCCCTTATTAGTTGGGTACTTTTCATCATGCTGTCTGATGAAACCTTCATCTGCACAAGGTATCAGAAGCTTACAGAAAAACATCCTCTCCTCTTGCAGATCAATCAAGCTTTTCGGTCAAAGCTTTTGAGGCAGCACTGAAGAGTGCATCAACAACAAGAACAGAAGAACCTCATTGGAAATTCTGGTGCATCAACCTCAAGTGAAAGCAGGCACTTTCTCTATGGAGTCCAGCTTTCTGAACTAGGTACCTGTCAAAAAGATTTTGAGCAAGTCAAGAAGTGCACAATGGACGAACAAGATCAAAATCTTGGAAACACTAGATCAGCCTCTCAAGTAATCCCAGCATGAAGCATGTTACCCAAAGCATCAACACATCACTCCAAAATAGAAAATCAAATCAAGCTGGAGAGAAAAGAATTGGACCACATCCACCACCCTCTCTGAACAAAAGACCCATTTCAACCAACAAAGCTACCATCAATCCACAGCTTTGTTGCAGCTTCGAGAAATTGTCAAAGCATCCTCAGAGACAACCAGCAGAGGTAATAATAATATGACTTGTATCCCAATACCTACTCCATTTGCAGAGAGCTTCTTCACATGTTTTATGTATCTGACTTCATAGCTACCATTGAAATTCTGAAGCAACTAAAATAAACTACTCTTGATGAAATTTTCATTACTCTCTCTCATCAACAAAATTTAGAACTTCACAAAGTCTAATTCTGGAAGCTTCATGGTTTCACAATCTAGTTTGAGAGTGGGGTTTGCAACAAATTTGAACCATGCAATATATACATATATAAACATGAGATGCTATATTTGTCAAATCTATTAATTTTCTGTGAATTCAGAACAAAAAATTTAGATCTTTGTTTTGGAGCAATGGTGAAAATGCATGGCATTAGGAGAAACCAAAGTGATTGGAAACCCTTTTTTTTTTTTTAAATGTAAAATTGACCCATGTTGATTTTGATGGTATTTACTTTCTTCTTGTAAGGTGGGTTTGTTGCAGAGAATGAGTGGAGTCTGTTTCAGTGGCACCTTTGGAGTTTTTGGTGAGTCACCTATCCTAAGTATATTGTTTTGAATCCTTTTGCAAGACTCTTGCTTCACTTCAAAGTTCCAATGGGATCTAATTTGGCCGCCTTTGCCTTGACCACTTGGAAAGCATTGCATATAAGATATCAACAAGTAGATAAATTGTACAGTGTTTTGTTGGACACGTATATAAATTGTGAAACATTGAAAAACTTTGAAAAAGGAATTCTTTATTGGGTGAGAACACCTGTGCTTTTTTCTCTTTTTTTTAAAGTTTTCTGTCATAAGAGAGTTTTGTGTCTTAGAATTTTCTCTCATAAGAAATGGGAAGCTCCAAATTTTAAGAAAACCGATCCATCATTGGGATATTAGGTTTGATGTTTTTGAGCATTAAAGTGATTGCAATTGAAATCAATTTGCAGAGAATTTAACAATTAAATTTACTATAATCAATTTAAATGCAAGTGAAGAAAATTAGGCATAATTAGATTTCCGATGTCAAGGGACAATAAACTTGTTAAGGAAGTGGAAATAGGAGCACCCCAATTTGTTCTTTTCTGATTTTTTGTCCAACCTAATAGTGAGTTTGAAGAGATTTTTTAAAAATTGGTATTGAAATTGAAGAATTAGGTGCCAAGAATATGAACAAATTGTATACTAAAGTTAGGAGAACACTTATCAATCTATAAAGAAGATATATAAGGAGCAAAAACATGAGTCATCAATTAAAAATTATTGAGTAGAACTTTTTGAAAGTTTAAGATGTGGGTTTAAGATATGAAGACCGACATCCTTCCCAAGGGTTTTTTTTTCAATTTTGTGGTGTAGCCAAATTGGTGATTAGTCACAAGAAGATTTAGCTACATTTGTCTATGTACCAAATATGAAAGTGAAAACAAATTAAGAATCCTTTTATATTATCAACAAGAAGATTAGCCAAATTTGTCTATGTGTCAAATATGAAAGTTTTTTAAAAAATTAAATCTTTTTATATTTTTTAGTACTTGGTGAAAGTTGTGAACTTGGCAATTAGGACACAGATACCAATGAATAATTGTTAAGTAAGAAGAATAAATAAATAAATATTAAAGACCATGGGGTCTATAAGCATAGAATAGAAAAAATAATCTCAAACAACTAGCATTTCATGTGGATTTCTAGGAGGTAGAAGATAGAATATATGGGTTTATAATCTATCCAATATCCTTCAATTGATCCAAAAGGAAATTGTTATGTTGGTGCATTATTCCATACATGGTTAATTTGCTTGCAATAAAAATTAGTGCATTTAAAAAACATAAATTATAAATAATATCTTTTCATAAAGTTTTGTAGAATTATCAATTTGAATGTTTTAATTAACATGTTTACATTGAAATGTCCAATTATGATGCTTGGGATATTTACAAAATAAATTTAGGATTTTTTTAATTAAAATTAAAAATTTCTTTTGGAATTCCAAGTGATTTATATAATGTGATCACATGTATTATTTCATGTTTATTTTTGTTAAAAATTACAAAAATAGATCCAATGGCATTATCTATTAAAATAAATGATAAAAGTAGTTGAATAGTTCATAATAAAAATATATGATAATGATAAAAATGAATATATTCATGTTTTTTATTAACTGAATTCTCTTTATTTTTGTTATTATTTTGATCACAACATCAAAACATGTCTTTTACAATTAATCCTATTTGATTATAGTTATTTTTTGAGTTCATTATGCCATTGTAGTCAAATAGGACAAGTTGTAAAAGACATGTTTTAGCATTGTGTGATAAACAAAAACTATAATATTTTAATAAATTGACATCTATTAAGACATTTGATAAGGTAATTTTAAATAATGTGTATTTAAAGATTATGTCATCATATATTTTATTCAATAACGAAGAAATAAACATAAATTATTTTTGGAAAAGAATGTTTCACAATGTTGTGGATTTCAATTATCCCATTCATTATTGTATATGCTTCCAATATTAAATTTGTAAGCAAATTTACTATGATTTTTTAAAATCTTGTATGCATATTTCCATAATGTTTAAATTTTTTAATTTCAAATTTGGATTTGTTAAGAGACTTAAATAATAAAAATATTTTTCTATAATAACTTTTAGGATCTTTATGCAAATCAAATGAAACACAAAGAATAATTTAACTATTACCACAATATTTATACATTTTAACATCCTAATCAACAAAAACTTATGTTAGTTCAATCAATTGCAAGAAAACATGTAAATTAAAATTTATTTATATTCTTATCTCATTAGTTTTATTTATTCTTTTGTTTAGTTAGATATTAGTTCTATTTTAATATTCAAAAAATTAATTTAAATTTTGAACTTTGATTTTTAAAATTTGTAAATGAAAAACTAGTGTGAATTATCATTTTTTTATAATAAATTTTCATTATATTTTTAAGAGAGATTTGTGTGAAAAGGAAGGAAAAAAATATTTCAAAAAAAGAAAAGAAATTTTTATTATGTTTTTACTTATGTTTTCATTTTTTTCATTTGCACATCTCATGTGATTCATGTTTTTTACTATTTTGAACTTAAATTCTTATATTATGTTATTTGTAGGTGAATTTTATTAAATCACTAATAGTCAATTAATTATTTTTGTGTTGCAACTAGGCTACATTTGTTTAACATTGAATTTTGGTTTTCCTTATGCGTGTGTGTTATACATATGTGAGGATTTTATGGACGTGTGACAAAGACCTATTCTTTAAATATGAAAATAATAATGTTTGGACATAGATTTTAGAACAATGATTATGTCTCGGTGAGGTGAGCATGTAAAACATATACATATAATTATTTATTTTTATGGATTTTTCCCATCATGCAAATCTTTTTATTTTTTATTTTTTTTCGGTTCTTACACAAGGAACGGAGTAAAGAATAACTTTGTAGATACACGGTAGAAGATTTAAAAACATATGCTAACACTTGGGCCAGTAAATTTATCAACACAAACTTACACCTTTAATTCGCGTCTTGGTTTAAAGAGCTAGAGGATGTGTATTCGAAATAACTACCATTATTCAAGGCATGTTTCAAAAAAAATGTTGTTCATTGTTATGGGAGTCATGAAAAATTATGTCCACAATATATATGGATCAAGATGTGTTACATTATGTGATTTTTCAATTTACCAATGGTATTTTTTATTTCAAATTTATTTTCATTGTTTTTTATTGTTTCCGAATTTTGTTTAAAGTTTAAATTATATTTGTGTGAATTTTTACAAAGGACATATCACATGGAAATCAATTTTGTCTTCCCAAGTTTTAGTCTATTTTTCTAACCCTGATTAAGGAATGTGCTTCTTTTGAAATCTTCATAATTGAACCATTACATGACAACCATCCAAAATCATTCACATCAATATAGATGTGCCTTATATATGCGACAAACTACTCACATAACTTATGTGAAAAGGCAAAATCACATAAAGCATATGGATGACATGTTAAATTCCACAATGCGTAAAGCGAATGTGGTACGTCGACACATGATTGGTGCATACGTTCAAAATAATGCAAAAAATGTTCGACCACGAATAAAGGGCAAAAGACATTTTGACGACATTTTATACATCAAAATTTTCATGCTGGCATCGAGCAATGTGAAGGTCAAGTTGAATAATTGTAAAAGGGGAAGAATCTATCTTAATTTACCATAGCTTGTTAATGCATGGTTGAAGTTTTTAGATTATTTGTGTGAATGCATGAACTACTTACTTTGGAAGAAAGAATAGGTGATGTGAATACAAAAGTGATTATTAAAATGATAGTTCAAAAGCTAAAAATAAATCATAATTTTTGCCCCAACAACAACGTCGCAGTGCCATCGCTCTAACAGCCGTAGCAGCCCGCAGTTGTTACAGCGTTGCTGGTGCCACGGCACTGCTATTGTTACACATTGCGGTGCTGCTAGTGCCGTGACGCTACAGCTGCGATTGAATTTTATTTTTTTTTCTATTCGACAACTTGAGGAGAGAAAATGAGAGCGAAAAAAAGAAAAAGGAGCGAGATTCGAAACCTGTTTCC
>Ga0209208_10002569_pt1 | contig 26074 bp, 32 predicted proteins | sample S1TSphfallax_3_FD_187694 | JGI IMG/M metagenome (GOLD analysis project Ga0209208, IMG submission 187694) | Host-associated microbial communities from peat moss isolated from Minnesota, USA - S1T2_Fd - Sphagnum fallax MG (SPAdes) (version 2) | ecosystem: Host-associated > Plants > Peat moss >...
AGTGAGTGAGTTCTCCTGAGCCCAAGGCTGTTTCATGGTGTACCCATGTTGGCTATATTTGTCCACAAGAGGTATTTGCCAAATTTGAGTACAGGTCAAAGAGGAAAATAGAAAAATTTAAATAATCATGCAACATTTTAACGACCTATTGGAACCTAGGTATTGTCTACATGTTACGATTTCAACAAAAAAAAAATCCTCTGACTTTGCTGCATTTTTTTTCTCACAAGAACCCTGTGAAATGACTTGCACTGGGAGCTTTTCGGGTCACCAAGTACACAACAAATTATAAAAACTTGTCAAAATAAAATCCCTAGTTCACAATAATAACACATTAGTGAATATTCCTCTCTAAGTGTGAGTCCTAATGAAAATTACAGAAGTACCCTAGACTCATCCTTACAAGCAACAGATCAAATAGAATAAAATAAAATAAAATAGATGTGTGATTCAGGCGGCATCCCCGGGTGGGTGGGTTTGTTTGACTAAAAGTAAAAGTAAATAGTTTCCTTGTGTATTTCTTTTTGGAGGCAGGAATAGTAGCCTATGCTTATAGGAAGATTTTGTTTTGCCCTTTTCGGTGGAGAATGTAAAATCATTGATTTCTTTTTCACTAGTACATTATCAGTTTCTTTTTTTAACAAAATTTCCCTCTCTCCTGAGCTATCCGCCTTTTCCTGACACCACATCATTCTCCTCGTTTCAGAAACTGTAACAAAGAGGACAACAATGCAGCAATCAAGTGAGCATGCTCAGTGGGGGCGATAAAATTCAAAACCTTCCAAACAATTTGCCAAAACCAATTACACAAGGCTAAAGTGCAAGAAAGCAAGCAGCAAGTTGACCCATGCAATTAAGCACACCCCCTATGTGTTCGGTCCTTTTATTCCCAGATTTGCATAGGGGTGAAAGGTTTTGTTTTTCCTTTTGTTACAAAGGCCCAATAATGTGGGTTTGACAACACTAGAATGGGTGTGACCTTGGGCCATCATCTACTTAAAACATAATCAAATGTGTGTACGCATAGAGTTGATCCTTATCCGGTTTTCTTGAAACAAACTTGGAATGCAATGAATTGGCCAACCATGTTACGCATAGAAGTTGCTCCTATCCTTTTTTTAGCCATAAACAAATGTGAAGGTGCAATTTAATTGGCTAACGGTCACCCTCTAATGTTGATCAATGGCTACATGACACGCATGGAAACACCCATTATTAAAGAGTTGTAAATTATATGGGTGGATTTTTTAAAAACCCTATCTGTAGACACACAAGGGTTATAGTACCTAGTATATTAATATAGACAGCGTGTTGAATAGCCTTGTGTGCAAGTCTGAAGGAAAAATTGTTATGCCCAATGAAATGGCTAGATTTGGTGGTTTTATATTATTTTACTTTGTTATCTTGAGCAAATTAATAATTAAATATGTAATAAGGTTTGGTAGGCTAAAGAACCAATGGAAATGATAGAAAGGGACCATTATCAACATTGGTCGTGATTCATATGAAGTGTACTTTCTTTTCCTGTTTTTTGAAATGCTATCCCCTATGTGACCAAACAGGGGGTTCAGGTGCTGTGTTCTCCTGACTTTCATTGGTTGTAATTCACATGAAGACTAGGCCTTAAATACATGGACAAATCAACCCTGTTTAATGTTTTAATATTGTTTTTAAAAATGTTTTAAATTAGCTTCATAGTGGCCTCCTCTCCTGCCCCTCCCCCAAAAAAAAACTTCATAACATCCGAACCTCTTGTACCAAGTGTAATTTGCAAATTAAACCCAAACCTAAATTATTGCATGTTACCAAATTGAACCTTTTTCTGATGGCCTACCTTTTTTCTTTAGTTTTTATTCCCCGCAATACTTGGGGAGAATCACAGGAAACAAGAATTCTGCCAAGTTATTACATGGGATACCAACCTCATAGGGGGGCTGTTCCTAGTATCCCTCGGTTGCCACCTGGGTGGCCCTTACTTTGGCATGCCCCGGGCATTCTCCTACACAAAATGAACCTTTCAAAGAAGTCAAAAAAAGTTTTCTCCTGTCCTATATCTGCATGGAAAATAGCATAAACGGACGACAAGTGCGAATTTGTTTGTTTCTCAAAAATAAGTCTTCAATCTACAACATGTTTGGAATCGGCAATACTAGCCATCTGCTTTTTTCCTAATAGATTCCATAATGCCACCAGGGTAACACCCAATGTCACAGTAAAAAAAAAAAGTCTTCTGAATGTATGTACCATCAATTCAGGGACTTGAAGTTCTTATACATGGATTGGAGAGTCCCATTGGCTACAAAGTCCAGAGGTGGGGTGTAACAAACTCAGTCGGTTACATGATGGTGCTCCTCGGTATTGCATGTAGGGCCCGACCATAAAAGATTTTGTAACACAAAGAATTAAAAAATCTCGAATTGAATCACCCGTCTGAAAAGAGACCAACGAACAGGAAACCCAAGGCTGCAAGGCTGCGGCAAGCAGTGGTCCCTGTTACAATTAATACAGAGTCCGGTATGACAACAACACGGTCTGGAGTTGGCATGCCTTGCACCTTCATCACAGCAGACTGGGGAAACACTGGTTTCATAAGACAAAAATAACCTGGTTTCTTTTGCAAGTAACTTTGGACTTTCAAAGCGTGTGGGTAGACAACCCCATTTCAGAAAATTCAAGGCAAAGTTGATAGCTCTAGAATGAAGCTTGTGCTTAGGGAATTCTCACTTCACACTTTGAGTGCCTCATGTATCACTTATGTAAATCTAAAATTTAAATGATATTTTTTTTCAATTTTATTTAATGTTGTAGTCATGGTTTTAATAAATAAGGGCCATGTCAAATTTCCCTAAATCAATGCTTTGGGTCCAGTATATTTATATTCCATTCTGAAAGTGGGTCCATTCAACTCTTTGAAATGGAATTCCAAAAATAGAGAAATAGAAAATAAATAAATAAATAAATAAACACTTTGGTGTTTGGAAAAAAAGGGAGGTGGGAGGAGATCCTAGAAATTTCAATGATAAGTTTTCTTGGAGCTGGTATAGAGAGGATTTTGCATAATCGTTTGTATACCTAGTCATCCATTGAGAATTTCAGTTAGCTGAAATGTGAAGGATCATATGAAAACGGAACTACCTCCTTCCTTTCCTAAGGAACTATTTCATTTCATTTCTCTAGCCACCAACATGAATATTTTTCAAATAATTAACACGTGCCTTTTCATGTTGATGATATTTATCTTAATATTATTTATTTATAGTGATGCAAAGCAATGTGGATCCCCCAGTAGTTCAATAAAATTCTTGAATTCTGTTTTTTGGGAGAAAACGTACAACATGGGGATCAATGATTTTTTGGGACAAGTTTTGTATTATTTCAATCAAATTGTTTTGCAAAATTTCTGGAATTTTTTTTTTCAAGTATAAATTTGTTGAAAGACTTAGCCAAATTCTTGATATCATAAAATTGAGCAAGAAAAAACCCTGATATTAGGGCCCCAAACAAAATTTTTAAATAGAAATGAAATGAACGGGTCAAAACTTTCGTCCATGTAGCCGTGTTAGTTATCGCACAGGAAGTAAAACCACGGTATGTAAAGAGGTTAAAACAGGAGACGGACAGACAGAGTCGGTAGAAATCAGTCAACACTCTTCATCTACGAAGGCGAGTGAAACAACTATCAAAAACCCAGTAGGTTAAAAAGAAAGGAAAAAAAAGTAATAACACGAGCATCCAGCGGTCTCCTCCTCCCGAGTTAAGTAACCGGCAATCCGGCGTGGTCAGGATTTCATCCACATAATTTCAGTCATCCAAGTCCCTGCAGTCTTTCATTCTAACAAAATTCGACGTGATTCATCTAAGAAGGTCTTGAGAAAGTCACTAGAAAAAAAACAGTCAACAAATTTCATCTACGAAACTGAGTTGTTGCTGTTGACGAAATTACCTACTCTCTTTCTTTTCATTTCGGTGGCGCAACTGAATTGAAAAGACGAGAAGGTAAGTAAAAGACGAGGTGCCAGCGTTAGTAGAACGTAACCGGTCAATGAATAACAAGAAGAATACGAAGATTTAAAAGACGCTGGCTCATCATTCCGCCGTGGTGGTGACATATTCTGAACGTAATTGATTACAGGGGATGAACCATTCTGTTCGTTCGGTGGCCACGGATTCTGAACAGAATGTATCGCTGGTGACGACTATTCCGGTGGCGACGCTAACGACAAATGCGTTCTCGGTCGTCCGTAATCAGTCGTCTCTCTCCCTCCGCTACCCGCCTTTAGCAGGCGGGCGCTAAGGACTGGTGCAGTGCACCAGCGACGGCTATGGCGACCGGGATTGCCAAGAGGAGAGAGCGTGGAGAGGCGGGGGAGAGACTGGGCCCACACAAGCAGAGCTGCTCCTCTGACTTCTATTTCTGGCAGCTGTGTTCGCTCCCTCAAGGTTAGAAGAGGCGGCAGCTGCTTAAAACCGAGTGTGACTGCCTACCGAGCGGCTTGCTATGAAAGTTTAAAAGACGAAGACGGGGGGGAGGGAAGACGAGACGGTACCCCACCTATCAAGAAGAAGCGAAGGAAACCCCGCTTCTTCAATACCATCACAAGAAAAGAAGCTAAGGGAACAAAATCGTCAAATTAGGCTGTTATATTCTCAAAGTGTGTGTGTGTCGGCTGCGGCCAGATGGGAAGCCGGGGGGCGGGGGGTTCTGTTTCAAGGGAAGTTGTTTTGTATTTCATCTGCTGCTGCAGTAAAATAAAATCCATTTAATTGTGTGCACGCAAAGCAAAAATTTCGGGACGACGTCTGCCCGACATCATCGGTCTTCCGCATGGACAGAGAGATCCATTTCTCTTTTCCAACTCCCCCGTGCAATCGTACATAAATTGATCTCCCAGCCATCTTAATTTCGTAGTCCCACGCTTTCTCCAGTCAAGACAGTAGAACCGTGTTTGTTGTTGTTGTGTATCCAGACTTCAACATAAATTCACATTCTAAGTTGTTGCAAGACTTGGTTCTCTTCTCTTCTCTTCTCTAGTTGTGCTTGATCCTCAATGAAGATTATTGCAGTAAAGGAACATTGTCTTTTGATCTACAGTTCGTGGAGCTTGTTTATGTGCTGTTGATATTCAAGTTGTTGCAAGCTCGTCTAAATAAGAGATTCTTCTTGTCTACTAGCGCAGCTGGTTGTGTGAAGAAGGTCACCAGGGAGCAGTAGTTCTTCTATAGCACCAGGTTCATCAATCTTCAATTCTCCAATCTTATTATCTTGTCGACGATTCAGTGCAGCGTTGATCAGGAGATTTTAGTCTTACAGATCAGGAGCTTTAGTCTTAGTACAGATTTTGTCTCCGAAGAAGAAGAATCATTCCATTCCATTCCATTCACTGCGCTCGTGTCTAAGGTTATATCCAAGAGAAGAGTATGGAGGCACTTATGTGCCAAGTAGCCGCATTACCTCAGCATCGGAGTGTAGAGACTTTACTGCAAAAACGGCTAAAGAATTGCAGGTCACTTGCGAAAGAACTTAAATCTCATGTCCCGGCGTCAAGAAAAATAGCATCACAAACTGTGAAAGCCTCTCTAAGTCTTCCATTGCCGACGTTGGTGAACACTTCAAAGACCGATGTGCCTGCGTCCCTTGAATTTCTCTGGTTCAAAGATAATGTCAATCCTCAGTCTAGTACCAGCAGCGATCATAGATCCTCCTCCCCTGGAGGAGAGGTGGACGCGTTGAATCCTGAGATCAATTCTTCCTTCAATCATGCAACGGCTGCTGATATAGCCTTTGATGGTGCCAACTGGGAGAGCTGGGAGCAGTCGTCTACTTCCTCCGAAACCTGCTGCAAGGACGGAGGTGCTGACAAGCTCAAGGAGTATACGAAAGAGTCCTTCTCAAAGTACCTGCACCGCGTTCCTGTGACGCAGCTGAAAGACGCTGCGAAGATGTGTTACGTGAGCAATCTCGCGTACATCATCGCCGATATCAAGGTCTGTGATCTAGAACTCGATCAACCACCCTTATTCTTAAACAATGCTTTCTCGAAATTGCGTTCGTTTTGTGCAATAGCTTGATGATCTATGGATCAATGCAAGCTTTCTCGAACTCTTGAACTTTCTCTTGAAGGTTTGGACTTGATCAATGCAAAGTTTCTGGAATTGTGTTTGTTTTGTGAGCTCTTGATCTATGGAATGCAAGTTTTTGTGGAAGTCGTTCGATGGAGAGCTTCAAGGGTTTGTCCAGAGTCTGCTTGCAATGCAATTGTTCATTTGCAGGATCAGAGAAATTGAAGGCGAAGCTCTTTGTGTTGTTGATCTAACGTGGATCTTGTTCTTGTTCTTGTTCAATTGGATTTTGCAGCCAGATGAGCTCGAGAAGTTCCATAACTTGAGATTTGTGACTTCATCGCTTGCGCTGAAAGAAGCAGCAGCAGCAGCAGCCGGTGACAGAGGAGGACAATCCGCGCAGGAAGTGGCTCGGAAGTCACATTCAGCTTTGCGAGACGAAAAAGAAGCTAAGCGATTCGAAGCTTCTTTGGAAAGTCCAGAAACTGCTCGTGCATTGGCCACGGCGGCGTCTTACCTGCAACAACACCAGACTTCAAAGAACACTGCCGCAGCTACGGTTGCCGAGGTTCTTATACGTAGAGGACTAGAATCTCAGCTATCCTCCTCCACTGCTGCTGCTGCTGATGATGATGATGATGCTGATGTCGCATCCACATCCTCCTCCGCCAATGCGACTTGCGAGAAGAAGAAGAGGAAAGCTGAGAGAGGAGGAAGAAGAGATCAATCAGAGTCTTCATTTCCCTGCACTCCTTGCGAGTGGTTTGTTTGCGATGAAAAAGACACCGCCACTCGCATCTTCGCAATTCAGGTATGCAAATAGGTCAACTCAGGCGCACCTTGCAAGCTCGTTCTTTCGTTATGAGCTTGCTCGCTCGTTCTGCAGAATCTCTGTGAATTTGAATTCCAAGCGAACTAGCTGATTGCAAGACATAGGAATAGAGCATTTCCTTCTTCTCTGCACTTGCAGCATCCCGGTCTCATAATCTGTTCACATTTCAATGCAGGGCTCTGAGAGTCTGGCGTCGTGGCGGACAAACATTCTCTTTCAACCAGTCCATTTTGAAGTAAGCTCGCATGCCTTCTCACTTCCTCTATTACTAGTCCTCAGAATTGACGCATCGAGAAAGAAGAAAGGGCATAGCCAAAACTGCTGTGAAGCTCTAGTTTCTTGTGCTCTCAGTGAGCTGATCTGCGAGAGTCTTTGCTCCTTGTGTCCAGGATCCGAGCACAGAAGCTGTGGTACACCACGGAATATATGAAGCAGCTAAAGCGATGTACGAGCAGATGTTGCCTTTAGTACAAGAGCACATCAAAACACACGGAGCGCGTGCACGCTTTCACTTCACAGGACATTCGCTGGGTGGAAGTTTGGGGGGTCTTCTCTCTCTCATGTTCCGCTTTCGTGGCGTGGTGCCGACTTCGGCTTTGCTACCTGTCTACACCTTCGGTGCTCCGCAAATGATGTGCGGCGGTGATACTCTGCTCAAGCGACTGGGATTGCAGCCCAACCACATTCAGTCTGTTGTCATCGCTGGAGATCTTGTTCCTCGCATCTTTGCTTGCGACTTCCCTGACCAAATTGTGGAAATCCTCAAGCGCATCAGCCAAAGATTTCGCAATCATTCCTGTCTCCTTCAACAGGTACTACTACTGTTTCTTCAAACCAAGTTTTCTTCAAGAAAAACTGCAGCGTGAGTGATAGAATTACTTATCCATTGATCGCCAAACTGCTGTCAAGGACTCTTGCAATAACAACAAGCTCGGACTTCTTCTTCTTCTTCACCTTTAACTGATTGCAATTTCTTTTGTGTTTGGGTTGCAAAACAGAGGCAACTGTATGTACCCATGGGACAGATGCTCATCTTACAGCCAGACGCCCGGCAAGCTCCTGGCCACCCACTTCTTCCTTCCGGCAGTGGGCTTTATGCCGTACGGCAACCAAAAAGAAGATCCGATTCACAGTCTAGTCAGCTGTTTCAAGGAGGATCCTCCTCCTCCTCTTCTTCTTCGTCTTCGCCGACTGTTGGAGATCAAGCTGCAGAGAGGGCATTCTTGAACAACCCCCACCCATTGGAGATTATGAGCAACCCAACCTCTTACGGCTCCGGAGGTAGCATTTCCAGGGACCATGATCCTCGCAGCTATGCCAAAGCTGTGAATCACGTGCTGAGACTAGAGATCCAGCAACGAAGGCAAGCACAACAAGTGAAGAAGGAAGACAATAAGCTCAAAACAGCTGTGCCCACTATCAATTTTCCAGAAGAAATATCGAGATATCTTCGAAGGAATGCAGCAGAACCCTCAGGCGTCATTAGCGTGAATACTGCAGATATTGGACCATCCGGTGCTGCTCTCTCCGGCATCGGTGCACATCTTCAAGGTCTTCAAGGGCTGAGAACATCTTCACAACAAATTGCACTGGGACAAACTCCAGCGCTTGCTGCTCCTAGAGCCAGTCTCGTTTTAGGATCCCAAAAGGATCGCTCAAGTAGACACAGCAGGTTAGTGGCATCACAGCATGTACATTAGAGATAGTTCAGGAGCAGCAGCACTTGAAAAAATGCAGCAAGAGAGTCCTTTTGAGAATCGAAAGTACTCCTCAGCCTCTCCCTCCCTCCTCTCCATAGATTACCCAAGTGTACAGTACGGGGTTGTAGAGTAGCTCTTCTTGTAGAGCTCGCTCTCTCCCCCTCCATCACCATAGCATTTGGACAAACAGTCCCACCAGTCTAGGATTTTGCCTGAGAAATTCTCAAGTACCAGTAAAGCGAAGGGGATGCGCACTCCAAGCGCTATTACCCCCACTTAAATCTTCAACACAATGTTTCTGTGTTTCTGTGTTTGTGTGCTTCAGCTCCAAATTGCTTACCCGATGATGAGTCAGTCTCTGATATTCCACAGTTCTTGTCATTGCATTTTGGTACTAATCATCATCACACTCATGTCTGCTATTCTGTCTTCAGTTTTTACAGACAAGGTATCTCTTTGCTCTGTCAGGTACCCACCATCACAAAACCTTTGTTGCATTTATCAACCTCTGACATGTTGGTTCTTTCTCATGCTTTTGGAAATCAATTGCAAATTTACTTAATGGATGAGCTCTCTCTCTCTCTCTCTCTCTCTCTCTCTTCTTTCCTTGGAGTTGTTTCTGGTAGTTTTGTTTTGTGATACATCTTGCAGCATGGATTATGTGTGAGATGTTTTCCTCTGGAAAATTTTGATACAAAGCTCAATCTCTGACACCTGATGATTCTGAGATGCGGGTTCCAAAACTTGCTTGCCTGAAGTGAAGCCAGGAAGTACCCATCATCATCAAGGCAACAATGCAAATTTACTTAATGGATGAGCAAGCTCTCTCTTCCTTCCTTAATGTTGTTTCTGGTGGTTTTGTTTGTGATACATCTTGTTGCATGGATTATGCATGACATTTTTCTCTGGGAAATTTTGATACAAAGCTCAATCTCCAACACCTGGTGGTTCTGAGAGGCAGGTTCTGACTTCCCTTGCCCAACATGAAAGCAGGAAGTCAAAAGCAGGAGGTGTGTATACCCATCTTCATGAGGCAACAATTGGCTGTGTCATACCATTCTCTGATTGTGCAGTGAAGAAGAATTGTGCCCCATTCTTGAATGAGATCTGAATCTCCAAAAGTTGACAGGTTTTGCATCTAACTTCATGGCTCTACTTAACTAGTTTTCTACTTTACTAGGTTTCCCAGAGTTCCTCACATTTCATTATTGGGTGATTTGCCATTTTTTTTCATTGCTGATCACAGTCTCATTGAGAGATTGATCACAGCAAAAGTTTGGAAACTTTTGATGTGCATTGACTTAGTGGCAGATCCACACTGAACAGAGTTTCATCACATTGTGATTTGCCATTTTTTTGGTTGCTGATCACTGTCTCATTGAGAGATTGATCACCACAAAGTTTGGAAACTCTTTGATGTGCATTGACTTAGTCTGGAATGGAAGGTCCACACTGACAATGTTTCCTGTTGTGCACCCAAATTTGCAGTTCTGGCGGTTTGGAAACTCTTTGATGTCCATTGACTTAGTCTGAAGTAACAGGTCCACACTGACAATTTTTCCTGTCGTGCACCCAAATTTGCAGTTCTAGTGGTCTAAGGTCAATAAAGCTCATTTAATGGACCCCAGTGTTGTGTTGTGGTGGTAGGAAGCTTCTCAGTCTTGTGCTGTGATTGACCAAAATGCATGTCCCATTTCTCAGTTCAAGCACTCCAACCACAGCTTCAAGGTCATGCATATGCAGTCCCCTTTCCTTGTTAGTGTTTCTATTACCTGCCAGTCTTGGAACAAAATTATCTTGGAGAGGTCTTTCCTTTGGCTTCAAGAATGTGCAAGACTGTCTTTCTCTTGCAATTTCTCTATATGATCTGTATCAGTCCAGTGCACTTTCTTCCATGCTGGATTACCAGCAACCCACAAGGAAAGAGCACCAATTTTTGGTTTTGACCCAACTGCACACATGCTTGGGTGCAAGACTAACGTTTAAAGGTATGTTTGCTCCAGCTCCATTTCAAAACACTTAGCCCACTATGATGCAGAAAACACATGTTCTAGGAAAGACTGCTTGCTGTATGAAAATAGGTACTCTGGATGCAAATTCCATGCAAGTCTTTCAAGAGGTGTGTTGCCCCTGCACATGCTTAAATCTCCTCTGCAGTGTTGCAACTGTTCTCCAGGTTTCACAACACCTTTGACATCCTTCTTGCTTGAAACCTTCATCAGCTTGACATCAGATTTTCTTGCTTACCCTTCTTCTTCCACTGTCACTCATGGTGACTGCAGATTGGCAAGCTTACAAAGTGTCTGAATGAATCTTTCAGGGTTAAGAAGAGATGAGCAAGCAGGTGTTAACTCTCTATCCCTTCTGCAAAACTAAAACTTGTGCTGCAACCACCTTATACAAATAGCATACACATGATATGTGGATAGAAAGAATATGGCTTTTTCTGCAAACAGATTGCGTTTTCTGTTTTTGAAAGACAATAGAAATTCCAATCAAACATTGACCTTGACGACAACAGATTGCTTGAAGAAAAAGACCTACAACTACACAGAGTACAATAAGGTATATGAAATCCATTGCTTTTGCTTCACAACCTGCTGCATGGTATATTTCTTTCCTGAGAAAAAATAACTTCATACAGCAGAACCGTCAGAAGGAAAAGAAACTTCTGATTCAAGAATTTTGGTGGCAAATCTGAAAATTCTTTTTTGTTTGAAGAGGATACAAAAGAATTGGGTTTTAATTACAAGTTTCTCCAATACATCTTTCAAGCAGGAAGTTCTCTGGTTTTTGGTTGTTCTCTGATAGAAGGAGCATTCACTGATCTAAGGTGGGTGAGAGAATATACACTATTTGTACCTAAGCTGAAGAGCTTCTTCTTCTTCTTCAGCAGCATCCTGGTGTACTGCAACAGATGGCAGTTCTGGGGAGCTGGAAGGAAAGGGAAACAGTCCAACAGCCATGAAGGCATGATGAGCAAATGGGTACCTGGAAGGCATGGGGTGTTTTGTTTTTCTTGCATCCATTCAGCAAACGCATTTGGTTGCAGCAGCAGCAGCAGGAAGGTGGAGATGCAAAGGCTTCTTGTGCAAGAAGCCAGAGGAGATTTGTGCAAGACTTGTGGACTCGCTTGCTCCTTTGCTCCCTGTGAGACTTCCAAACCCTAACAGTTTGTGAAACGCGAAGTACATGCATCTGGAGAAGGAGATCCAGCAAGCTGCTTGATAGAGCAATCCCACTGCCGCATGGCTGCCCAATTGCTCCCCCCATCGCCTCCTTCCTTCATGCTCGTTCCAGCTTTCACCCCAGTTGTCCCACCCACCTCTTCCGTTCTCGCCACCACCCCAGCTGCCGCCTCCTGATGAGCCATCATCGCATCCGGAGCCCTCGGAAAAGCCTTCTCCACCCTTCCCGTCTTCCTCATCGCTGCCGCCGCCCCCGCCGCCTGAAGCTGAGCGCTTCCGTACCCGACGGACCTTAAGCGCCACAGTTCTGGGTGCTCGCTTATAGCAGTCACGTCTCACGGGAGGGGGAGCCGTGGCATCTTGCACGGCGGGAGCTGCTGCTGCTCCACATGCGTTGATACTGCTACTGCTGCTAGAGATGTTGTTGACGAACACCACGTCCATGGATCCCAGTGAACATGCCACTGTCATGGCTAGCATCCGCGCCGGCTGCACGGCGGTTTCCATCCTCCACATGACAGCTTGCTGCCTCCACTCCATACACCTGCTCTGCAACAACAAACCCTGTGACCCAAAGAGCTCCACCAGGCTGATCACATGAGCCATCTCTTCCCTGGGGTACTTCCTTGGGTACTGTACACCTCACAAGCTCTCGAGACTCCTCTTCTTCTTCTTCTTCTTCTTCTTCTTACAGCCCTGATGAAAACCTAAAAAAAAACACTACACCAACGCAAGGAGAGGAAGAAGAGCAGCCCGAGAGAGTGAGCACCGCCAACAAGCAAAGGACGAAAGAGCTTGTGGGTGAGTGTCTTTCTGTCGATTCTGAAGCTTTGCGTTGTTTATTGCTTAAACTTACTGTAACCCTACTGGGATTAACCCTAGTGTTCGGAGATTAGTGCATGAGTATGCTAATCCAGACATTTTCGCTTGTGTCTACTTTAGTGTGAAAGAGGCAAGATCCGGATGTTACCAAGTCTCGCTGTGTATGAAAACCCAACTCCTCATAAATGCATAGCAAAAAGTAGTTTGGCGCGAAGCTGGGGATTGTGAATAATGCAAAGCGTAGAACCCGCTTGGAAGTAGTAACCAGATCTTCCCTTTGCCTGCCGCACTTTTCACAAGTGAGAGACACAGCAAGCAGGTCCTTCTTGACCCATGATTAGGAAGCTTATTTGTTTGTTTGTTTGTGGTATTTTCACGAGTAGGGCGTCTGGTTTGTTTTTTGGTTTTTCCTGAAAGAATCTTCTATTCTTACAAGTTGAAGAACAATCTACGAGTTGCAAACCGAAAACCTATCATCTTCTTTCTTTTCTGTGAGGAATTTCTGTGGTGCGTCTTTCTTTCTTTCTTTCACCTACTGTAATCTGCGTCCTTTTTCCTTTGCCATTGTTGTTGATGTCCCCAGAGCAAAAAACTCTTGTCGGTAAGTTGCTGCACAAAGGCAACAACAACAACAACTTCATAGAACAGAAACTCTGGAGACAGGTTTTTGCACCCACCCACCCTGAGAATCTTTTGTCCGGGACATTTTTCTGCTTTTGGGTGGTTGTTGTTGCTTTAGGGTCATCATTTATTACAGCAGGCAGTGATACAGTTATATTTGACAGAATCTTTTAGGATCTGAGAAAAAGAAAAGGAATCTAAAATCTTGGGCTTTTTTAGCCACTCCAGAATTTAGGAATGAGGAGCAGGAAGATGCAGGGATATAGTAGTAGTTTTGCGTGTTGAGTGGAGGAGGAGGACTGTGAGCAATTATGAGTGATGGCGGCAGACAGTAGTAGTGGAAATATGTCTGGCTCCAATGCTTTCAGCTATGGCTTCGGCAACTCAGTGACAATTGACAACAATTCTGAAGAAACCCACACATTTGGGGTGGAGCAGCTGCAGCATCTGTTTAAGGAGCAACAACGGTTCCTTGATTACTTCTTCAAGAATCTCAACTATGAACAGGTTTGTTGCCATCTTCTTCTTCTTCTTCTTCTTCTTTCTGCCGGTCATCGAATTGCTGTGAATCAAGTGTGTGCAATGCAGATAGAAGCAGTGATCACTTATTATTCAGTGATGTGGAAATGCTGTTTGCCCTCACTGTGAGAAGAAGTTGATCTTAGCTAGTGTCGGCAATCGTCAGTATCATGATTATGTCCATGAGTCTAAGCATGTTACAGGAAGTGCACTGTTTGAGTTGTTGAGGTTGATGTGGAGATGGAGTTTGTGACATGAATCGTAATGGCATTGGTAAAGGTGAAAACATCAAAGAGGTTTTGATTTTGTTCATGAGATTTCTATTGAGTTAATGTGTTTTTCACACAATGAAGCTATTTACTGAGTTGTTGAGCAATTGGTTGTACATCAGACTGTATGGTTCCAGTAAATGGAGTATTCTGGAAGTTTGACTTCAGCTGTAGAGCTGTGACTGGTCACTTCAATGAATGTATGGATTGGTCCAAGATATACACTGAGCTGGTTGTCAACTTTGGTCAAAGTAGCAGCACACTGTCATCCATGTCATGATCCAGTTATGGCAATCAGAGCCTTCAATTTGGTTTTGTTTGCATCAATCTTCCTGTGGTTGTACTCTGAAAAAAAATCTGTTGTTTTTGGTGGAGGATGTAAACAGGTGCAAGCATTTACTCAGCTCTGCCTTGACACCAAGGGTGTCATATTCTTTTCTGGGGTTGGAAAGAGCGGATTTGTAGCCCAGAAAATTGCACAAACTCTTGTCTCAACAGGGACTAAGGCTGTTTTCCTCTCACCAACAGATGCATTGCATGGTGATATCGGAATTATGGGACCAAAGGACATTCTTGTGCTGTTCAGCAAAAGTGGTGCTACGGAGGAGCTCAACAGATTAGCTCCCTGTGCACGTGCAAGAGGTGCCTATCTTGTTGGCGTGTCTTCACTCAAAAGCACAAATTTCAGGGAACTATGTGACATGCATGTGTATTTGCCACTGGAGAGAGAGTTGTGTCCTTTCGATTTGGCACCCGTTACCTCAACTGCCATCCAAATGCTGTTTGGAGACACTGTTGCAATTGCACTCATGCAGGCCAAGAATCTCACACGTGAACAGTATGCATTAAACCACCCTGCAGGCCGCATTGGCAAACGTCTCATCTTTAGGGTGAGTCTCTCTGTGATGCTGATCTATTTGAGACTGTTGGGAAGTCAATTTGCTTTACCAGATGACAAGAAGATGCTTTACCTTTGACTTAATGGTGCATGACCTGGGTTGCAGGTTCAGGATGTGATGAAGAAAGGGGAGGAGATCCCCTTGTGCAGAGAGCATGACTCAATAATGGACCAGTTGGTGGAGCTGAGCATCAAGGGGTGTGGCTGCCTTATTGTGGTTGACTCCTATCAGCGCTTGCTTGGTACCTTCACAGACGGAGATTTGCGGCGGACACTCAAGTCGGACCGAGAAGGCATTTTCCACCGCACTGTTGGGGAAGCATGCAACAGGTGTGACCAATTACAAAAATCCTAACCTTGCTATCTCTTTGTAGTCATGGGGAATACAAGGGTGGTATCCCTGCTATCTCTTTGTAGCCATGGGGAATACAAGGGTGGTATCCCTTCTAGCAATTATTTGGTGCTCAGCACTACCAGAATCTGGTAATGCAGTGATCACCTACACTGCCAAAAGTTTCAATGAGTGGCGATGGCTTTTGCACTGGCAAAAAAGTAGCTGCATTTCAGTGAGCAGAAATGGGTTTTTCTGAGTTAGATGAGAGGTATGTAATCAGATTGACTCTTAATAGCCTTTTAAGAGCTTCACTATTGGGTCATAGATCAATCAGGGCAGCTCACACAAATGCCACACAAATGCTCAATGCTGAATCAATTCTGTTATTGTTTCAGGTTGCCAAGATCGATTACTGCAAATGCTATGGCAGTTGAGGCCATGCAAAAGATGGAGGCAGCTCCATCACCTGTCACCTTCTTACCTGTTGTCGACTTCAAGAATGTTGTCATTGGCCTGGTTACACTTCATGGCCTCGTGTCTGCTGGCCTTTGAATCCAGTAAGTGTGAGTTCTTTGCAACCTTCATGAGATGACAAATGTCTGTGATTTCTTTGCATGATGCAGGGGTGCATCATCATAGGATTTCCCAACCTGAAGAATTGCAAAAATGGAAACTTTCATGATGCTCAATATCATAGTTTTGCACACAGTTAACTATGTTTTATTTCTCTGTTTTTTCCTCCTTTTTTCTGTTTGGTTGTTTGTGTCTTGTGCTACTTTTTTCCTTGGTTTACTTGATCTTGTTCTTCTCTTGTAGTATTTTGAGCTAACTAGCAACATGGTTCAGTATTCCTTTAACTAGCAACATGGTTACATTTGTCTGTCACTGTTGTTATTGTGACAAATACTCAGTACATGCATTGAAAGAAGGATGACATCAACCTCCACCCATAACCAAGAGTTGATGAAGTCAATTGGGATGTTATATAGTGGCTGGCCACTACCATACATGCTGTTTGAGTCCCTTTGAGCATGTGTGATGAAGTCAATTGGGATGTTATAGTAGCTGGTAGGTATACTATACAGAAGGGTGTTTTTTTTTTGGTTTTCCTGATGGAGCCAGGGTGGCAATCATCCCTTAGGCAGATTTCGACTTAACTTACAATATTATTTCAAGGAACTGGTAAAACTGTAGCTAGTAGGTATAAATGTGGCCACCCTCCCCAAAAACAACAGTTTTCTGTTGCTTTTAGGCCAATGTTTATTCAAAAACAAGGAATTTGTGACAGACTATTAGGTTTTCAGGAATGGGTGTGGTTGTCATTGTTGTTCAGAACTTTCCTCCGTTTTCTTTTCTCTTGTTTTCTCTATTCTTCTTTTTCATGATTCATATGCCATGTGTGGATTCCAATTATTTCAGATTTCTGCAAAATTTGGAAGTAGTCAATAGTCAGTTTTTCCAGGTTCTTAGAAAAGACTTTGCAGCTCCAAAAACTTTTCTTCATAACCTAATTGGCAGGATCAATTGATCTCTTTCAAGAATTAAGTTTTGCTCTTCGAAGTCTCTTTTGAATCAAACCAGAGAGATAAAGAAAGGGTTTCTGTTTGGACCTTCCACCTTTGAAAACTTCAAATTGATTGTTTCTTCAAAGGTTTCTCATTCTTAAGTGGGGAAGGTTTTTTTTAAGTCCACAATTTGCTTCAAAGTTCTTGTCTCAAATTCCTTTTTCTTCCTTGTCTCTGTTTTGTTTCCCTTTCCATTTTTTTTTGGGGTTTTCCTTTTTGTGGCCTTTTCCCTTCATATGCTTGTCTTTTTTCTGAAGGTCTTTGGTTTTATTTTTCTTGAGCGAACCAGCATCTTGGTTGAGTTTTCCTGATACTGCCATCTTGTCACATCTTGAAGTTTAAGTTTTTCATGCTTATGAGGAAAACTTAGCCATGATGCTGGTTAGGGTTGCAAAATTGGTGTTATGAAACTGCACATTGAAAGCATCAGTAGTTTTTCAGACACGCCTTGCATATGAAAAGTCTTTACAGTACAAGGTTAATCTGCTTAAACCTTATTAAGTATTCTCATATGCAAGCATTCCAATTCCAAAAGCTCTTGAGAGCAAGACCTTCCAAGTTGATGCCACAGTGAACCTCAGGCTCAGGCAATTGTTCAACCCATCAGAAGCTCAGTTTCCAAAAAAAATGCAACTTAGAATACAATTAAAACCTGGCACTAGAAACAGCTAAAGTTGTATCACTCAGGCAAATCATGACCACAAATGCAAAAGGGTGCAGGCTGATGTAACCAGCCGTAATCTGCTCCACCCTGCACCACACATCTGGATTTTTAACCTTGGAATATGCAGTAAATGACACTCATAAACATTGGATCATACAATCCATGTGCAAATGCAACAGGTCTCATGCATCAAACATTGAAATGCACATCTTGGAGTTGAACACTTTCGGGTCAAATATGTCATTTAATGTTGGATTTCAGATTCAAAGTTCACAAAATACTGATTAGGATAATAAACCCATCAGCACAGAGAAAAGACCCAAATAATGAGTCTCATGAATAACAAGAAAGAAATTGTACTCAAAAAGAGAATTCCATAATGTGTATGTGCAGGTAGAAATACAGCTATTTAAAAGGCAGAAGGAGTTTTGTCACTAGGAGCTGAGCACAACAACAATCAAGAAGGGCGTCAGTCAGAATCTACAAGAGCAACAATGCTGTTAAATGGCAACACAGTGGGCTTGATGATGGAGCCCACTCTAGTTCCATATGGAAGGAATAAAGCACTGTACTCCTGTGAACTGAGTTTACTGTGACAAAAATTGATGTGCAGAGAGCAATGCTTGTGAAAGAAACAAGGAGAGCAAATACTTCACTCCCTTGTGGTGTCCAGACCATATCTAGCTATAGGAAACTCACAAGGGAGGGTACTGTTAATTTCCTGCACTCTGATTGTGCAGGGACCATGTTACCCTTCCCCAACTCATCACCAACACTGGTATGGACTAACAGAAACAGACCTGACACAATTTACTAACAATGCTTGCTAAACCCCAAATGCAGAAATCATTGTAAAACCTCTGAAAGGGAAGAGAGATCCATTATCTCAGAGATTGGCGAGTTTTGATCATGCGCTTCAAAGCAGCTAACCAGAAGCTGCACTCGTCCCAATCACTTGTTGTCAAAGCCACCTGCCAAAGCAGAGGGAAAAAATTTCACCTTTGTCACCATTCTCTCCAAAGTTTGTGTCAAAGTTTTTGTGTTCAATAGCAAAACTAGACACCAGGATTGAGTGTGATCTGAGCTTACAGGGAGCAGGTAAACCCACATCAACATGTAGTATCAAAGTTAGCTTCTGATTTACTTCCAAAAGTTTGGAAATAAAGCAAAGATTGAAACATCAAACAAACCGTCAACATAGATTGGAGCTACTGTCATGATACCTGTATTTGCAAGGCAGTAGCATAGTCACCCACTTCAAGGGCCTGGCACAGTTGTACTAGTTTCATAGAGGCATTAGCCGAGAGATCTGCTGAATTCAGCTTCACAAAGAGTGTTCCCAACTTCCTTGAGTTATCATCAATCTCACGCCTTTTGGCTGGTGGAGCTCTGCTACCTCCAACAGCATCAGAGGTTTCATTGAACAGTCTTGTCAAAGTTGCCACTGCTGGTTTCAACTCCGCTGAAAACCCATGGACATAAATCAATCGAACAAATCCAGAGTGAAGGACCTATGATAAGAGTGGACTCAGATAGAGAAAATCGTCAATTTCCTGCATTTCTTTAGTTAGATACACAATTGCTAGGCTGTATCCAAGTACACATAGTCATGTCTGCAATGTGAGGTCTCCTTAGAGCTATAAGTGAGCTCTCAGGGCAGCATTGAGTCAAAACAGGGAAAAAAATTATTGACGCAGACAAAGCTCGCCACAAGTTACCTGCAACATTTGAGGTATCTGCAGTTTGCACTGTGGCAGCAGGAGTGGAAGGAGCAGAAAAGGTGTTTGTGCTGGCGACTTGGGGACTTCCAGGCTGTTGGATTGCTGCTGGCTGCTCTGATGGTGTGCTGACAGGCACAAAACCACGAGGTTGTGGGGGTGGTGGCATGCTGCTAACAGCAGGGCCTGGTATCATGACATTTGGCTGTGGTATAGCTGCTCCTGGATATACTTGCTGTTGTCCAGCCTGCCTCATTCAAAGGAGTCAAGACTTACATTCTAAACCAGCATGGCTCATACCGCCATCCTCACCAAACAAACAAGAAACACAAAAAAATGACGTTACCAATAATCATACCATCTCACATCTTTTGGCTACCCTAAACACCCAAAACCTCTCTGTAGAAAATCATGCCCACAAGTATAACATACATAAAACTCACTCTTGCTAGCTGGTTATAGACATAGACCCATATACCTACTCCTACCTAGACAGATGATCCAGACCTGCTACAGACTTTACCATACAGGGGTTATGCACATACCTGATATAATGAAGAAGGGGGGCCCACAGGAGGCTGCACGTATGGCTGGAAGGTTGGGGTTGATGTTGGAGGAGCTGGAACAAAGGCTGTTGGAGGCTGGGATTGTGGGACAAAAGTTGTTGGAGGCAGTGGTTGCAGTCGGGGGCTGCTTAAATTTGACTGCATCTGAATCATCAGCATGTCAAGTGTCATGAAGCCAACCCTCAGAATACGATAAAACCATCAGAGTTGAGTCACATACACTTACTGTACTCAGATTGCCTGCTCACAATACATGAAAACTCCTTGGGGGCAGGGGGGGGAGGGGAAACAGTCATGTGCATAAGACATCTCAACCATTTCAGACAAATGACTGTGCTGAGATAGGCTCAGTGAGAAGATCAGAAAAGACACAGAAGAAATCAACAAATCGAACTATGATTGCTTGTGTAGAGAATATCCAACAATGAGCAATTGAGCCCAACTCATGTCTCATTTCTGCGGCAATGTGTCATCAGTTTGATCAAGTCAGAGGTGCACCAAGAAGCTTTCCCATTCATTCAGACAAAACTAGAACCTCCCATGTCCTTGCAGGAAACACCTAATTGGAAAATCAAGCAACTTACAGGAGGATGTGCAGTGGGGTAGTATGTGTGAGAAGGTGCTGATGAGAATGTGTGCTGACTTGGCTGGTATGGATTCGAATACTGTGGTGAACTGGTACTCTCTTGCCGATATGTCTCCTGCTGCAGAAACAAGTATCGCAGATTGAATTATGTCAGAAGCATCAACTCAGGTGGCATGCCTCCCTCGTGAGGACTTGAGAGCAAAGCTCATGCAAAAGGTAGAAACACACACTTCCCAGCAGGAAAACATTGCAGCAAATCAACAGAAGTATTACCAGCATGAAGTCACATGTGGCATTCATCATGCATGAAGTTCCAAGTTTAGTGCTAACCGGATAGTAAGATGCAGGCTGAGGAGTTGGGTAGGAGAATTGAAAATTCTCAGTGGGTGGATTTGACTGCGGCTCTAGCTGGAACTCCTTCACTGGTGCTTCCCATTTGTTCTCAGCTAGAGCAGAAAAAAAAGTTCACAACCCAAGTCACATATATTCACATTTTCATGCATCTACCAATTGCAGAGCTTTGTACCACCATGAATCCCCATCCCAGCAGACCTTTATCCTTAAATTGAGTAGTAAAGGTATCACTATCACTGAGGTTAACATATTGAGAGCAGCAGCAGCAAAAGGAGAATTATCAATATTAGACATCAGATATCTTGTGTACCTTGGATACTCTGAGTGATGCGATCACGCAAGGCTTTCAGCTCTTCAGGTGCATCATCAGATGATGACAGGTTCAGGTATTCAAGAGCAGTAGTCAGCAGCCCTTGACTGGCCAACAACTCGGCATAATAACACACCAACCGCGCCATGGATGCACTCACCTGTTTCGTACCACTTGCCAGCCCTAGTACCACAGATTTTTCCATCACATCCTGCACACGGCAATGGTGTGACCATTTCAATGCTCATGTCATTTCAGAAATAAGCCAGGCATTGCAATCTAGACTCCAACACTGCATTGCCAATCTACACTTCTGGTGATCCTTAAATGAATAGCCACCTCTTACCTGTAGCAAATCCACAAAATCCACACCACCATTTCTGACATTCAATGTCCTTGCCCAGATGTCCACAGCTTTCTCCACATTGCCAGCACAGATGTAACACCATGTTGCTGCATATGTCTCATGGCCAGCATCCAGACGAGCACCTAAGGCATCGCAAAGTTTTGTCCATTGATCACTCTGCGCATATGCATACTGTTTACACCAGAACCCCAACATGCACACAAATTAAGACTTCTAATTACTGAAAAAAAATTCAGTGCAGAAGCCACACAATCAAGCTCTTCATATTGGGCTGCAAGAGATGCAAAAGAAACCCATCCTACCCGGACAAAATCTCACTGTACATCAACATACTGTACAATGGTACATCAGACGGTAATGCATCACACGTACATGAAGCTTGTACAGTAACCTAGCAGCAGAGGCACAATCAGAAAGCATGTCATTTGTGTTTCATTTTCAGTTTGAAAAAGGCCTGGAGGACTGGGAAAAAAAGATACATACAGTGAAAATCAAGGCAAGTGTTTCTTTCCAGGCCTTGAGAGGCCTACTATCCACCAACCCTTGTAAGTCGTTATTGATGATGGCCGACAGCACCTGCAATAATATGCATGAACCCTTTCAGAGCTTTGACACCCAGAGATCATTGACCACAGGTAGTAGTGTAACTTTGTAGAAAGAACCAAGCCACATAGAAAAAAATCTTAAGAAATAAGACATGCAGGTTACAGTATCTGGATATCAGAACATTTGCAAATCCTTTTGATAATATATGGTTGTTGTGTTACCTTCAAGTAAGGCCTCTGCCTCTGAGTTCTCTGGATGTAGATGTTTTGGGTACTCTCCCACAGAGCAGCTCCACCAACACCAGCAATGACTAGCGCATCTGCCATTCGATTTGCAGCAAGGCAGTGGTCAACTGCAGCTTTGAAGTCACCTGCAACTAACGCACGCTGAATAGCTGCTTCAGATTCATCATCTGCTTCAGATTCTCCAGACTCTGCAAGTATGGCTACTTTGTCACCAGCTTCCTGCTCTGTGACATGAGCTTCCTCATTACTCTGAATGTTAAGTGAAGGACCATTGTCGTCTGTTGGTGTTGGAGGAATCTCAAGTTTGTCAAAGAAATCTTCACCATCATCTGCACTTGCCAAAGTTGTCTCCTCCACAGCAATAACAGGTGCGGGCACTGCATCTTCATTAGGGCTGCTGCTGTCATCCTTCAAGCTCAAATTGAGAAACTCTTCACCTACAACAGTATTGTCCGCCAAGGGACCAATTTCCCCATTTTGTGGGGGCTTTTCTGAAAACCCAAAATGACTCAACAACAACTGTCCCCGAGCCTCCTCTTCAAACAAGATTCCGAGCAGGCTCCAAGTTTCTCTCTCTTCTTCCGACCTGCACAGGGAGGTCATTAAAATACATCGTTAATTCAGCGTCAGCTTTCCTTACCACCACAAACATCCATGACAAGCTCATAAACATGACCTGCATTGACCTTCCTCTCTAGAAACTCATTGCTCAGAACCCCCCCACCCCCCTCTCCTCTATACATGTTTATGAGTTTGATTACCCAGCAGCTGAGGCCTTGGATTCACAGAAGTTGCGCATGGAAGACCTCTCCCCACCAGCAATTGCTTCTTCAAATTCAGTAGATCGTTTCACAAGACCTTCCTCCGTGATTAAACTATGGATTCGGACCTGGCATTCCCCAAGACAGAATAAAGTCAACCCAATAGTTCAATATATTCAAACAAGCATCAGTACACTGGCCTCCACAAATCCTCCCTGTGTCTTTCCCTCAATTACCTCTGAGCTTGCTGGAGCACCTTTCTTTGGAAAAAATGACACAAGCTTGCCTCCAAATCCAAAGCTGACACCAACAGGTCTCTTCAACCACTTGGGTGCCTTTGTCAGTGCTGCATCCCCACCACAACCATATTGACTCCCATGATATGCAAACTCCCTAATCCTCAAGCTTTCAAAAGTTTCTCCACTGAAGCATGCATGCAACCTCAAAGATAGCCACAATTGAAATACTGGATTAACCAACACATAGGTTCCAGCAGCAGTACCTGCAGAATAGTCATTTTTGCTCAGGTCTCCGCCAAAAAGAGAATGATTCGATGGTGCTCTGCTGCATGCCTACACAGATTAATAAGCATCAATAAGAGACATAATCACAAAATCTGCTGGAGAGGCCACAAATGGAAACCAGCAGAGTCTATAGATCAAGTACCTCTATATTGTAAATACCGATCTGGCCATCAAACGAGGAGGTTGACAGTACACCGGGTGTGCAAGGTGACCATTGCACATCAAAATTCCAGTTGCCGCTAGCAGGAAGCTCACACAAGACCTGAAAGCAAGTCAGCTTTACTAGAGTCAACAGAAAAAAGTTCCATTCTCAATGCACTAAAGTCCATCTCTCTCTCTTCAAGCGCTCTCCCCTCTTTGACAATCTGGCTTTCCTGCAACTAAATCAACAACCTGCAACACACAGTCAATACCCAACCAAAAATGCTCTGCAAATGGGTGTGGGTCACATCCTCAGGTTTGAAAGGTTTGTGAGGAGGAGACCTGTCCAGAAAGAGTGTCCCAACAGAGAGTTCGATTGTCCTTGGCACATGACAGCAAGAGAGAACTGTCACTTGGGCACCATGCCATTGCAAGCACTCCTGAAACAACAATCCCAAAATACCATCAACATATATCATTTCTTCTTCACAATGAGCGATTCTACATTCTTCCTGGCAAATGTTTGAAGACACAATCAGCCTTCTGCTTATTCAAAGGCAGGCAGGCCCTTGAGCAAGGCCAGCAAATGTTACCCTTGGTATGTCCAACAAGCTCCTTCAAAGGTGAGACTGAATTCCGCAAGTCCCAGACCTTCATCATAGCCAAAACAACACAAGCTCGCATAAGGGACAAAAATATTATGCAACAGCAAACACTACAAATGTGTTAAACAAGGAAGCCCATACTGGCAACCAGAAAGGAGGGATGGTTGAGGAGCAAGAAAGCAAGCTCTGGTACACACCTGCAAAGAAGGTGAACGGTCATCATCAGATGCAACAATGAGCTGGGTTGCAACATCTGGGTTCCACTGTAAAGTGGAACAGCGGCGTCGGCTTGTTGGATCTGTGAAACTGCAGCATTCATTATTAACCAATCTCAAACCTTTGCCAGAATATTTCCAACAAACCCTACTTGCATCAAAAAAACTACAAATTAGGTGACAGCGAGCATCATTCCAATTTCCATAACCCAAAGTAGTCATGCAGTTGCACAGTTACCTGATAACTGGCTTCTGACGCCTCAAATCCCAGACCACTGTTTTACAACCCATCAAAGCACGTACACAACAAAAAGAGCTTTCAATAATGGCACAGCCACATGCAGGAAACGAAAAACACTCCGCATTCTACAACAACCATACCACTACAACAGTGGATTAATCCCCCACTTTCAAAGCAACTGAAACGCAACAAATTTGCACGAGACAAAACCACCATCTCACCAGAAGTTCCACTAAATGATGTTGATGCTAGGATATTTTGCACCTTGCGATTCCAAGACACATAACTCAATTCACCTTGGATGCCACCCTGAAGATGGTGGAAAGAAAAAATCAGACCCAGGAGGAACAAGAGAGTGAGAGAGCAAGACAGAAAAGCGATAAACACAAGTGAGTGAGCAGATATCTTCTACAGAAGCTTGCATAAAAAACTTACTCACTCACTCACCCTAAGTGAAGGATAATGTGACAAAGATGAAGGAGTTGATATGTCCCAGATGTACAAATCGCCATCATCTCCTCCAGATGCTAGCAAGTGTGGTGACAACACGTTGAACTCCAGTCCCCGGACCTAGAATGTTCCAATCACACAAACATAAGTAAGATACTGCTGCCGCTCCTTTCCTCATAAAACCCCAAGTTCTCTCACTTCTGCAACAAATGTGAAGATCCAAAAATCTTCAATTGTGTTCCTGAAAGCAAATCCTCCATTATCCATTTGTTGTTTTCAGCATATTTCAGCAGTTCTTGAGTGAATTCTTTTTTCTCTGCCTATGCCACTGCTTTCTTCAATTAATGCCAAGCAATTAGCTCGTGTGAGGAGCTTTCTTCCTCTGCCATTTCTTTGGATTGAGGAAAGGTGATTCCATGTTGGTTTGGGTTTCAAAGCAATTGTTGGTGATGTGATTAGAGGAGATGCAGCCATGAAAACCTGACAATTGGTGCAGCACCATGGATTGCAATCAAAGCATTCATTTCCCTCAGTTTGAGAAATCCCCCATTTTGCATGAGGAAATCTGGATCCGACTATATGCAGGCTCTTCTTGAGCAGAGATGAACAGCACAAAAGGTAGAGAGATGGGTAAGAAGAAGAAGCTGATCTCTTCACAGAATGGAAACTGATGATTAAGTAACACTACTATTGCAAGAGGAGAAGTGTAAGAGAGTAAAGAGAGCTCTTGAACTCACAGCACCGGTATGTGTATGTGGCTTTGCAATTGCAGCTGCTTCTCTTTCAGCTTCATCTTCACTGCCCACAAGAGAGTAACAAGAGGTAACACGCAATAAATCTCAGCAGTAAATTTGTAATGCAAAATTTTTATTGCAGAATAGCTTCCAAAAGCTGGGTCCAAAGAGTTTGCAAAGACAAGAGCCCTGAGTGGGCGAGAGAGAGAGAGAGAGAGAGAGCATGTGCTTAAAAAACC
>Ga0209208_10002570_pt1 | contig 26073 bp, 28 predicted proteins | sample S1TSphfallax_3_FD_187694 | JGI IMG/M metagenome (GOLD analysis project Ga0209208, IMG submission 187694) | Host-associated microbial communities from peat moss isolated from Minnesota, USA - S1T2_Fd - Sphagnum fallax MG (SPAdes) (version 2) | ecosystem: Host-associated > Plants > Peat moss >...
ACTTCAAGGTTGGTTTCTGCATGGATCATGGCTCGGCGTCCCTATGCGGTCGCGTCAGCGTGGGCGGTCGCGTCGGCGGCAGCGGTCGCCTCGGCATGCGGTGCGACATGCGCATGGGCGCGTGCTTCCAGCGAAGCCAGGGCATCGGCGGACGCGGAGTCCAGCACCGCGCCATTGCGCTCCACCACCGTCCAGGTCTTGCGCTTGGAGATCGGCGGGCACTCAACAATGCGGACCGTATCGCCGGCCTTGCAGGCATTAGCTTCGTCATGCGCTGCATACTTCTTCGAGCGGCGAATGAACTTCTTGTACAACGGGTGCATGATGCGACGATCGACAAGAACCGTAATGGTCTTGTCCATCTTGTCGCTGGTCACTCGCCCGGTCAGGACGCGCCTCGGCATGTTCGCGTCTCCTTTCAGACTTTGCCGGCGGAGATGGTCTTCTCCGCCAGGATGGTTTTCACACGGGCGATATCGCGGCGCACATCGCGCACGCGGCTGGCGCCCTCGTTCTGGCCTGTGGCGCGCTGGAAACGCAGGTTGAACTGCTCGCGCTTGAGGTCCAGCAGCATCGCGCTCAACTGGTCGTCGGATTTCGCGCGGATATCGGCAGGCTTTGTCATGATCAGCCCTCACCCAGGCGCGTGACGAATTTGGTCTTGATCGGCAACTTGGCCGCACCCAGGCTCAACGCTGCCTGCGCGAGTTCGGCGGGCACACCGTCGATTTCAAACATGATGCGGCCGGGCTTCACGCGCGCCACCCAAAATTCTGGCGCACCCTTGCCGGATCCCATCCGCACTTCGGCTGGCTTCAGCGACACAGGCACGTCCGGAAAAATGCGGATCCACACGCGGCCGGCGCGCTTCATCGCGCGGGTGATCGCACGCCGCGCGGCCTCGATCTGGCGGGCGGTGACGCGATCAGGCTCGAGCGCCTTCAGCCCGAACTGGCCAAAGTTGAGCGAGGTACCGCCCTTGGCCAAGCCATGGATACGGCCCTTATGCGCTTTGCGGAATTTCGTCCGCTTCGGAGACAGCATCTTTCTTCAATCCTTACCGCTGCGGCGCCTGTTCGGCGGCCCGGCGGTCCTGTGCCTGCGGGTCATGGGCGAGGATCTCGCCCTTGAAAATCCAAACCTTCACGCCGCACGTGCCATAGGTCGTCTTGGCCGTGCCCACGCCGTAATCGATATCGGCACGCAGCGTGTGCAGCGGCACGCGGCCCTCACGATACCACTCCACGCGCGCAATCTCGGCGCCACCGAGGCGCCCCCCGCAATTGATCCGGATGCCCTGAGCGCCCAGTCGCATGGCGGATTGCACGGCGCGCTTCATGGCACGGCGGAAGGCGACGCGGCGCTCCAACTGCTGGGCGATGTTCTCGGCCACCAGCGTCGCATCGATCTCCGGCTTGCGGATTTCGACGATGTTCAGCGAAACCTCGGCCTTCGCCATCTTGGCGAGGTCCTTGCGCAGCACCTCGATGTCCTGGCCCTTCTTGCCGATCACCACGCCGGGGCGCGCCGCATAAATGGTCACCCGCGGCTTCTTGGCCGGGCGCTCGATCACCACGCGGGAGACGCCGGCGCCGGAGAGCTTCTTGCGCAGATGCGCCCGCAGCTTCAGATCATCATGCAGCAGCTTGGAATAATCCGCACCGGCGAACCAGCGCGAATCCCAGGTGCGGTTGATGCCGAGCCGCAGCCCGATCGGATTGACTTTGTGACCCATCAGGCCGCCCTCTTCTCGGTTTCCGGCACGATTTCGCGCTCAGCGACCACAATCTTCAAATGGCTGAACCACTTCTCCACGCGGGCCGCACGGCCGCGACCGCGGGCATGGAAACGGCGCATGACAATGGAGCGGCCAACCTCGGCGCGGGTGACGACCAGCTGATCGACATCGAGCTGATGGTTGTTCTCCGCATTCGCGATCGCACTCTCTAGCGCCTTGCGCACCGCATGCGCGATACGGCGCTTGCTGAAGGTGAGCGTGGCGACAGCCTTGGAGGCCGGCTGGTTGCGGATCAGACCCGCGACCAGGTTCAGCTTGCGCGGGCTGACGCGCAGATTGCTCAGCACGCATTGCGCTTCGGTATCCGCGACGGGGCGCGGTGCCTTGGGCTTGCTCATCCCCGCTTCGCCTTCTTGTCAGCCGCATGACCCGTAAAAGTCCGCGTGGGGGAAAACTCGCCGAATTTGTGGCCGACCATGTTCTCGTTTACCTGCACCGGCAGAAACTTATGCCCGTTGTAAACACCGAAGGTGAGGCCGACGAATTGCGGCAGGATCGTCGAGCGGCGCGACCAGATCTTGATGATCTCGTTGCGGCCGGAGGCGCGTGCCTTATCGACCTTGGTCAGCATATACCCGTCCACGAACGGGCCTTTCCAGACGGAACGTGCCATCTACCTTGCCCCCTCTTACTTGGACTTGCTGGCGCGACGGATGATCAGCTTGTCCGTGCGCTTGTTGATGCGCGTCTTCGCGCCCTTGGTCGGCTTGCCCCATGGGGTAACCGGATGGCGGCCACCCGAGGTGCGCCCCTCGCCACCACCATGCGGGTGATCGACCGGGTTCATCACCACACCGCGGTTATGCGGACGGCGGCCCATCCAGCGAGACCGGCCGGCCTTGCCGAAATGCTGGTTCATGTTGTCGGCGTTCGATACCGCGCCAACGGTTGCCATGCATTCGGCCCGCACCACACGCAACTCGCCGGATTGCAGTTTTATTTGTGCATAGCCGGCGTCCTTACCGACCAACTGTGCGTAGGTGCCCGCCGCACGCGCCATCTTGCCGCCGGCGCCGGTCTTCAGCTCGACGTTATGCACGATAGTGCCGACCGGGATCGCGCCAAGCGGCATCGCGTTGCCCGGCTTGATATCGACGCGCGCGCCGGCCACCACAGTATCGCCAGCCTTCAGGCGCTGCGGTGCCAGAATATAGGCCAGCTCGCCATCGGCGTATTTGATCAGCGCAATAAAGGCAGTGCGGTTCGGATCATATTCCAGCCGCTCCACGGTCGCCGGCACGTCGAACTTGCGACGCTTGAAATCGACGATGCGATAGCTCTGCTTGTGCCCGCCGCCACGGAAGAACGAGGTGGTGCGGCCGTGGTTGTTGCGGCCGCCAGACTTGTTCTTGCCCTCGGTCAAGCCTTTCACAGGCTTGCCCTTCCAGAGCTCGGAACGGTCGATCAGGACGGTGCCGCGGAGCGATGCCGTTACCGGCTTGAATGATTTCAGTGCCATTTGCCTGCCCTCACGCCAGGCCCGTCGTCAGGTCGATCGATTGACCTTCCGCGAGCTGCACGTAAGCCTTCTTCACGTCGGAACGCACGCCGGGACGGCCCTTGAAGCGCTTGGTCTTGCCCTTCTGCACCAGCGTGTTCACGCCGGTGACCTTCACGCCGAACAACGTCTCGACCGATTTCTTGATCTCAAGCTTGCTGGCGTCGATCGCCACCCGGAACACCACCTGGTTGCTCTCGGAAAGGATGGTCGCCTTCTCGGTGATCACCGGCGCGCGAATGATGTCGTACATCGCCTCGCGCGAGAGGTTTTCAGCCTTGCGGCGGATATTGGCGATCACGGTCATGCCAGGCGCTCCTTCAGGCCCTCAACCGCGGCCGTGGTGAGCACGAGCAGATCGTGCTGCAGGATGTCGTAGACGTTCGCGCCGATGGTCGGCAGCACATCCACGCGATGGATATTGGCGCTGGCGCGGGCGAAATTGTCGTCCACGGCATGATCGATGAACAGCGTGCTGGTCCAGCCAAGAATTTTCAGCTTGGCGGCCAGATCCTTGGTTTTCACCGAGGCCGTGGCGGCATCAATCACGATCAGCTTGCCATCCGCCTGCTTCTGCGACAGCGCGCTGATCAAACCGAGGCGGCGCACCTTCTTCGGCAGATCATAGCCATGGTCGCGAACCACCGGGCCATGCACCACACCGCCGGTGCGGAATTGCGGCGACCGCAGGCTGCCCTGGCGCGCGTTACCCGTGCCCTTCTGCTTGTAAGGCTTCTTCGTGGTGCCGGAGACCTCGCTCATGCCCTTGGCCTTGTGCGTGCCGGAGCGGCGCTTGGCCAATTGCCAGTGCACCACGCGGGCCATGATGTCGGCGCGCGGGGTGGCGGCGAAAATCTCGTCAGGAAGCTCGGCGGTGCCGGCGCTGCCGTTATCGAGGGTTTTGATATCGATCTGCATGGGCTTACTCCGCCGCGCCGGCCAGGGCAGCCGGATAAGGCGCATCGGGGTGCCGCGCGCGCTTCACCGCATCGCGCACCAGCACGAAATCGCCGGGAGCGCCCGGGATGCTGCCGTGAATCATGATGAGATTCTTCTCGGCATCCACGCGCGCCACCTGAAGGTTCAGGGTGGTCACTCGCTCCTGCCCGAGATGGCCGGCCATCTTCTTGTTTTTGAACGTTTTGCCGGGGTCCTGGCGGTTGCCGGTTGAGCCGTGCGAGCGATGGCTGACGGAGACGCCGTGAGAGGCTTCCAGGCCACGAAAATTCCACCGCTTCATGGCACCGGCAAAACCCTTGCCCTTGGTGGTTCCAGTTACGTCCACTTTCTGGCCCGGGACGAAATGCGCCGCCGTGATGACGGCACCAGGCTCCAGCACTGCGTCAGGTGAGCAGCGGAATTCCACCAGCTTGCGCCGGGGCTCGACCTTGACGCGGGCATAATGGCCACGATTGGCCTTGGAGACGTTTTTTACCTTGGCGATAGACGTGCCGAGCTGAACAGCAGTGTAGCCGTCGCGCTCCTGCGTGCGGGCATCGACCACTTGCACCTCATCGAGGTGCAGCACCGTCACCGGCACGTGGCTGCCGTCATCTTTGAAAAGCCGGGTCATCCCCAACTTTCGTGCAATCAAACCCGTGCGCATAATGGCCTCTTCTCGATCTTCGGAGACAGAAGATCGTTAGATCTTGATCTCGACATCCACGCCGGCAGCGAGGTCGAGCTTCATCAGCGCGTCCACGGTCTGCGGCGTGGGTTCCACAATGTCCAGCAGCCGGCGATGAGTGCGAATCTCGAACTGCTCGCGGCTTTTCTTGTCCACATGGGGCGAACGGTTCACGGTGAACCGTTCGATATGCGTCGGCAACGGAATGGGACCCCGAACCCGGGCACCCGTGCGCTTCGCCGTGTTCACGATCTCCTTCGTGCTGTTATCCAGCACACGGTGATCATACGCCTTCAGGCGAATGCGGATGTTCTGGTTGTCCATAATCTTCTTCTATTCTCAAGCCGGGCCGGGGCGCCCAATCAGTCCATGATCTTCGCGACGACGCCCGCACCGACGGTGCGGCCACCTTCGCGGATGGCGAAGCGCAGACCTTCATCCATGGCGATCGGCTGGATCAGCTCGACATCCATGGAAACGTTGTCGCCCGGCATCACCATCTCCACACCGGAGGGAAGCTGCACCACACCCGTCACGTCGGTCGTGCGGAAGTAGAACTGCGGCCGGTAGTTGGTGAAGAACGGCGTATGACGGCCGCCTTCTTCCTTCGTCAGCACATAGGCTTCCGCCTTAAACTTCTTGTGCGGCGTGATCGAGCCGGGCTTGGCCAGAACCTGGCCGCGCTCCACATCCTCGCGCTTGGTGCCACGCAGCAGCGCGCCGATATTGTCGCCGGCCTCTCCGCGATCCAGCAGCTTGCGGAACATCTCCACGCCGGTGACGATCGTCTTCACCGTGTTCTTGATGCCGACGATCTCGACTTCGTCACCCACGTTCACGATGCCACGCTCGACGCGGCCAGTGACGACCGTGCCGCGGCCAGAGATGGAGAACACGTCTTCGATCGGCATCAGGAACGGACGGTCAATCGCACGCTCCGGCTGGGGGATGTAGCTATCGACAGCCGCCATCAGCTTGAGCACGGCCTCCTCGCCGATCTCGGGTTGCTTGCCTTCGAGAGCGCACACCGCGGAGCCATGGATGATGGGGATATCGTCGCCGGGAAACTGGTAGCTGCTGAGCAGGTCGCGCACTTCCAGCTCCACCAGCTCGACCAGCTCGGGGTCGGCCAGATCCATCTTGTTGAGGAACACCACCAGCGCGGGCACACCCACCTGGCGGGCGAGCAGGATGTGCTCGCGCGTCTGCGGCATCGGGCCGTCGGCGGCGGAGACCACCAGGATCGCGCCGTCCATCTGCGCGGCACCGGTGATCATGTTCTTCACGTAGTCAGCGTGGCCGGGGCAATCCACATGCGCGTAGTGGCGGTTAGCCGTCTCATACTCCACATGCGCGGTGGAGATGGTGATGCCGCGGGCGCGCTCTTCAGGCGCCTTGTCGATCTGATCGTATGCCGTGAAGGTGGCGCCGCCGGTCTTGGCCAGCACCTTGGTGATCGCGGCCGTCAGCGACGTCTTGCCATGGTCAACGTGACCAATGGTGCCGATGTTGCAGTGCGGCTTGTTGCGCTCGAATTTAGCCTTTGCCATCGTCGTCTCTCCGTAACCCGTTCGTAGGGTTGTGGTTGATTACCAGCGGTAGTGGCTGAAGGCCTTGTTGGCTTCGGCCATCCGATGGGTGTCTTCGCGCTTCTTCACCGCAGACCCGCGGTTATTAACCGCATCCAGCAATTCGTTCGAGAGGCGGTCTTCCATCGTGTGTTCGCCGCGCTTGCGCGCGGCGTCGATCAGCCAGCGAATGGCCAGGGCCTGCCGGCGTTCCGTGCGCACTTCCACCGGCACCTGGTAGGTGGCACCACCTACACGGCGACTGCGCACTTCAACCGCCGGCTTCACGTTGTCCAGCGCTTCATGGAACATGCGCACCGGGTCGGCCGCGGCCCCGCCGCGCTTCTTCATCACATCCAGCGCGCCGTAGACGATGCCTTCGGCTGCGGATTTCTTCCCATCATACATCAGCGCATTCATGAAGCGCGTGATTACCACATCCCCGAACTTCGGGTCGGGCAGGATCTCACGCTTTACGGCGCGGCGGCGGCGGCTCATGGCGTATCCCCTTACTTCGGCCGCTTGGCGCCGTAGAGCGAACGGCGCTTGCGGCGCTTCGGCAGCCCTTGCGTATCCAGCACGCCACGCAGGATATGGTAGCGTACGCCCGGAAGGTCCTTCACGCGGCCGCCGCGGATCAGCACCACGCTGTGCTCCTGCAGGTTATGGCCCTCGCCGGGAATATAGCTGACCACCTCGTAGCCGTTGGTCAGGCGCACCTTGGCGACCTTACGCAGGGCGGAGTTCGGCTTCTTCGGCGTGGTGGTATACACGCGCGTGCAGACGCCGCGCTTTTGCGGGCAGCCCTCAAGCGCAGGCACCTTGTTCCGCTTCGCCGCCGGCTCGCGCCCTTTGGCGATCAACTGGTTAATCGTCGGCATCACAATTCCGATCTGCTCATCCATCCGGCGCTGACGGTGGGGAAGTTCGCCGCTTGCAAACACAAAGCCCGCACGACGTGGGAATTCCCACCCGTACGGGTCCAGAGTCATGTGCGCGGCCTTGGCATCCCCTTGGGGATGCGGCGCCGCACACTCTGGTGCTCGCTTGCGGCGGCCAACCCACCGGGGCGGCCGAGAGGCGGGTAACTACGTGGGAGTGGGGGGTTAGTCAAGCCTGAAAGGAGGGGGTCTGGCACCATCGGTTGAAGGGGCGGTCCAGGGGCATCGCCCCTGGACGTACCTTATTAGTTATTACTCCGCAGCCCGCGTAATCTGGGCAGGAGCGTCCTTCAGCACACCCCTCTGCTGATCCCGGCCAGCCGCCACGGCCTTCAGCCGGTTCATCACCGAGCCCGTGCCGGCCGGGATCAGGCGCCCGACAATCACGTTCTCCTTCAGCCCGGTCAGCTGGTCCACCTTGCCGGCCGTGGCCGCCTCGGTGAGCACCCGAGTCGTCTCCTGGAAGGAGGCGGCGCTGATGAAGCTATGGGTCTGCAGGCTGGCCTTGGTGATGCCTTGTAGCACCGGCATCGCGGTCGCAGGACGCTCGTCGGCTTTGATCCGCTTGGCGTTTTCCGCATCAACCTCCATGCGGTCCACCTGCTCACCGGTAAGGTAGGTGGTGTCGCCAGGCTCCATGATCTCCACCTTCTGCAACATCTGGCGGACGATCACTTCGATATGCTTGTCGTTGATCTTCACGCCCTGCAACCGGTACACATCCTGGATTTCATTGACCAGATAGTCGGACAGCGCCTCCACGCCGAGCACCTTGAGAATGTCGTGCGGCACGCGCGGACCATCCACCAGCGGGTCGCCCCGCAGCACGAAATCGCCCTCCTGCACCGACACGTGCTTGCCCTTCGGCACCAGGTATTCGGTTTCCTCCGACGTATCGTCGTTCTTCACGATGATGCGGCGCTTGGCCTTGTAGTCCTTGCCGAATTCCACGCGGCCATCGTTTTCGGCGATGATCGCATGATCCTTCGGGCGGCGGGCCTCGAACAATTCGGCCACGCGCGGCAGACCGCCGGTGATGTCACGCGTCTTGCTGCCCTCACGGGGGATACGGGCCAGCACGTCACCCGCATGCAGGATGGCGCCGTTCTCCACCGACAGAATCGAATCCGGGGAGAGGAAGTAGCGCGCATCCGTGCCGTTCGGCAGTTTTATCACCTCGCCCGTGGCGCTCTTGAGCTGAAGCCGCGGGCGAAGATCCACACCCTTGGCCGTCTGTTTGTAATCCACGACCACTTTCGAGGTCAGACCGGTCACTTCGTCCATACGTTCGACGAGCGTGATGCCCTCGATGAGATCCAGATACTCCACCTGACCGGCGAGTTCGGTGAGGATCGGCAGCGTGTAGGGATCCCACTCCGCGAGCTTCTGACTGCGGGTGACGGGCATGCCATCGTCAGCCAGCAAACGCGCGCCGTAGGGCACACGGAAGCGGGCACGCTCGCGCTGCTTATCGTCCATCAGGACGATTTCGCAGTTACGCGACATCACCACCGGCACGCCCTGGCTGTTCGTTACCACGTTGCGGTTACGCACGGTCACGGTGCCCTCGTGGCTGGCTTCCACGCTGGATTGCTCTGCACCACGCTGAGCGGCGCCACCGATGTGGAAGGTGCGCATGGTCAGCTGCGTGCCCGGCTCCCCGATGGATTGCGCGGCGATCACGCCCACGGCCTCGCCGATATTCACCGGCGTGCCCCGCGCGAGATCGCGCCCATAGCAGCGCGCGCAAACGCCGATCTGGCTTTCGCAGGTCAGCACCGAGCGGATTTTCATCACCTCCACGCCGGCCTTCTCGATCTGCTCGGCCTCGGTTTCCTCAATCAGCGTGTTGCGCGGCACCAGCACCTTGTTGGTCGCCGGATCCAGCACATCCTCGGACGCGGTACGGCCTAGGATACGCTCGGATAGCGAGGAGACGATATCGCCGCCATCCATCACCGGACGCACGGTGAGGCCGCGTTCGGACCCGCAATCCACCTCGACGATGATGCAATCCTGCGCCACGTCCACCAAACGGCGCGTCAGGTATCCCGAGTTGGCGGTCTTAAGCGCCGTATCCGCGAGGCCCTTGCGGGCGCCGTGGGTGGAATTGAAATACTCCAGAACCGAGAGGCCTTCCTTGAAGTTCGCGATGATCGGCTGCTCGATGATCTCGCCGGACGGCTTGGCCATCAGGCCGCGCATGCCGGCAAGCTGGCGCATCTGGGCCGGCGACCCGCGCGCACCGGAATGGCTCATCATCCACACGCTGTTGGTCTGCCGGCCAACTTCCTGCCGGCTGATCTCCTTCATCATCGCGGCCGCCACCGCATCGGTGCAACGCGACCAGGCATCCACCACCTTGTTGTAGCGCTCGCCGGCGGTGATCAGGCCGTCCTGATATTGCTGCTCGAACTCCTTGACCTCGCCTTGGGTCTTGCTGATCAGCTCGGGCTTTTCCTTGGGGATGATCAGATCATCCTTGCCGAAGGAAATGCCGGCCTTCGCCGCCTGCTGGAAGCCAAGCCCCATCAGCCGGTCCGCGAAAATCACACACTCCTTCTGGCCGCAATGGCGGTAGACGGCATCGATCACGTCGGACACGTTCTTCTTCGTGAGCTGCTTGTTGATCAGCGCGAACGGCACGTTCGGGTGCTTGGGCAGAATCTGCGCAATCAGCATCCGCCCAGGCGTGGTGACCACGATCTGACGTTTGCGGCTGCCGTCCGGCTCGATCAGTTCCATGCGCGCACGGATCTTGTCATGCAGCTTGATCGCCTTGGCGTTCAGCGCGAACTCGATCTCGCCGATCGTCCCGAACGCCGTCGCCGTCTTGTCGTCGGCGACGCGGAAATCGGCCGTCTCCAGCGACAGATAATACAGCCCGAGCACGATATCCTGGCTCGGCACGATGATCGGCTTGCCGTTGGCAGGGCTGAGTATGTTGTTGGTGGACATCATCAGAACACGCGCTTCCAACTGCGCCTCAAGGCTCAGCGGCACGTGCACGGCCATCTGGTCGCCGTCGAAATCGGCGTTAAACGCGGTGCACACCAGCGGATGGAGCTGAATCGCCTTGCCTTCGATCAGCACCGGCTCAAACGCCTGAATGCCAAGCCTGTGCAGCGTCGGCGCCCGGTTCAGCATCACGGGATGCTCGCGGATCACCTCTTCGAGGATGTCCCACACCTCGGGACGCTCCTTTTCCACCATGCGCTTGGCGGCCTTGATGGTGGTCGCGTGGCCGTATTTCTCCAGCTTGGAGTAGATGAACGGCTTGAACAGCTCCAGCGCCATCTTCTTGGGCAAGCCGCATTGGTGCAGCTTCAGCTCCGGCCCCACCACGATCACCGACCGGCCGGAATAATCCACGCGCTTGCCCAGCAGGTTCTGGCGGAACCGGCCCTGCTTGCCCTTCAGCATGTCGGACAGCGATTTCAGCGGGCGCTTGTTCGCGCCGGTGATCGCGCGGCCGCGGCGGCCGTTATCGAACAGCGCATCCACGCTTTCCTGCAACATGCGCTTCTCATTACGCACGATGATATCCGGCGCCCGCAGCTCGATCAGGCGCTTGAGGCGATTGTTGCGGTTGATCACACGGCGATACAGGTCGTTCAGGTCGGAGGTGGCGAAACGCCCACCATCCAGCGGCACCAGCGGCCGCAGCTCGGGCGGGATCACGGGGACCACATCCAGGATCATCCACTCGGGCTTGGACCCGCTCTCGCCGAACGCCTCGATCAGCTTAAGGCGCTTCACCAGCTTCTTGCGCTTCGCTTCGCTGGTCGTGTCGCGCAGATCGGCGCGCAGCTTCACCTTCTCGGAATCGATATCGATGCCGTGCAGGATCACCTTGATCGCCTCGGCACCGATCGCGGCGCGGAACCCGTCCTCGCCGAACTCATCCTGCTTGGCGGCAAGCTGATCTTCCGTCAGCAGCTGATGCAGCTTCAGATCGGTCAAGCCGGGCTCGAGAACCACGTAGCTCTCGAAATACAGGATTTTTTCCAATTCCTTCAGCGTCAGATCGACCATCAGGCCGATCCGGCTGGGCAGGGATTTCAAAAACCAGATATGGGCAACCGGCGAAGCCAGCTCGATATGGCCCATGCGCTCACGCCGCACCTTGGCGAGCGTGACCTCAACGCCGCATTTCTCGCAAATGATGCCGCGGAACTTCATCCGCTTGTACTTGCCGCACAGGCACTCATAATCCTTGATCGGGCCAAAAATGCGCGCGCAGAACAGCCCATCCCGCTCCGGCTTGAACGTGCGGTAGTTGATCGTCTCCGGCTTCTTGATCTCGCCATAGGACCAGGACCGGATCTGCTCCGGAGACGCCATCTGGATGCGGATCTGATCGAAAGTGACGGCCTGGCCAGCCTGGCCGAGGATCTTCATCAGTTCGTTCATGGGACAAACCCTTTCATAAGGAAGGCCAGGGGCTCTGCCCCTGGACCCCGTCACGCTTTAGCGTGCTCTCGCACGACGGGACCGGAAGGCCCCAGACCCTATATGACGCTTTGGTCGAGATCGACGTTGAGCCCAAGGGATTTCAGTTCCTTGACCAGCACGTTGAAGCTTTCTGGGATGCCGGCCTCGAAATTGTCCTGCTCGCGAACAATCGCCTCATAGACCTTGGTGCGGCCGGATACGTCGTCCGACTTCACCGTCAACATCTCCTGCAAGGTGTAGGCCGCGCCATAGGCTTCCAGCGCCCACACCTCCATCTCGCCAAACCGCTGACCACCAAACTGCGCCTTGCCACCCAGCGGCTGCTGCGTCACGAGGCTGTAGGGGCCGATCGACCGCGCATGGATCTTGTCATCCACCAGGTGATGCAGCTTGAGCATGTAGATGTAGCCAACCGTCACCTTCCGCTCGAACGGCTCGCCCGTGCGCCCATCGGTCAGCACCACCTGGCCGGACGTATCCAGGCCCGCCTTTGTCAGCATCCGCTCGATGTCCGACATCCGCGCACCGTCAAACACCGGGGTGGCGATCGGCACGCCCTTCTTCAAATTCTCCGAAAGCTCGATCAGCTGGTCGTTGTTCAGACCGGCGATCTCCTCCTCGTAGACCTTGTCGCCATACACATCGCGCAGCTTCTCCAGCAGCTCCTGCTTGGCCGCCCCGCTGCGCCGATACTCCTCCACCAGCTCGCCGATCTCACGCCCCAGATTGGCGCAGGCCCAGCCAAGATGGGTTTCGAGAATCTGCCCCACATTCATGCGGCTCGGCACACCCAGCGGATTGAGCACCAGATCAACCGGCGTGCCGTTATCCAGGAACGGCATATCCTCCACCGGCACCACGCGGCTGACCACACCCTTGTTACCATGGCGGCCGGCCATCTTGTCGCCCGGTTGCAGCTTGCGCTTCACCGCGACAAACACCTTCACCATCTTCATCACGCCCGGCGGCAGCTCATCGCCCCGTTGCAGCTTCTCAACCTTGCTCTCGAAACGCTCTTGCAGCCGATGCACGGCCGCATCGAACTCGCGCTTGAGGATTTCGATCTCAGCCATCACGCTATCGTCCTGCACGCCGATATGGCGCCAGGTGCCGCGCGGATGCTCGGCAATCACTTCCGGCGTCAGAAGCGTGCCGGCCTTGATGCCCTTGAACCCACCGGCCGCCTTATGGCCCAGCAGCTTCTCGCGCAGGCGGTTCAGGAACGCGCGCTCCTGAATGCCGCGCTCGTCGTCACGGTCCTTCGCCAAGCGTTCGATTTCGGCGCGCTCGATCGCCATCGCGCGCTCGTCCTTGTCCACGCCACGGCGGCTGAACACGCGCACATCCACGATGGTGCCGGCAACACCCGGCGGCAGCTTCAGCGACGTGTCACGCACATCGGAGGCCTTTTCGCCGAAGATCGCGCGCAGCAGCTTTTCTTCCGGCGTCATCGGGCTTTCGCCCTTCGGCGTCACCTTGCCCACCAGAATGTCGCCCGGATTCACCTCAGCACCGATATACACGATGCCGGCCTCATCAAGGTTCTTTAACGACTCCTCGCCAACATTGGGGATATCACGGGTGATTTCTTCCTGGCCCAGCTTGGTATCCCGGGCCATGACTTCGAATTCCTCGATATGGATCGAGGTGAACACGTCATCGCGCGCAATGCGCTCCGAAATGAGGATCGAGTCCTCGAAGTTATAGCCGTTCCAGGGCACAAAGGCGCACAGCACATTGCGGCCGAGCGCCAGTTCGCCAAGTTCCGTAGAAGGCCCGTCGGCGATGATCTCGCCGGCAGCAACGATGTCGCCAACACGCACCAGCGGGCGCTGGTTGATGCAGGTGGACTGATTGGAGCGCATGTATTTGCGCAGGCGATAAATATCCACGCCGGCCGTCGTGCCATCCTCGCCGGAGGCCCGCACCACGATACGCGCGCCGTCGATCTGATCCACAACGCCCGAACGGCGGGCAACGATCGTGGCGCCGCTGTCACGGGCCACCGCCGCTTCCATGCCGGTGCCCACCAGCGGCGCATCCGCCTGGATCAGCGGCACAGCCTGGCGCTGCATGTTGGATCCCATCAGCGCGCGGTTCGCGTCGTCGTTCTCCAGGAACGGGATCAGCGCCGCGGCCACGGAAACCAGCTGCTTGGGCGACACGTCAACCGCCGTCACATCTTCAGGCTTCACCAGGCGGAAATCGCCACGGTTGCGCACGGAGACGAGTTCGCCGGTAAACCGCCCATTCTCATCCTGCGGCGCATCGGCCTGCGCCACCACAAGGCGCTCCTCTTCCATGGCGGAAAGATATTTCCAGCCATCCTGCACCTCGCCGTTCTTCACCAGGCGATATGGGGTCTCGATAAACCCGTATTTGTTCACCTTCGCGAAGGTCGCCAGCGAGTTGATCAGGCCGATATTCGGGCCTTCCGGCGTCTCGATCGGGCAAATCCGGCCATAATGCGTCGGGTGCACGTCACGCACCTCGAAGCCCGCGCGCTCACGCGTCAAACCGCCCGGGCCAAGCGCCGAGAGGCGGCGCTTGTGCGTGACTTCCGAGAGCGGGTTCGTCTGGTCCATGAACTGCGACAACTGCGAGGATCCGAAGAACTCCCGCACCGCGGCCGCAGCCGGTTTGGCGTTGATCAGGTCGTGCGGCATTACCGTGTCGATATCCACCGAGCCCATGCGCTCGCGTATCGCCCGCTCCATGCGCAGCAGGCCGACGCGATACTGATTCTCCATCAGTTCGCCGACAGAGCGCACGCGGCGATTGCCGAGATTGTCGATGTCATCGATCGTGCCGCGGCCATCCTTCAGATCCACCAGGATCTTGACCGTGCGCATAATGTCTTCCTTGCGCAGGATGCGATACTGATCATCGCATTCCAGCCCAAGGCGCATGTTCATCTTCACGCGGCCGACGGCGGAAAGATCGTAACGGTCGGGATCGAAGAACAGGCCGCGGAAGAGCGCCTCCGCCGTCTCCGGCGTCGGCGGCTCGCCAGGGCGCATCACGCGATAGATATCGATCAGCGCGTCATCGCGGCTGGTGTTCTTGTCCACCGCCAGCGTGTTGCGGATCCACGGCCCGTTCGCCTGGTCGATCGCCAGCGTCGGCAAAACCAAAACCCCGGCCTCTTCCAATGCCGCCAGCCTCGCCTCGGCCAGTTCCTCGCCAGCTTCGGCGTAGATCTCGCCAGTCTCCTCGTTCACCATATCCACGGCCACGAACCGGCCCAGCAGATCGGCGCGGCCGACCAGAACTTCCTTTGTCTTCTCGGCGATCTTCCGAGCGGCCCGGGCGGTCAGCTTGGCGTCGGCATCGGCCACAACCTCGCCGGTATCCGCATCGATCAGCGGCTCCAGCAGCTTCAGGCCACGAAAAGCATCCGGGTCGAACGGGCGCGCCCAGCCTTTGGCGGTGCGCGTAAACACCACCTGGCCATAGAAATAATTCAGGATAGCTTCCGCATCCATGCCGCGGATATCGATCGTCTCCGGCGCCTCGCCGGCCGCGATGCGTTCAGCACGCGCGCGTTCGCTCGCATCGCTCTCCAGCGCATACAGCAACGTCGTCACCGGCAGCTTCCGCTTCCGGTCGATGCGGACATAGACCATGTCCTTGCTGTCGAACTCGAAATCGAGCCACGAGCCGCGATAGGGGATCACGCGCGCCGCGAACAGGAATTTCCCCGATGAATGCGTCTTGCCCTTGTCGTGATCGAAGAACACGCCGGGCGAGCGGTGCATCTGGCTGACGATCACACGCTCGGTGCCATTGATGATAAAAGTGCCGTTATCCGTCATCAGCGGCATGTCGCCCATGTAAACGGGCTGTTCCTTGATGTCGCGGATGGAGCGGGCTCCGGTATCCTCGTCCACGTCCCACACGATCAGGCGCAGGATCACCTTCAGCGGGGCGGCATAGTTCATGCCGCGCTGGATGCATTCCTCAACGTCGTATTTCGGCTCTTCCAGCTCGTAATAAACGAATTCCAGGCGGCCACGGCCGGCAAAATCGTCAATCGGGAACACGCTGCGGAACACTTCCTGCAGTCCGGTGTTGGTACGGCTGTCCGGCGCGATATGCATCTGCAGAAAGCCCTCGTAGCTGGACCTCTGCACATCGATCAGGTTGGGCATCGGCGCCACTTCCGGGATGCGCCCGAAGCTTTTGCGAATCCGCTTGCGCGGCGTGAATGTCTGAGTGAGTGCGTCCATCAGATCTTCTGCCCCATCCTGGCGGCCCGGCCAAAATATGGCCGCTTCCCGCGAAATCTTCGGCTTGATCACCGGGCCGTCCGGCTTAGCAAACACCTGATGGGGCGGGGATCATACCGATCCCCGCCCCCTTTCAGCTCAAAACCCGCAGGCGGACGAATACGGCCGCATGCGCGTGAAGAAAATCACTTGACCTCGACAGATGCGCCCTGCTCTTCCAGCACCTTCTTGATCTTCGCCGCTTCGTCCTTGCTGACGGCTTCCTTCACCGTCTTGGGCGCGCCTTCCACCAGGTCCTTGGCTTCCTTCAGCCCAAGGCCGGTGATGGTGCGGATTTCCTTAATCACGTTAATCTTCTTGTCGCCGGCTTTCGCCAGGATCACCGTGAACTCGGTCTGCTCTTCCACGGGGGCAGCAGGCGCGCCGCCGCCAGCGGCAGGGAGTGCCGCGGCCGCCACCGGGGCCGCGGCGGAGACGCCCCACTTCTCTTCGAGCAGTTTGGACAGCTCGGCGGCCTCCAGCACAGTCAGTGCCGAGAGGTCGTCTACCAGTTTCGTCAAGTCAGCCATTGTCAATATCCCTAAGTAGCGTTTGATCGGTTCCATGCAAGGCCGGCCCGCCACGGGCGCGCACGGCCTTGTGCTTGTTCAGGCTGCTTCAGCCTCGTCCTTCTTGGCGTAGGCCGCCAAAACCCGCGCGAGCTGGCCACCGGGCGCCTGCAATATGCCGGCGATCCGGGTGGCGGGGGTGTTCAGCATCCCCAGCAATCCGGCCCGCAGCGTATCGAGCGACGGCAGTTCGGACAGCGCCTTGACCCCAGCCGCATTCAGCGTCTGTTTGCCCAGGGCGCCACCGATCAGCACCAGTTTCTCGTTGGTCTTGGCGAACTCGACGCACACCTTGCTGACAGCCACGGGATCGCGCGCCCAGGCGAGCGCGGTTGGTCCCTTGAGCATCGGCTTGATGCCGTCGAATCGGGTCCCATCCAGGGCGAGGATGGCCAGCCGGTTCTTCGCGACTTTGAAGTTCGCGCCAGCCGCCCGCATCCGTGTCCGCAGATCCGTCACTTCGGCCACCGTCAGCCCATTATTTTGGGTAACGACAACCATCGACGTCTCGGCGAAGACGGCGGCGAGCGATGAGACGAACTCTCGCTTCTCCGTACGGTCCAAATCCCGTCTCCTATTTGGCCTGGCACGGTGTGCGCCAGGCCGGGTTTCCCTCTGGGCTTTCGGTGTTGCCACCGAGCGCCCGGTTCGCCTGTCCGTTCATCAAGCCGGAACCGCCAAACGCCTTGCGGCGCCGGGCATCTCCCGTCTCCCACGCGCGGGCTTCTGCGAAGCCCATTAATGCCTTGCGGCGACGTGCGGTCTTGGACAGGTTCGGGGCAGATTTGAGAGATCTACCCCTGCCCACCCGCCCTTTCGAAGCGGGCGTATCTTGTTCAGCCAGCCAGGCTTGCCACGTCCACGCGCACGCCCGGGCCCATCGAGGAGCTGAGCGACACTTTTTGCAGATAAGTGCCTTTGGCGCCGGTCGGCTTGGCTTTCTGGATGGCGTCCACGAAGGCGCGGATGTTTTCCAGCAGCTTGTCATTTTCAAAACTGGCTTTGCCGATGCCGGCATGGATGATCCCGGCTTTTTCGGCACGGAATTCCACCTGGCCGGCGCGGGCGGCGGCGACGGCGCCTTTCACGTCCATCGTCACGGTGCCGAGCTTGGGGTTGGGCATCAGGCCGCGGGGGCCGAGGATTTTGCCCAGGCGGCCGACCAGGCCCATCATGTCCGGTGTGGCGATGCAGCGATCGAAGGCGATGTCGCCGGCCTGCACCTTTTCGGCCAGGTCGTCGGCACCCACCACGTCGGCCCCGGCGGCGAGGGCTTCCTCGGCCTTGGCGCCACGGGCGAACACGCCGATACGAACGGTTTTCCCGGTGCCGTTGGGCAGGCTGATCAGGCCACGCACCATCTGGTCCGCATGGCGGGGATCGATGCCGAGGCGCATGGAGATTTCCACCGTCTCGTCGAACTTGGCCTTGGCGTTGGTTTTCACCAGGCTCAGGGCATCGGCCAGCGGGTAGTTCTTGGTGGTATCCACGGCCTTGTAGGCGGTGGCGAGGCGCTTGTTATGTGCCATGATCGTTAGCCCTCCACCACGGCCAGGCCCATCGATCGGGCGGAGCCTGCCAGCATCTTTACGGCCGCTTCAACGCTGGCGGCATTCATGTCCACCATCTTGATCGCCGCGATCTCGCGCAATTGGCTCATGGTGATGCGGCCGACTGTGGCGCCCTTGCCCGGCGTTGTACTGCCGGCGGTGATGCCGGCGGCCTTCTTGATGAAGTATGTGTTGGGCGGGGTTTTGGTGATGAAGCTGAAGGTGCGGTCACCGAAGGCGGTGATCACCACGGGCACGGGCATGCCGGGTTCCATGGATTGGGTGCGGGCGTTGAATTCCTTGCAGAACGCCATGATGTTCAGCCCGCGCTGGCCGAGTGCCGGGCCGACCGGCGGCGAGGGGTTTGCCTTGCCCGCCGGGATTTGCAGCTTGACGTAGCCGACGATCTTCTTTGCCATGTATCCTGGCTCCTTCTTGCCCAGGACCGCGGTACGAACGACAACTGGCCCGATGGCTTTCGCCGATCAGCGCCCTTTATCTCCCGCGTTCCAAATGAGGCGCAGTGCCTAGCCGCTCCCTGGGATGGTTGTCAATGGAAGTTCCCGAGAAAGTTTTCTGGTCCTGGCTTGTGTCGGCTGGCCGCCGGGGTGTGCGCGTGAAAAGGCAAAAGTTTTTTGGTTCTTTTTTTCAAAAAAGAACTGCTTTCTTTCTTATCTTTCTGTGCTGTCCCGCCGTTGCCGCGCCATTATGGCAAACCCTCCCCCCCACCCCTGCGCCTGTTCCTGGCGAGGTCTCCGGCTATGCCGCGGTGGACGGCATACATTTGTATTACGCCACCATCGGCCATGGCCCGCCGGTGGTTTTGTTGCATGGTGGGCTGGCGAATTCGGATTACTGGGGCAACCAGGTTCGGGCGCTGATGCCGCATCATTTGGTGATTGTGGTGGATAGCCGGGGCCATGGGCGCAGCGGGCGGGATGCGCAGCCGTTCGGCTATGATCTGATGGCGGATGATGTGGTGGGGCTGCTCGATCGCCTGCGTATCCCGAAGGCTGACATTGTGGGGTGGAGCGACGGGGCGATCATTGGGTTGGATTTAGCGATCCGCCATCCGGAGCGGGTGCGGCGGGTGTTTTCGTTTGCCGCGAACACGGTAACGGCGGGGGTGACGCCCGACGTTGAGCACAACCCTACGTTTGCCGCGTTCATCCGGCGGGCGGGTGGGGAGTATCGGGCGCTTTCGCCGACGCCGGGGGAGTATGCCGGTTTTGTGGCGCAGATTGGCCATATGTGGGCGAGCCAGCCGAATTGGAGCGATGCGCAGTTGCGGGGTATTCGGGTGCCGGTGCTGGTGGCGGATGGGGATCATGACGAGGCGATTTTGCGTCCGCACACGGAGTATATTGCGGCCACGATTCCTGGCGCTGGGTTGTTGATTTTGCCGAACACGAGTCATTTTGCGTTTTTGCAGGACCCGGGGCTGTTTAATGCGGCGATGTTGCAGTTTATCGACGCACCGCGTTTGTAACGCGGCGGCGGGGTAGCCTTAACTTGCAGTAGGACACACGCGATGCCCCGGACCCGCTCTGCCATCTGTGCTGTTTGCCTGTCGATTATGACGACCGCCGCCTATGCCGCACCGCTCAAGCCAGCGCTTGCCGGTCTTAATTTCCTGGTCGGCACGTGGACGAGCGGAGAAGGGAAAGTAGCGGAAACAGGCGGATCGTCGAAGGGGTTCTCGCGCATGACTGCTGAAGCCGGGGGCGCGGTTCTGTTGCGACGCGACCACGTTGCTCTATTCGATAAGGCGGGAAAACCTGCCGGAACCTTCGAGATTTTGATGACCATCTACGCCGACGCTGGAGCAGTTCGCGCCGATTACTTCGACGGCGACCATATCATCAACTACACGTCGGCTGCCATCGTGCCGGGTAAGTCGGTCACTTTCACAACCGGCGCCGCGCCAGGGGCGCCAACGTTCCGACTGATCTACACGAAAGTAGGACAGGATTTGGTGATCTCGTTCGCAATGGCCCCTCCCGGTCAAGCGTCCTTCCATCCGATCGCAGACGGAACACTTCATCGCGGCGGCTGATTTTCCTGATTACGATCGCGTGGAATAGCGCCTGAGGGCGTTGGCCAAGAAACTCGACTAAAATGGTTGAGTGACTGTGGTGCAGAATTCTTGAGTTTTGCAAAGGCCTTTAGCCGAAGACCGCCTCGTGCCAAAACATCCTTGGATCGCGAAACCAGATTTGATTTTTTGGCGTCTCGAACTTAGCCAACTGACGCATGCTGACACGGTAACGGAAGCATAAGGCTAGGAGCTGCCGAAGGTCATCCTTTCCCGGCCTACGGCGGAGGCGCACCACCAAACCTAAACTGCCCTCTGCCGCATAGCTCTCCACGCAGGGGATGCGCGCTAGCCACTCGAAAAAGGCTCGCTCATCGTTCTCATGATAGAACCGGACGCCTGTGTCCATGTGGGTGAGGCGCAGGAGGGTATCGGGCATCACAGCACTTTACTGAACCTCTCGTCCGGCGGAAAGCAGCCCCTTTTGAGTGGTGCGGGAATCTTGATACCTGCACCGGGACCGCGCTGCCGATTGACACCGGCGCGCCACGAGACACGATGGCGAGTGCAAACTGGTGGACAGCAACCGTAGCCTGGGCGAAGCCCAGGTTTCACCCAGGGCTACCGTCGCTGCGGTTTTTGGATGCGCAGGCACGATGATAACGCGTCCAGCGCGGGGCACCGAATTTTAGGACAAAGTGCGTGTGTCACTGATCAGAGCCTATGGTGCCGCGGGTCAGCGCCCGGTCAGCCATCTCCAGGTCCAGATGCCCACCTCTGGCGATTTCGTCGTGTTCGAGCACAAATCGGTTGAGCCGATGGCCGTTCAGCCTGACGCCGACGACGTAGATGTTGCGCGGCGAGGCAGCAGGCGCTGCGATCGTGAAAGTATGACCGCCCTCAAGATGGAGCGTTGATTTGGTAAAAAGCGGCGACCCTATATAGTAACGATTGCTTCCAGCCACCGGGTAAAGGCCGATGCTGCTCCACACATACCACGACGACAGGGCCCCGGCATCGTCGTTTCCCGGCAAGCCATTGCGGGAAAAATGGTATGATTTTTCAAGGATTGCCCGGACTCGCTCAGCGGTGCGATCCGGGCGCCCGGCCTCGATATAGAGGTAGGGAGCCATAATATCCGGTTCGTTGCCCTGCTCGTATGCGCCGGTATCGAACAGCACATCGAGCCAGCGAACAAATTTTGCTCTCCCACCCAATTTGGCGATCAAGCCTTGCGGGTCCTGCGGCACGAATGTTGAATATTGGCGGCTGCTGCCCTCATAGAACGGCGCTGCCCACCAGGGCATCGAGCGGTCGGGATACAGATAGCTGCACGTAAAATTTTCCAGCCAGCGCCCATCCGCGTAACGCGGCCGGATGCAACCGAGCCTGCTGTCCCAGAGGTTTTTCCAGTTGACGGCGCGTGCATGGTATCGCTTGGCATCGGCCTGCTTGCCGAGCCTGTCGGCTGCAAGCGCTATCGCATCATCGTCTAAGGCATATTCCAGCGTGCGCGAGGCGGACCGCGGTTGGCTGAGCGACACATAGCCAAGCTTGAGATAATCGGCCAGAACGCGGCCCTGCTGCAGGGGCTTGTCGGAGTCGGTCTCGGCGTCTTTAACCAGCGCCTGCCAGGCAAGCCCGGTATCAAAGCCGCCGAGCCCATTGATGATCGCATCAGCGACCACAACGTCGGCATTGGAACCGCCCTGAGTCAGTCCGTTTGTGCCGGCGATGCGGCCATCGGGAAGCCATCCGGTTGCCTTGTAGGTGTCGAGCAGTGAGCGCACCATGTCGCGCTCACGCTGCGGCTCGATCAGTGTCAGCAGCGGATTCAGTGTCCGGAATGTGTCCCAGACCGTATAGAAATCCTCGTAATGTGGCTCCGCAGAGCGCCACCATACGTTCTCGCCCGTCAGGTCATGGGGCATGGTGTGGCTATGGTACAGCGCGGAATAGAAGATGCGGCGCTGCGTCTGTGTTCCACCTTCGATCTCAATCCGCCCGAGTACATCCGCCCATTGCGCGCGGGCGGTGTTATGGACGGCATCAAAATCCCAGCCCGGCATTTCCCGGTCGAGATTCGCCCCGGCCTCTGCCATGCTGACAAAGGAAACGCCGAGCTTGACCAGCACCTGCCGGTTGCGCGTGAGATCAAACCGCGCCCAACTGCCGGAACGCCGTGCGAAATCCCGTCCGGTGTCGTATTCGGCCATCAGGCTGGTCCGGGACGCGGCTGGCTCGGTTTGAGGTTCGCCATCCAGTGGCGCACCGCCCACGAAAAGCTGAAAACTGCCCTGGCGCGCGCGCCAGGATCCAAAGCTTGCTGCCGCCCGGTTATACCGCGCCTGAAAATAGAGTTTGTACGGGCCGGGGTTCCACCCCCCTTCAAAACTTGCCCACCCCTGAACCGATTGCGCGTCCAAAGGATCGACATGCACGGCCGTCACGTGTTGGCCGTCACCGCGGAGCGGGATCACCGAACTGGCGTCAAGCACCAGATTGCCGGGCGCCTGGCCTTGCGGAAAGTCAATCCGCATCATCCCGGCCAGCCGCGTCGCGGTCAATTCCACCTCGATTCGCGCCTCGGCCGAATTGCCGATTGAAACCCGATAATAGCCAGGTGACGCAGCTTCGTCGGCGCGGTCGAACACCAGGTTGTTGACAGCGACATCGCCGAGCGTCGGCGTGATCCTGAAATTGCCGTATTTGCTGCGACCCCCGGTTCCGCTGACGTGGGTAAAGCTGAAACCCATGATCGGGCTGTCGGAGTCAAATCCGCTGGTCTGCCCCATGGCAGTGTCGGGGCTGAGCGAAACGAACCCAAACGGCACGCCGGCTCCAGGCACAGTGTTGCCTTCGCCATCTACCCCAACGAACGGGTCTGCGAGAGCGACCGGGTCTTGGACGGCCCCTTGCTGCTCCGGCGCGGCGAAAGAGGATGTGGGCAGAGCCAACAAGGCACACCACGCAACCGTCGCAGCCGCACCCAGCAGCATCGGTCTCGATGTCCGTCTCGCAAACATATTTCGCTCTTTCGTTCCCAGCCGCCGGCCGGACCTGACACGGCGCGGCGCAAGCCCGTAGAAACGGGGCATGAGCAATTTTTGGCTCGGTGCACATGCCAGCACAAAGTAACGGCATTTGTTGAAAAACGGCATTTCTTCTGCGGCAGACACTACCTGGCCGTCACCGCCTGCGGAAAACCATCATGCGTATTCAGCCAAATCCCGTGCGGCGAGCGCCCTGCCGGAATACGCTCCACCGAACCCGTCACCGGATCCAAAATCCCTACCGACTGCGCAAATCTCAACGCCGCCCAAATCTTCCCATCCGGTGCGAAATCCAGATCATCCGGCCCACCCGGCAACCGCAACGTCCGAATCACCGCCAGCGTCACCGGATCAATCACCGAAAGCGTGCCATCCACCCGGTTCGTCGCATAAATCAACTTGCCATCATGCGTCAGAAACATCGTGTGCGCGCCACGCCCCGTGGGGATCATCCGCTCCACATGCCCATCCACCGGATCAACCACCGCGAAATGCGCCTCCCCCATCAACCCCACCAGCAAATGCCCGCGATTCCACAACACACCCGCCGGCGTGCGACCCACGCGACTGGTCCATAAAACACGGCCACTGCCCGTCTCGATCGCGATCAGCCGATCCGTACCCTGCAAACTGACAAACACCACACTGGAATCCGGCGCATAATTCATGTGGCTCGGCATGCTGCGGGCCGGTATGCGATGCAGCAGGGCAAATGTCGTCGCGTCATAAATATCGATCTGGTTGCGCGCCAAACCCGCCACCGTAAAATACCGCCCGTTCGGGCTGAACTGAATCTGATACGGATCGCTGATCGTCAGTTGCCGCTGCACCACACCCGTGCGGGGATCGAGAAAGAAAATCGCGTTCCCCGCCGTATCCCCAATCACCATAGACCGATGATCAGGCGTCAACGCCATGTGATGCGGCTCCCGCAACAGGGGGATGCGCTTGATCTCCTGATGTGTGCCAACGTCAATCAGGCTGACACTCGCATCATTGGAATTGATCACGAACGCCAAATCAGCCGCCGCCGCACCCCACCCGCACAACACAGCCCCCGCGAACGCGGCAAAAAAAACAACTCTGCGAATCACCATCGGCGCGGCCCATCCCAATGCCGCCCCCTGCCTAGCGCAATTCGAAAGCGTGAGGCCAGCTTAAGCCATGAGGATGGTGAAAGAAGGAAGAAAGCGGTTCTTTTTTGAAAAAAAGAACCAAAAAACTTTTGTCTTTTGAGGGGAGCGCGGGGAGAGGTGTCGCTGAAAAGTCACGCAGCCCGCGGTGGGGCGAACCGCCGCCGCAGCTTTCCAAGGCGCGCAACACCTGCAAGCCGACGGTCCAGGAACGCCAGCGTCGCCTCCATGTCACTGGCGTCATTCAGCCAGAACAGCAGCGTGCTGGAATAAACGCCCGCCAAAATCGCCCGCTTCGTATACCAACTGAAATCGGCCGAGCTATCCCCGGCCCCACGCCAGATCGCATCCACCGTGCGCGCTGTGCAGCGCGCGGCCAGCCCAGCACGCCCGCCCGCGGCCATCACAGCCACCGCCCGGCGCACTGCCAGCTTGTAAGGCGCAGCCAACTCCAGCCGCGTCGCAATCAAAATCCGCACGCGCTGCGACAATGTCTGCCCCACCAACAGCGGCGCAGCCGAACGCTCCATCTCCCGGTCACACAGATCAATATAAGCCTCAACCAGCTCGGGCGGCCCACCGGGAAACAACAAATCCGCATCCGGCCCCGCCGCCAGGCGAAGCGCATGCAGCGTCCAGCCATGCTCGGCCACCAAGGGCAATAGCGCGGTGATGGCAGAATCCCGGGCCTGCCGGCGAACCAAATCCGCACTCATCCCGCCGCCTCCACCGGCTGCGGCGGAAATTTCGCAAGCTCCTCATTGAAGCCAAACAGCCGGAAATCGGTCACGCGCATGGGATACAAGATGCCGTCCAGATGGTCGTATTCATGCTGTACCACATTGGCATGCAGCCCGTCCGCCTCCACACTCACGGGCACACCATCACAATCCACGCCGGTATAGCGCACCCGCACCATGCGCGGCACCGCGGCACGCAGGCCAGGGATGGAAAGACAGCCCTCCCACCGCAGCACCTGCTCGTCGTCGATCTTCTCGATCACCGGGTTGATCACCACCCGCGGCGTCAATGCGCCCCCGCCCCGCTCCTGTGGGATATGGAATACGAACAGCCGCAGCGGCACATGCACTTGCGGCGCGGCCAACCCGATTCCCGGGGCATCCAGCATCGTCTCGATCATGTCATCCACCAGGCGCCGGATTTCGGGCAACCCCGGATCCGGCACCTCAACAGCGCGCTGCACCAGCACAGGATGCCCCATACGGGCGATTTTCAGCAGCGCCATCAGCGGACCTCGATCAGGATGTCAGCCCCACCATGTGACGAACGGCCGGGCGGAGGGGCAAGGCCAGCACGCCGCACCCGCCCCCAAGGAATATTAATCAGGGCTTGGGGGTCAGCGAACACCTATGATATAGGCGTCGCCTCCGGTTGCGAACCACCGGGCCATGAATCACGTTTGCGCTCCGGGCTGGCCGGACCGCCCCAGGCAAAAGGAGTAGGCGACCAAGTGCAGGTTCTCGTTCGTGACAACAATGTCGACCAGGCGCTGAAGGCGCTCAAGAAAAAGATGCAGCGCGAAGGCATTTTCCGCGAAATGAAGCTGCGCCGCCACTT
>Ga0209208_10002572_pt1 | contig 26065 bp, 19 predicted proteins | sample S1TSphfallax_3_FD_187694 | JGI IMG/M metagenome (GOLD analysis project Ga0209208, IMG submission 187694) | Host-associated microbial communities from peat moss isolated from Minnesota, USA - S1T2_Fd - Sphagnum fallax MG (SPAdes) (version 2) | ecosystem: Host-associated > Plants > Peat moss >...
TTAAAGCTTTTTTAAATCATTTTCTAAAAGTCTTATTACCGAGGGGGGCATCCTTATTATTATTATTATTATTATTATTACTATGAGTGGGCCCTTTGTTGTTGGCCCAACTATGCCAAAGGTGACAATACTAAAGGCTGATATTAGAATGGCCAACTGGAAATTCTCCATGCATTTTACCATTGAAGTGAAAGGGCCAATAAAAAAGTTGATCAAATTTTTAGTTTTGTAAAATTTTATTTGATTTTTAATGAAAAAAAAATCACTCTAAATTCAATAATTCTTGGTCCGTCGGTAAAAAAATTGTGAAACACAAATGTGCACATCAAATGCCATCCAAAAATACCAAAATTGGAGTGTAGAGCCTCATCCATCCACTTGTCTTACCCAAGGGTTTATTATTATTATTATTTATTTTATTATTTATTATTTATTTCTTTAATTTTATGGTATGAAAAGCATGGGATCGCATGATTTGGACAAGATGTTGTATTTTCCTTTCCTCATCAAACTTCATAATCTTGTCATTTTGTGCTTTAGGTGGTTTTGCACAAAATTACGTAGTTCATATTTTTGACAATATGCACAAAATATGAATTTTTTGGATTTTTCATGGGATTTGAACCCACCACAAGGAAATAGGATCTAGTTATTACCACTATCCTACTCTTTTTTTTTGATCTTTAGAACAAGTGTATCCAATTTTGAATATAATTTTAAACTTTTTAATTTATTAGTCAAACTTTGCAAAAACACCTTGCAAGGCATTGCAAAACTTTATCTAATGTGTTTTTTAACACCTTGCAAATTTCAATTAGCGAGTGTTTAGCATCTTTGCATGACTTGGGAGGGTTATATAGCATGGTAACATCCAAATAACCAAAAATACAAACAAATAAATATCTTAATATATATAAGTTTTCTATTTTGAAAGCATTGAAAGTTCTTGTTAGTTTGAATAAGGGATATAGAGCCAATACATAATTTTTAATGTTAGGCAAGGGTATTAACTTGAGTTGAAAGCAATGACAAATTATTTTTTAACCATTATTTTCATGCAACCAATGAAAAGGTTCGACATGCACTCAAACAACCCCATTTTTATCCCATATACTTTGGCAAAAGTTGAATTTATATATAAAAAGTTGGGCCAAAGGGAAGCACCTCTTTGCTTCTATTTTGGGGAGTGCACAATATTTTTAAAATTAGTGATGGGCCAATCAGAAGTTGTTGTTTTTTTCTGTTTTGTTTGCCTTGACATGGTTTGAAGAAAATTATTTTTCTTCAGAATTTTTTGAACTATTATAGTTCTTGTAAATGTGGACCTAAAATTCATGATTTTTCCTTCAAAAATTTAGTTGTATCATTGCATGGCAAACTTTTTCTGATATAAAAATAGATATGTCTATATCATGGAAAGCAACACTAAATAAACAAGGTATGAAAATTCTTAATTTCACAAAAATGGTGATAAAAAATGACAACATTTTGCATGAATGCAAAGAATCTAGAGATGTGGATAGATTATTGAGAGGTGCAATGATAGGTTAATTTATTGATGATGAAAATAAAAATTCAATAAGAAACCCCTTTATATAGAAGAACTACAAAATACAATTGAAAAACATATTGAGAAAATTACAATTCAAAATAACATTACACAACACAAATAAAAACATGAACAACTAGAAATGAAATACCTATTATGTAATACAAGCGCTAATGCATATGTCTTTGAAGTAACAAAAAAACTTATATCAATGAAAAATATTAAACAAATAGCTCCAAATGAAACAAATGACATGAACATCATGAATGAGATTCAAAATAATATAAAACAATGGAATCATGGTTGAAATTATTTACAAAATCAAACACCCACTGAATCAACAACAAAAATAATACAATCGTATACAAATACAAATCATAAATACCTTGATCACAATTCCAACAACCTAAATTACAAAACATGTACCATTGGTTGACATAAAACAATCAAATGATTCACATATCAATGTGAAAAATATAACTCTTTTTTATGAAGACATTAATTCACCCACATCAATTAAAAGATCCATTAAAGAAATGTTTGAATTGAATGAATTACAAAGTCATGCATTTGACACATTCACACAAATAAATTCCAAAAAAATAAAATTACAATATGTTGGCGGTGTTGCAAGAATAAAAAAAACACAAAACATTAAAGCCATCCAAAACTATTATATAAAACAAAGATTAAAAAATAAAATTGTATTGCAACATATATAGGTAATGGAGCATTGTTAGTAGGTGGGATTATTGTCCATTTTTTATTAGGCTTGTCCATTGATAAAAATGTCATTGTAAGTAAATCAAACTCAATAATAGACATGTGGCAATTATTAAATACATGATTATCAATGAAATTTCAATGGTTGACTTGCAACATGCTTGTTACAATGCATTTGACGTTGAAAATTTTGAAATCTAACATATTACCATTTGGTGGGATAAACATAATGTTTATGGGAGATTTCTTACAATTTCCACCCATAACTAACACATTGTTATATTCAAGAAATGTTCAACTAATCTTTGCATTCACAAAAATGACACAAAAATTATAGGAAATTTTTTATGGGAAAATTGCACTCATTTTAAAAACACCATATTAATAGAACAAGTGCAATAGAGCAAAAACACACAATATGCATCAATTTTAGAAAGCCTTAGACTGGTAAAATTACAAATTTAAATTTTGAATGATTTAAACCATGATTTTTTTTCAATTTGAAATTAAATTTATTTGAAAATCCATGGAGGATAACAACCTTCATAGTTCTTTGAAAGGAAATATGCAATGCCATCAACCATCACAAAATTAATATTAAATAAACAAAAATGTTAGCCATGGACACTTCATTAGTAGAAAACCCCCTCCTTTCCAAATGTGGGTTCAACTTGTTTTCAACTATAATTACAATTGAAAACAACCTTTCAACTACAAGCTATTTTTTTCAACTAGTTACCATAGGACCTGACAAAAGTAAATTGAGCTTGAAATTACAATCGATGATTAGGGCCACGTGTCAACATCATGCCAATTAGGCACAACCATATTAATTATAAATGATCTTGACCATAATAGTTGATAGTTATTTTAAATTATTCAAATTGATGTTTGTTTATTTTTCAAGTTTTATAATGTTGCTATTAAATTTGCAATCAATAATGAGAATATCTAATTATTTATCATTAATGTAGTAAGTAATGTTAGTTTCCATGTTGACAAAATGAATAATTATTTTTTTAATCAAATTTTTATTCATATATTATTGATATTTTAATTTCATGATTTATAACATTTTACCAAGATATTGTCATATACAAATAGTGAAATTATTTATAATATAACTTGTTGTATTATGAAAGTTTCAACAATTCCATCCATTCATTCTTCATAATTTTATTTTATTTTTATTTCATGGTCAACAACAATCTACCAACATAATGTTATATACAAAAAAAGACATTATTTATAATATGGCTTATTGTAGTTAAGAAAAATTCAACACTTCCATGCATCCATCCATTCATTCATCCATATGATGATGAATGATTTTTCTCTTTGTAATAAAAACTAGCTGGTTGTTGTTTCATACATTATGTTGTCATAGATTACTGACATTCATTTGTCACTACCATGGAGGGATGGATGAAATTGGACAGATGGATAATGTTTGATAGATTAATAAAACATAGTGTCATTGCCATGTGTAAATGAATATTATTTTCACTAGAAGATGAATGATGTTTGGTATAGTATCAAAACATCTACATCGTCATTATGAACAAATGGATGAAATTTGGATGGATGCATGATGTAAACAATACATCATCATCATGAATGGATGATGAATGGATGGATGGGTGGTTTAACCTAAACCTAACTTTTAAAAACCCTAATAATAACAATGAAAGTTACTACCATTGCCATCCCCATCACAAGGTTTAATAACAACCCATCTATTATTGGGGTTTCTTGTCGAGCAATTTTCCTTTGTTTATGTTGTTGTAGTGGCAGTTGTAATCTATTTTTTTTTTCCAACTTTTTACCTCCTCTTTCGATGTTTCCAATCATCTCTTTTCTAACCCTTTTATGAATTGTCAACTCATTAATATTCTTGTTTTTGGAGTCATGTTTCACCTTTAATGTTTTTTTCCAATTTCATGAGTGGGAGGATGCTTGCTGATGAACAAACTTCCATTGTTTTCACCACCTTGTCGTTTTTCACCACCTCACCAAGCTTCAATATTCAATATTCTCTCGCTTACTTTTCCCTCTTTCCTACAACTGCAATTTTGATTTTGGATTTATTAAACAAAGTTTCAAAATTGTGAATTGAAGTTGAATTCTAACATCAAGGGCACCAAGCTTATTATATGGAAAGGATTTTTTTTATTTTTTTTGCTTTGTGTTCTTTTTGGGATTTTTCATAATGTATTTGTAGTTTATGATTCAAATTTTTTTTTCCATAAGGTTGATCAAGCATGGAAATTTGGAAAGTTATTACTTTGTTTGTACATTCAGATTTTCAGATAAAGTAGCAATAGCTCCATAGGGGTGTAGACATGTCAAAAATAACCATATTAAAAGATTGTAGTTTTTTTTTATCATTTGGAATTGTTTGATGGCAAGGATGTTAATTTTTTGCCTCTATTACTTGTAAAATGTGTATGTTTTTATCAATAGAAAGGTTTTAATCAATACATTTTTAGGTTGTCGCAACCCTAACTTTGGGCTCGCGCCCAAAGCAAGGGCTTGTAAGGTTGCAGGCCAAGAAAAAGCCCAGGAATGAAGGAAAGTGTGAGGGAATGAACCCTCACACTCCCAAGGGAGCTTCCACTTTTGGAGTTTAGAGTCCCGGTGGACTTTCAAAATTTTCAGAGAGTGATCACAAGGGTCAAAACCCAATGGATTAAAAAGTTCTTTATATCATTGGAAAACTATTGAAACGTAGCTATCTAAAATGGGTTCGCATGACCCATTTGGACACTTTAAACACAAATTATGGCCAAAAGAAAGGCCGATAGTCAATTTGGTAGTTTGATTCCCGGCCACTAAAAGTCAAGAATCAACTAGATTTTTTTGTGTGAAGGTGGCGTGTGACATACTATTGGAAAGATCTTGATGAGGGCTACAACTTTTCTTTAGACCTCATTTCAATCGCAGATCTATACACAAAGTTATGACGCCCCAAAGTTGCAAGAATCCCAACTTTGGGAATTTCGAGACTTCCATTTGGGAGTCCTGGGACAAAATGTCATTTAGATGTGGGCCTCATGGAGAGGTACAAAGTATACTATAAGGGGGAAGGTGATGGCTTCCCGTAAGTCCAGGTCATGATGAGTTTTGTGAGTCTAAATTTGCTCATGGCTCGTCCTAACACCAAAAATGCTCCAACTATGCATTAACCAACTTGTTGTTTTGTTTTGTGCAGGTCCATGTGAGTGATTAAGTGCTTGTCATTTTTCTTAGTCCCATTTCGGAGCTCCAGCACGCCCTTCTACCCCCAAAATGTTGCGAGCTAGGGAGTGTGTCCCTAACTCTTTGATTTTTCGTTGTTTTCATTTCAAATTCACATTTGAGTCTATCAAGGAGCTTGGGAATGCATCATAGGTTTTGTGACATTTAACACAATGGGTTGACCACTTGACTAATTTTTTATTTTTGTTGTAATAGAAAATTCGGGTGTTGTTGACCAAAACTCAGATGTTGTAAGTATCATCATACTTTTTCAAATCAATTAGTGTCTAATTAAGTTAGCCTCTTGCATTTCATCTACTTTGGTAACCAAAATAGACAAACAAAAAGGCCATGATGTTATTTTTCAATTAGTCAATGTGTAAGTTGGCCATGATCATTTCATTATCCACAATAGTTTTTTTGGTTTTTCAACATTTTTGCCCAAATTATGTGCATTGAAATTGAAAGCTTTTGTAGAGCCCAACAAATTATAGCACAAAGTTGTATATGTTATAACTTTTTTGTAGCTTAGCAAACTATATGTCAAAGGGTTGAACTTAACCTAGTGTTAGTAACATTGGGTGTATGTTGTAACTAACCTAATCATAGTAGGTGTCACCAAGGACCATGTGGGCACTTGGAATGCTAGTTGGCCTATTAAAATGGTTTGAAAGTGACCACCTTCAAAATGGAGGTAGGAAACCAATAAGGTGAAAAACTAATAAGTCACATTTAGTTGGTAGAGTACACATTTCCCTTTTTTTGTTGTTCAATGTATAGGTAAGCCCATTAATACACAACCTTTTTGTATGTATGTTGTATCTTTAGATTATCATAATGAAATAACTAGTAATGTTTTTCTTCCTAATGTTTGTGCATTAACTCTTGTGTTTATCTAAGTTGTCATTCAAATTTATTTTTAGCATGGAGGTTAGTAGACAATCTAATAATTGAGGTGATAAAGATGCTTGGAAAGAGGCTAATGTGTTGAATGCCATTGTTGAATACCAAAATGACACAGTTAATATTTTATTTGTTTTCAAAATATTGGAACAATTTTTGCATTTGTTTTCATTCAATAAATGTAAAGTTCTATCTTATTGTAGAGACTAAACATGTAAATGTCTATCATGTTGCATCCAAAATGTTTGAACATAAGTATAAAATCAAGCAATGGTTGAAAGAACATGACTATCTTTTAATACACACCCTTTGTTTGAACTTTGGTTTCTGGTTTTTTGGGATACCCCAATGAATTCAAGTTGTTTAATTCTTCAATTTGCCAATGCACTTGAGGCATGCATAGATAAGGAAAAAATAAACATTTAGTTTCCCAAGTGGAAACCTCTACCTTGTAATTAATGTTTCAAAGCAAAATAACCCTATCTATTTAAGAGTATATTATTGTTTGACCATAATTGATTTTCTTGTGGATTGTTTAAGGAGGTAGGAAAGTCGGCAACAAGATTGATACTTGAAAATAAGTAACAACTGTTGGAAGGAAGTGGAATGAAATAGATCACAACATTTAACAAGAGGGATCAAATACATATGACCTTGAATATAGTAGTACCTTAATCCAATTAGGGTTGTTGGTGTGCCCTAATTGTAGGTTCATTTTATTGTGTGGCAAACTAAAAAAGCTATCCCAAGCATTTCAACATCAATTTCATTTTTAGTTGGCATTGACATTTTTTTGTGTTATTTTTTAATTTTATTTTATTCATGTTTTTTTGTTTCCATTTGTGTTTGTTTTTGTTTTCACTTCTAGAACCTTAAGGTCATGGTGTTGCTTCACTTGCATTTTGTCTTGCAAGCATAGGAACTTATGATTGCTTATTATGAAGGCAAACTGCAAACAACAAGAAAATTGATATGAAGTTTGTAGTAGTGTAATAACAACAACAATGTTTTAGGCATTAAGAAATGCAATTGTCTTGTGCCATTACTAATTATTTTGTAATTTTAAACTTGTGATGAATTTATAGTTGACAGAGAAACTCCTACCTTTGGTTGATAAAAAAAATACAAAGTTGGAGTGGGGTACCTTCAATGTAGACCCTAAACCTAACCCTAAACCCATGGAGTGGGGTACCTTCAATGTAGTGAAATGTTTGCAATTGGAAAATCTTTAGTGAACATGGTTTGCACAAAGTTTGTGTATGTTGTTAATGTGTTGTCTAGAAATCAAATTCAATGACCACATAATGAAAACTTGTCTTGGTAGGGTTTAAAGAATTATGGGGCCTACCATCAATTCATAGTGCAATAGATAGCACACAATTCACATTTAGAAACTTGAATTGGTGCATTTGCTACAAACTACTCCTACAAATCCAAATCTCACAATGTGCAACTACAAGCTATTGTTGACAACTAATAGTGTTGAACTAAGATGTGTTTATAGGATAAACACAATGTTGTGGTCAATAAAACAAGAAAGATGTATTCAAGAAGTACCTCAAGTTGTAGGCAACCTCTATTCATATCTAGGTTATAGTAACTTTTACCTATGTCCTAGTTTAGTTTTTAATATGGACAAGGATTTGTATGTCAAGTTTAGTGTTTTGAGCTTTATATGCATGACATCCCTCCACTTCTCTAGGAGAGATTCTCATGATATAAACATGCCCTCCCAATACTCTAGAAATCTTTTTCAGTGCTTTACATTACATGTCAATTTTGCCTTCCAATCAATGGTGTTGGGGGTTCTGGGTATATTAATTCGGGAACAATTGACAGTTTAGTTTTGCATCAAGTCTGTCAAATAAAGCTTTGGAAGTAAGAACTGTAAAAGAAACCAGAAATGCACGAGGATTGATAAACTGAAGAAAACATATCATAAATGACAAAATGGAGAGTACTTGGCCACAATGCTCTTGATCAGCCACCCTTGCATACATACAAGATGAAAGATATTGGAAAGAAAATCTCCAAGGCATTCAGGGATTAAACCAAGGACTTCAGACTCAATCTAGGGCCCAAAGATAGGGCGAATTTATCAGTAACTTTTAATGTCCATTAACATGCGTAATGCTGCTAAATTAATACACAGTACAAGCTTGAAGCCACTAGAATTAGAGAAGGAAGCAATTTGAGTTTTGGGAAATCCCATAGTAGATTACAAAAAGTGTTATAACTTAAAAAAGGATCCATATCACTTGAAGAAGCAAATGCTATCACAATCAAGATACCTTTCATCAATTTACCTTCACCTACCTTCATATATAATATTAGTGCAAATTGTTTCATATCAACATATAGCAGGGTCTTCTGTGAAACTCCCCCACCTAGCAGGATCTCTCTCTCTCTCTCTCTCTCTCACACACACACACACAAATACCTCCTTCAAGAATGGGCAAATGGGGCCTCATTGGGTCCCTCAAATAACAAAGAATTTTTTTTCCAAAGGTTTCTATGATATTATTACTTTTAGTGAAATGAATTAGAAAAAACACCCACAACCCAAGGCTTGATTTACATAATTGTGATGGGCTCCAATTCAATGCATCTACACTTTAGACACATGCTAAATTTCTCCCCTTCCAGGTATTTGACCTGGGCATTAATCTGAGAAAAACAGTTTGCAGTACCTGTACTAAGTACACTTGAACCTCCCAAACCCTTCAACAAAAAACTAAGGGTCAGGGATTCTCTAAGAAATGACTTTTATTGCCATTAGAGAGCACTGCCCAGAATTGAATACAAATACGAAATCCAGAAAAAAGTTCGCAAGCTCCTTCCAACAGCTTGGCAAACTACTTTCGAAGTTGCACAGCCAAACAATCTCTTTTGGGTTGACAACAAAGAAAATAAAAGAACTATATTACAGGTCTGGAATTAACTTCAATCCTTCAGTCTATTATTGTTAGTCATCATGTGATGCATGCTCAGGTGGATGGTTTACCTCATAATCAAGATGGACAAAAGCACGCTCAATTTCAGGCAAGGATTCAAGCTTGTTCTGGAGGGATTCTCCAATATCGTGTGCTTGGTGCAGGGGCATATCACTAGATAATACAATGTCAACTTCTGCAAAGTAGTGTGAACCAAATGTATAGGCACGCACTGTATCAATTTGGCGAATTTCCTTGTGATGGTTCCAGCAAAGATATGTCAACTTCTGCAGAAAGTCTGGTGAAGCAGTCCGGCTCACCAGTGCATTGACATTTTCAAGTACTGTCAGTGACCAGGTCCGCATTGTATAAATTGCAAGCTGGACCACAAAAAAACACCCTTAGATAAAAGGACACAATATTTCAATTCCTTGTCCACTAAACAAAACATAAAATTGCCATGAAAATTGCAAAATCTCTTATTACTGCTCTACTGTGAAATAATTTGTTCAGAATTTTTTTGTCAGTAGCCATCATCACAATGTGATCTGAGAGCAAAAACATGCTTGACAGGTAAGAGAAGATGCTTTTATATTACCACTATGGCACCAGCTGGATCAATCCACCATGCAAACATGGTCGCTAGTACAGCTGCAACCAGACCGATCAGATTGGTGACAACATCAAAGAAGTGGTCCTGAGCATAGGCCCTGACAATCTCGTTACTGAACATGCGGCAGTAGACCATGAGTAAGAACTTCACAAAGGATGTGCCAACCATGATGCCCACTACCCAGTACTTTGAATGCATGAGATCCAGCATACTATCCTGCAACACCCCAAAAACTTCATGTCAGGCGCAATATGCCACAATTGTGAAGATAAATCAAATTTGTTAGGAATGGCCGCCCTCCCAACCTTTCCATCACACTTATCTACTGTCTACATTGTGCACATGTAAAGAAGGAGAGCTCCTCTTAATGTGAAACTTGGTTGAACAACTTTGGGATCAATGCATATGAAAAGAATGAAGACTTATTTAATCTTCCCTCCATGTAATGTATGCATAAGGGGGTGCTTAACATGTGCCATTTTGTGCCTCACACCCCATACCCAGTTGGACAAAGTCTTGGATTTCATTCCAAAGACTTGCATTAAAAATCAGAACCCTTCTGAATTGCACAACCTTTCTGAGAGCCCCCTTTGGGAATTACAAAGGCACACAGGTAGAAGAAAAAAATAACATTGAAGGTAGTGAAGTGAGAACACATACATGAGAAAGAAGGCTGCGGATAGACTCAAGAACCACTTGGAGACCCAATGTTGCCATCACTGATGCAAAAACCAAGATTCCCTGCAGCACCGACCACAGCCTATGTTGGGAAAAAACTAACCTTTATGATGAGAAACAAGTTCTAGTAGAGTGGGCTGCTTTCTATGATCTCACACAATCATTTTGTAGCTTTGAAGGAGAATCCAACACAAACTGTACCACAACCTTTCACACCAAGGAGGCTTCTGGAATTTTTTTTTGTTACACACATAAAGTTATAAATAAAATGTCGGCTGATTCCAAAGGCAAACATTCCCCAATTTGCTGTTGTTTATCAGGTATAGCATCCTCACGAATCTTTGACAACTTCTCCAAATTTAAATGATTTAAGTCAACCTGGAGTGATTGAGAGATGATCCAATATATAGTTAAGTCATAGAGATTTCAGAACTGACAACATCTCAGCAAACAACAAAGGAAGCAAAAGGAAAAGAAAACCAAAGACCCAACCCTTACAAACAGAAAAACATAGATCAAGGATGCTTGATCAGGTGCAACCAAATTTTCCATACTTTGAAGCACAAGAGCATAAGCTTTACACAAATTTGAAACTTCAAAACATATGAACTTCTTAGCCTACTTTCAGCCACATTGGGGATTTTAGGGTATACTAGACTCAGTCAAATGGGATTGCAAAGTAAGAGAGGAGAGAACGACTGACCAAAGGTTGCATGCGCTTCTTGCCAATGGGATATAGGTATGGGTTCAACTTGCGCATGGAAATGGCAGTGAACCACAGTATGAAGCCTGACAGCAAGTCCAACAAAGAGTCGAGTGTTGAAGCTATGATTGCCAGTGACCCACTTCGCACACATGCATAAACCTTAGCTGCAAAGATGACTAAATTTGCACAATTTGAGATCTGGATTGCAAGTTTCTCTCCCCTTCTAACCATGGCTCGCTCCTCCTGCAAAACAGAACAACAAAGGGCAAAAAAGCTGATGAACAAAAAACTGTCAACAGTAGTATAATTAGTCTCTTCACACAAACCACCAGATTTGAGTATGTTGCAAAAACTCAATTGTTGTCAACACTGTAGGATCAGTGATATCTGACTTTCACACTGGCCATTCACACTTACTTGAGTAGTGCTTGGAATGTAGCCACCTTTCTCTGCAACACAATCCATCTCCACAAAACTGTCTAGCATCTCTGCCTGTTGGCGGTAATACTCATCAATCCCCTTCTCTCCACCTGCAGTCATGTATAAATGTCTGGTTACTCAAAAATGGATCTCAAACCACAATCATGATCCAAAAAAATAAAATCTCCACAGTAAGTAGACATTAGCCTTTGACATGTAACCACTCCATGATCCAGTCACTCACCTAAAACCAAAGCCCATCCAGACATCAATAGTCAAATGCTATCGGTGCACATCTAATTCACACCTGAGAATACATTCAGATTTGCGGAGTCCTATGTCACCAAAAGTTTGATAGAAGATCTATCATGCACAAACTGGACTGAGAAGAGCAGAAACCTCACATAAGATCAGTACTCTAATCGCTGATGTACTATGGAATGGTCAAGGTCCTGCCCATTATGTTGGGTAAGGTGCCAGGCAAGCCCATTCAGGCAAGCTAGATGACACACCCAACATAATGAGCAAGGGCACTACCGGTCCATGACATTAAGGGCTGGGGTGGCAGATTCAACAATTCTAAAAAAAATTCATGTTCAACAGACAAATTTTGGTCACTGTTATGAGTGTGTAGGATCATCGCTGGGAAAATTATGGCATACAATGTGGTCAAGAAAATGACATAATCTGCCACCCCGGACCTTAATCTCCACTTGTACAAGTTCCTGGGATTTAGGTTGTTCATGCAGAGTCTGCACCAGACTCTTGCGTGGCAGCTTTTGTTCATAGCTGCAACATAAGGATACTGATATGATGCATCACCCTGGTTCTTCCTTCACAGATTCGAGGCTGTGGATCAGGTAGGTAGTTCGTTTTCATCCATACCTAAACAAAAATCTACTGTGGCAGCAGCACAATTGGGAACTGGAGCAATCCAGACTTTGGACACAACACTTGAAGAAGAGTGAAAGACTAAAATCCCCCCAAAGGTACACCACCCTTTCAGCTTGTTGATGACCAAAAAATCAATGCAGATGTTGTTGGTATGTGTTTTGCACTTTCTCAATGAGCATCCCAGACTTTCCCAAAAGCTCTTGGGAGGATTACAGCAAGCAAGCTGTAGAGATTATTTTTCCCCCTTTGTGCACCAAATGTGTCCACCGTCAAGGAAGTTCATCCGAAAGTATTTTCACATAAAAGCAAGCAGCTCTCGGTTGGGTTGGGTTGTTGAAACATCTAAGAAACCCCATAAATCGAAATCCCCAGCAGCCCACATCGCCGAAAAAATTAAAAGAAATGGTGATGATGATGATCATCATGAGGAGGAGAGGAGGCGCAAGGTAGAACTCAGTCACTCACCCACTTTCTTGAGGCAATCAGCGACACTGTTTTTGGGAGATTGCACGGTGGGAGGACTATAACCCGGAGGACGAAAGGAGTGCACATTCAAACGCCATGCTCTCTCTGCTGCATCCGTCCCAGCAACACCAGTCTCCTCCTCCTCCTCCTCTACCCTCGGCAACAACAAAGCTTCCGTCGCCGTGGTATCACGGCGACCATCAAAAGACATCATCTCGGATCCCTCTCCCATCGCAACTCACCCCTCCTCACCGCCCCAAAAACCACAACTCAAAAAGCAAAAACCCACACAACAGAAACAACAACAACAACAACAACAAAAAAGACTTCGAGCTTATGGGAAATCCCCAAACCCTAAATCCGTACAACAGAAGCTGCCACTAGGGGAAGAGCTCTGCATCGTCCCGGAGTAACGAAGAACTAATTCTTCCACAAAAGTAGGAGTGTCTCTCGCCCGTCTCCACCACAAATGCAGCGGCGACGTTCCGCATGCCCGGCAGCCACGATGGACCGATTTTCGTTGCCGCTACAATACGAAAGTCCAAAGCCACCCCTCCCCCCCACCCCAACAACAAACTAAAAACGCAACAACTAGAGTGAAAGCAAAGAAGAGGAGATGGCGTGAAATTCGTGTGTGTTTTTGTGGGAAAAATGGAGTTTGTGAAAGGAATCAATCACTCATCAGGCATGTTTGGAAATTAGTGTGAGTTCTAAGGACCCCCCCCCCCAAAAAGAAAAGAGAGAGAGAGAGAGAGAGAGAGAGAGGGAGGATTCTGGATGCCTATTTGTGCGTGTTTTTTTTGGTTCAAATTTGGGGTGGGGGGGGGTTGGGGTTTGGTGATCATCCACAAGAGGGTTTAGCCAAATTTGGCTATAGGTCAGAGAGAGCAAACTAAATTTTTTAAAGGATTCTTTCTATGTTTTGGTAACATGTTGGAACTTATTGTCTAAATATGGTGACTTTAGAATATTTTCCCCCCTAATAATGTGACAGACAACTTGGGCCCAATTTTTTCACAAAAAAAATCCTTTGTATCAGTCACACCTCCATTTATTTTATTTTATTTTATTTTTGGGACAAAGGACATGAAATTTAGCACCCCAAAGAAAGAAAAAAATACTAGGGTTTAAAGAAGAATTATAATCTTAGTTGTAAACATGCTCATAGTCAAACACTCACTCATCACCAAACATTGACATATATGTTATTCATTTCTTCTCCATTTGATATGGGTGTGGTAAATGGAGGTCCACAATACCTTTTGGAGTTCCATAAGCAAAGGAGCAATGACAACACAAAAAATTTAGAAAAATAGTAAAATTATATATATAGGAAAAGTTGTTCAAATTGCAAAATGTTTGAAAAAATTTAAATTAGACCCCACTTACTTTAACTTTCCATCTTAGGTAATTTTAATCCAAAATCAATACCATTTAAAATCTATTTTTCAAAAAAACTTATTTGGTTATTTGGGTCTCCAAATTTCTAAATTATCAATTATGTTTTATTTTCTACAAGTGAGGCATTTAGGGATGTTTTGAGATGTATCATGGGAGTACAAAAGAAAAGAATAAAAGGAAAATGAAAAAGAAGGGCAAAACAAAAAGAGGATGTTCTAGACTCTACCTAGTACCATGATAATATGAGTCCAGTAAGCCTATTAATACCATCCAATATTGAATCAGGCATGTTTGAAGTGTGAGTAAAAAAGGAGAAAAAGAAAAGAAAAGAAAAAGAAGAAGAAGAGGAAGCTCTAGACTTTATTTATTAGAGCAATTATATGGGTACCATAAAAAAATGAAATAATTCAACTTCCAGAAAAGAAAGGGGAAAAAGAAAAGGAAAAGAGGGGAAATGGAGAGAACCCTAAACCCCATCTAAAAAAGCACTAGGAGTCTTTCAATGCACTCCAAAATTAAAAGGGGCATTTTATTTTATTTTATTTTTTCCTTGGCAATTTTTCTTAAAAGTAAAAAATTGTCTGATTTCTATATTAGTTTCTAGTAGGTAGCCAACAACAATAAATAGAAGGAATCTTTTAAATTTTTATTTTTTTTTTCTCTATCTCCTTTGTAGCCAAATTTGGCTAAATATTCTTATGGAGGATTGTTCAGTTTGGCTACATCACAAAATTGAATAAAAACACACCAGAACAAATGAAATTTGAGATTGTCTAGATATGGAATTTTGGAACAAATTGAAATTGGGGGGCTGGACGGGGTGTATGAGTACTGAGCTTTATAACTAATTAAAATTAATCACTTAGTCGTAAAGTTCAGCCCACTTGTCAAATTTTAGCTTTGCTTATCTAAAGAACCTGAAACATGTTCAAGAATTAAAGAAAAAAGAAAAGTTCACATTTCAATTTCAGGTCTAGCAAAAGGTTAGATTTGAAGTGTGGTTCTTGCACGAATTTGAGTTTATAATACACTAACCTAAACCCCCAAGTTTAACACTATAAACCATAGAATTCTCAACATTGGTTCAAACAAAACAACTAAAATAGGAGAAATGTTCCATGATCATCCCAAAAAAAATGATCTTGTAGTTCATAATAACACCAGACGAACATTCATCAAAATGTGGGACCAAATGAAAAACTGCATTGTTTTATGTAATCTCTCTTTTCATAAATTAGGAAATAACTTATGTCCTTTCTTTTCGTCTCTATTTCCCTTTCTTTCTTCCTTATAGCAGTGCTTTCTTGTAGTGAACTTTGGGCAAACCTTTTCCATTTCCCTTCCTTTCTCGTAGCGGTGCTTTCTTGTAACAAGGGGGTGTGTCACACTGTGGCCATTGCCATTTACATCAAAAAGTATCTTAAGGCAAAAGAAGAATTATGGAAACTCAAATATTTCACCATGCAAAAATATAATCTTCAAAAAATCCTCTAAAAGAAACCAAAATACTTCAAGATATTATATAATTCCATAGCTAATCTCAAGTTTCAACACAAGCCATAATATCATCTTTCAAAAATCCTTATATAAAAATAGACCTATTACCTAGGAGCCAAAATCCCTTAAGCTAGTGTACTCTGTAATGATTCTAAACCTAAACACAATATCCTTGCCTTGGGCTCTCTACCTCATATGGTAAGCTTCAACCAGTGTTGGGTGGTCCTTTGATTCTGGACCAAATCCCCCACTGGAGGTCTGATGGGGTATATAAGCGTATAACCAGCAGAGGTCAAAATTTGAAAGACCTACCCTTCTAGCTTAGACCCCACAAAAATAGATTGAAAAAGAAGGCTGATTGGGAGGATCTGAGATTCTGAAAATTTTCCAAAAAACAAAGTAGGAGGTTCTTTGATTTCCGGGAAAAAAAAAAAAAAAAAAAAAAAACTCCCCAAACCAGAGGTTCTCAAAAATGATCAAGGAACCGCCCAACAACAGTTTCCCACACTTGGATTACTCCAGCCCCTAATAGCCTGGCTCAAAAGGTAACCAAAAAGACATAGTCTGGGGTGAGCGTGGTCGCAGCGAGGAAGAGGATCACAATCCCATGAGAAAAGAATGCCAAAAATGAGATGGCAGAGAATCTAGGATCTACAACATCGGATGACATTTCTCCATGTTATAATACAAGGAAAAAAGGGCCCCAGCACAAGCACAGACACAAAAAGAAAATATAAGTTGTAAATTGATTGCATATAGATAAGGGAGGAAATGAGCTCTGAGGATTGGGGCCGGGAAAGGGGAGTGTGAGACGACACAGAAAAGTACCATGACCCCCACCCACACAAAAGGACAGTTCAGTGACTTAGTACATACTTAGTATCCATAGCCATTGATTGAGATTTTGGTGGAGAATAGTACCTCAAGCGGTGGATGCTTGAATCTCCCTCCAGCTGTGTGTGTGCTGCAATAAAAGAGTGCCACACACAACTCCCACAACAAGTGCAGAATCTCTCTGTTTGTGATGATCACCTATGGTGCAGAAAAAGAAGAAGAGTAATAAAATCCCTGCAACCCAACACTTTGTAGACCATCAGTCGTCCTCCCATTTCTTGTTGGCAGGTTTGGATCATAGTGGCTTCTGGTGGCTAAGAATTGAAAAGGCTTTGCCTTCTAGTGGCGTGAAGAAGATAATGTGCCTATACTCTAACAGTAGTAGTAAGTGAGTGGCCAAGCTCCCTTTTGAAGAAGGGCTGATGCTAAACAGAGCTCATCAAGCATCTGCAGAAAATTTCAAGTGTATCTAGAGTTCAGGTTAGGCAGCAGAACTTTTCCTCAATAAAGGGCAGGGGCAGGTCGTTTTGAAAAAGGGAATGCCCACCAGATACCCACTGGGTAGCACGGGGTACGAAATGACCAAAAAAAAAAGATTTTCTGCACTTGGAGCTTGGTGTTGTTCCAGAAATAAGGACCCCTCAGCACCACCACGTTGAGCTTGTGCTTATTTCAGGAACACCCTGCTCCTCAGGCATTACCCAACTCCAAAGCACGAGGTTCACGAGAATAAGCACAATGAAAATTATAGAAAGGAAAAATTTTCAAAGAATTCTTTATGTATAGGGTAAGGCTATGTGGTATGTCTAGGGGAGCTTACAACCAAAACACCCTCTGGAATATCCTGTTTGGAACTAGTTTGAAAACAGTAAAAGCCAGCTGTCAAGGGACCTTACAATCACACTGCCCCCACAAACAAGGACCTTACAAGCAAAAATGCTCTTCCAACAAGGGCCTTACAGAGCATAATGCCCTCACATGGGCAGAATGCACAATGAGCCAATATTGCCCCCTGCCACAATTGCCCTACATAATAACAAGGGGGAAACACCAAGATTTTACACATGGCTGACTGATAGGGAGGTGAGAAAGCTGAGAAATTGGCCTCTTTTCAACAGGAATATAGGTAGTAATACTTATACTTGCTCTCAACATTGATATAAACAACAGAAAGGGGAAATTCCATCCTTAGTGGTGGTGGGTGGGGGAATGTGTAGGGTAAGGACTGAGAACTGGACTGTTCTGGGAATGAGGGCCCAGTGCAGAGGCAGGAGCTGAGTGAAGGACCTGAATTCCCAGAACAGCCCCCTCTTGAGGTCCTTACCCGGCACAAAGATCTGGTAGAATTTTAAATGGCTTTGATTCATTTGAGAAAGAGAAGAGGCATGTCTCACATAAGGTTTACTTGCCTGATTGGCTCTCTCGCTCCATAGCTTCTTATGCAGTGGTGGTTTCATTTACCTGAGGATTCAACAAACACCATGTGCAAAGCAGTTTTCAGAAGAATGGTTATCAACAAGAGCTGCAAGTAGGTACAAACCTGTGTTATGTACTCTAATCCATAGCTTGCAGTTTGACTTTTGAAATGCATATTGTCTTCCTCAAGATACTTGGTACCAGTCTGTGAAGAGTTTGGTAAAAAATGTAGGTAGGTAGCTGCTCATGACAAGCACATGATTTATGATCGACTCTGGTCACTTTGATCCAGCTGCCAAAGATTTCCAGGCACATTCCTCAAATGCCAATTTGGACAGGGGGTTTTGGAAGGAGTGCCTCTGATCTCCCAACTAATGCAAAGCAATCCATCTCTCGACATATCCATAGCAGAGGAAACATTGAGTAGGGGCATGGTTGCGTTGTCGCAGACTATCTTTGCATGCTGCACACAAGCCATAGTGACCACATGGAACTGCAACCCAAAGGGCTTGTCTCACTGAGCAAAGTCCGCACATCCCTTCTCGTCCAGAGTAACCTTGACCTAGTGCTGGTGGCAGTCCACTTGGAATTCCATACAGTGGTAAAATGCTCTGAGCAAATTCCTGCACCAGGAATAATGCAATGCAAAGAATGACATTGGTTGTCAAACTGCAGTTCAATTGATCTTGTGAAAACTATGATGGGAAAGTTGGTGCATAGGTATCACTGAATGGAGACTCTGGTGTTGCCCTGCATATGCAGAAACAAGAAGCTCAAGAAGATGATGATGATGCTACTGTTAAGAGAGTGTTATGGGGAATATGCTCACCTGATGGTTATAGACTTCTTTGGCTCTGTTGTCTTGCACATTTGGGCCCCATATACTGTATGGGGTGTCTGGGAGGAAACTGGGAAAGGAATGACTGAATGCAGCAAATGGCTTCAGTGGTGCTGGGAGTTGGTGGTCTGGAGTTGTAGGTTCTTGCTCAGGTGTGACAGGTAACCTGGCAGAAGTCCTCACCTCTGTCCTCTGTGAACAAGGACCTTGTGGAACCTGAATGCCAATCACCGCTGGTCTCTGGCTGAAGTTCTGCACAGAAGGGTCAGATGTTGTTATCTTGGGCACATCCTCTGAGTCCTGTCCAATTTCGTTCTTGTGTAGCAGTGCTAGAAGCTCTGCCAAAAAGGTCCATTCCTCCTGCGAGAGACTTGCTGAGTTTATTCCAGAAGCATGAGGTGCATCTGGAAGTTTGGTCCCAACCTGAACTGTGGATGATTTGCATGCAATCAGACTGGCCAGGTCTGCAGCTGATGAGCTTGATCCTGGACATTTGGGGGCATCATTCATCAATTCTGGGTGGCTTAACACCTGAGTTGCAACACCAGTAGTCAGAGTAGGAAGCTTGTTTGATGGTAGAGATGTTGATGATGATGCAGCACCCATCAAGCTACTTGTTCCTCTGCATGCCACAGCAGCATAAGAGCGTGTTGCATCTACCAGGGACAGGCCCTTGTAACACTCAAGTCCAGCAGGATGCTGTTGTGCTGAAGGAGAGGCACTTTCACCTCGTTCAGCAACTTCATTGTTTACCACACCAGGTGGATCAATGTGAGGCAGAGACGTGGGTGCATATGGTAAGGAAAATGAGTTCATGTGACTTGCACCCTGGCAGGCTACAGCAGCATACGACCGTGAAGCATCTACTAATGATCGGCTTGTCATGAGAGATCCACTGGTCCTTCCTTGACTCTGTGATACAGGAGTGGGTCGAGTCAAAGCTGGAAGGAGAACCATATGGGTTGCTGGGCCCCTTCCAACTGGTACAATCTTCATTCTGCAAACTTCAGGCAGAGAGCGGATGAAATCACTGAGCTTTTCATAACCAAGGGCCAAGTGGTCAAGTTCCAAACCACAGGTTGCTCTGAAATCTCCTTTCAGAGATGAGAGTGGATACCATTCTCCTTCGTTTAAGCGTGTTGACACTCCTGCCAGGAAGGTTGGGAGCCACTGCCTAAACTTGATCAACCAGGAAGGGGTAGATCCCTGGATACTGCTGGATGAGCTTTGACTTACAGGTGATGAATACAAATCACTGGGATGGAAAAACTCCTTGGCTGATGACAATTTGTTGGAGAAACTGGTGTTGTCCTCTCCTGTAGGTTGCTGGCATTCCACCAATGTCATCCAGTGTGCTTGTGGAGTGCCTTGAAGTGTCTTGGAGTGAAGAAGTGATCCTGGAGTTGAGGGTGTTAGAAACTCCATTCTGTCCACTTCTGACATTTTGTCTGCAGGCAAAGGAGAATACTGCTCCTGGACATTACTGTCAGATCTTGCAGAGTCGAGTGCTGGAAGTTCAGATCGAGGAACTGCACTTTTGATTTCCACCTGTCAGGGTAATGCAAATTTCAATTGGAAGCAAGGAACTAACTCCAGGCTGGCCAATCACTGATGTACAATAGGCATGATCAGAGAACATGTCAAAGAATGTGCTCCTCTTTTCTTAGTGTGCTGCTCACAACCATAAAAAATGGTCAAGGTCAATCATTTTGTACCTTTTTTCCGAAAATGTTGATGTAGTGAGCCTCAACTGCAGCTGCAACTGATTCTACATGCTTGAATGTGACAAATCCAAACCCACGTGATTGCAAATGGTCACCTGATTGACTTCCAATAACAACTGCATCTAGGACTGGACCATACTTCTCCTCAAAAAAGTCCCACAAGTCATCTGCAAACATAACAAACGGTTTCAATGAATTAATGGTGGAATTGCTTTCCTTTCTCACATCTCACTCATTGGGGATATAGTCTCCGTGCCCTGTAATGTTTCACATTAATACACAACTCCAGTTTGACAATTATTCACCACAGGCATTGGAAGAATCAATAGTTTCCATCAAGTTCCAGGGCATTGGCCTTGAGAAGTATTTAAGGATATAGCAGTTGCCACTTTTCAGGAAATTCTCTGGATTCTTCAGCAGTCAAAAAAGATTTTCTGATAGAGAAATAGAGGTCTGACATGAGAACTCATTTACACACTTTGCAGTGGAAATGGAACAAATGTCCCTAAACATCTGTGCTTGAATCCTCCACTGGTAGAATGGGGCCACACTGTCAAAGCAAGTGTAGCACTGTAGCTAAACATTGTAAGGTGAAGAGAATTTGATAAGGCTTACCAGACTCCACAGAAGGTGACAGACCTCCAACAAATATTTTCTTGCTTAGATCCTCTGTCACACGCTGTGGATCTCCCAGAAGTTGACAAGAACAGTGCAAAAAGCTGAGCATGATCTGCTGACTTCTTAACATGAAGGGGATCCCCCCACATGCATCTCAACATTTCATTTCTCAAGACTCAAGGCTGTGCATTTGCCAGTCATACCCTAATAAGTGTCTGGTACATAGTTGCAGATCTGAGCATTGTGTTTATGTTGCCCAGAATGAAGATGCTATAAGCTTTGGCGCTACATACATTACTTATTCTGCATATGGAGATGGAGGAATAGTGCTTGAAATTAGGTTTTACATTACCACGAACTGTATGCAAACTGTAAAACCTAATCTGTATTCGCAGCCTTCACTGCAAATATAGCTTCCTGGGACCTGCTAATGTTGTGAGAGTTCAGGCAATCGAGCTCTAACCTTGGTTCCTCCAAAATGTTTGGGTATAAGACCATGCCTTGTGTCTCCAGGTGGTAAAGCTCTGGCTCGCATAAGTGTTTCCTCACCATGGGCATAGAAACACTTCTCCCCGCGGACACATCCTCCGGGCATTGTAAAGTAACGGCACATCTCTGTTTTCGCAGGTGCTTGCGGTTTTGAGCTGCAATGTACACATCATATCTCGGGCATTATAAATTGGGAGCAGAGGAGGGTTTCAGAAACCACTAACAGATAACTTAGTCTAAAGATGTAGAAGGCAAAATCTCAATAGGACACAGCGATGATCTGCTTGCAAGCACTACTGCGAGCACGAGGTACATTACGGATTCGATGGCTTCTCAAAGCTTTTGTCTAGATCGGATTGATTGCCCCCCGTCACCCGCCGAGCAAAGATCCGATGGCTTCAAGAATAGTTCTCATCAAAGGCATTTGGCTTGGAGACAGAGTCCAGACCTCTCGTCAGTGTTTTCTTGGCCGGCTATATTGTCAGGCTCGGATGGAGGTGTTGCCGAGAAAGATTCAGTAGCTGTGCTCTTGGAGCAATCGCCGCCATCATTATTGCTATCGTCGTGAAAATACAGCCTCGATAATCGCTGAGCAAGGGAATTGGATTTTGGCAGGGCGTGAATATCCCTGGACATGACCAGCTCCTTCAGCTCCCCTGTCAAACCGCAACACACTAGCACAAAACAGTTACAAAAATCTGTTTTTTTGGTGAACAATACGTCACCTATGCACGTCTGGATAATAAGCGTAGACGGTCTAACTTGCAGGAAAGAATATTGATCTGATGGAGTTGCAGATAGACGATCTACCTGATAACGATCCGTCTTCAGTTTGAAGGCACGTCTCCTTCTCTAGTTTCCTGCAGACAGAACTGCAACGGCTGTTAGTTCTTCAACAGCAGTGGCGATAAGGTCTGAATGCGGAGATCAAGTCATCATACAAATTGATGAAGTTTACGCAGTTCATTACTTAAACTATCTAAAGATCGTGCTAGAACTTAGAACTGCGCCGAGTACTGAAAGAGCGTCAAATTCCTCTCGATCAGAGCTTCTGGACAATTGTTCACCGTCTTGCATAGTTAAGATTCGCATTCCCCGCAAACGTTTTTTTCACAACAAGGAGCCCCGGGAGACTCAAATTACCTGATGTCATCAGCTGTTGCTTGGCGGCTTGATCCATATTGGAGAAGAAAGCGCACGCAATCGATAGATGCAGTTTCGTTCACCTTGTCAGCTTCTCATGTTCAAGCACAAAAAGAAATTAACACATTTCTTCACTACAACATTATCTCTGTATTAGTCACCAGAAAATCAAGTACTTACTGGTCAAATGAGCTCTTGAAAGCATTCTGATTTTGTTCAGGACACACCGGTACTCGCCATTCTTTCAATATTGTGAGACAATTACCTCCATATACGTCAGACAATGCAGTGCTTATATCATCTCTGTTCTAGCCAGAACCGCTTTATATATGTTTCACTACTAGAGGCAAAGGTGAAAAATGCAAGTAGGAACCTCCAAGTGAGCTCTCCAAGCCATGCTCATGGCCAAGAGTCGAAGAAAAACCGTCCAAGCTGACCTGCTACATTGAAGGAAGATCGTCATTATTCATGAGCTAGAACGTACGTCGTACAGAAAAATTGCGATATTGTCTCTATCACACGGAAGCAAAGATTCTCTGAAATTAACTGCAAGATCCTCAATATGGAAGACACAGAGAAGATGGATTGACACCGCAAGTCTCTAGAAATCGATTGATCCTCAGCCGTATCAGAATCAGATACAATATGCGACGTGCAATTTGACCAACGAATTACTCTTACATATCTCCAAGCACCGCCAAAAGCGATACAGGACATGACGGCGGACAAAGATCAGTGATATAATGCAAGAAATTCAGCTTCCAGAGTTGAATTAAACCATAGAAGCAAACATAGATCATCTGGCACGACGCGCATTAAGTCTTACCTATTGTCATCTTGCAAATCGCCAAAAACAGGATTTTCTACGAACGATCGCTACAAGACAAAAAGAAAAAAGGGGGAAAACTAAGAAAAATCGGAGAGATATGGAATCACCTGCGCCGGCTTCTCAGCATTCCCTGAATTTGATTCCGACATTGTTTGGATCGAGAAAATTCGGTGAGGAGCTGGTTTTGCTATAGGGAGCTCCGCCGGTCTGAAGACGAGAGGAGAAGAGACGACGACGACGACGGCGGAGAAAGAGGATCGAGATGAGGAGGAGAATTTTCAGGTCCCATTCGAGATCTCTATACACGTCTTCATCCCACGTGTGATGCCAGCTATGACAAACCACATCCTAAACCAGGTAGTATAGCATCTCGATCTGCTAGGGTTTGCCTGTACAAAGTGCTCACATGGGACCCATCCTGCCGAACCTAGTGTCGGCATTGTCATTGACACCAACACCATTCATGCTTAGGTTTTCATCCACCATCTACCGAAGTTGGTGGATGGCAATGTTTTTTTGAGGTTTCATCCAATTTTGTTCCACTGTTTTTTTGTACAATTGTCTATTTTTCAAAGAAATAGGCTCCATTACTTGCCAAGTTTCAATGATCAAAATTTCATACAAATTGATGATGCTTTAAGAATCCTTTTGCATGTTTGAAGCACACAAAAAACCTATTGTGAGCAAATTGTCTTCTAGTCAATCATTTTGATTATAGTCAATATGTCCAATTGTTTTTGGTGATTTATAGGTAACAATTTTTTTGATAAATAAAATTTGGCACCATTTTACAAATTATTTATATGATTTTTCTTTTATTGAGAATAATTTATTAATGGTAGGTAAACAAATAGGTAATAGGTAGGTCATTTGAAAAAAGGTTGAAAATAAATGGATAGGTAGGTAACATACCTTACCCTATCTAAACTTAAGATATTTAACCTTATAAGCATGTGAATAGGTCACAAAATTATTATAAAAATATGAATAACTAATGTGAATATTTTGTATTTCTAATAATTGTTAATTGTAAATAAATAATTTTAAGTTGTAAACACAATTTACATTATTACATTTATTACTTTAATATAGTATAATTATTGCAAAACAATTAGATCCCAATTTAATTATAATTTATAATGTATAAATAGTTTAAATATTATATAATTATTTATGATAATAATATTAAATAAATATAATTACTGTAAATAATTTTCTTATAATAAATAATTTGATTAAAACATTTTACTATATTTTTGTGATTTTTTATTTCCGTGTAAAAATGTTAAAAATAATGTAAAAATTAATGTTGTAATAATAATTATTCATTTTCAATAAAATATTTATAGGTTTTACATACAATAATTTATGAGAATAGAATTATTTTAATTACAAAAAGCACATTAATTATTCACATTATAGTAAAATTACCATAAAAATTGTTAGTGTTAATTTAGATTATAAATCATAAACATTATTACTAAGTGCAATTACATATTATATAAGTTTTTAATGAATTTCTAGCATTGTGAAAAAAATAATAATTAGGGTAAATTTTTATGTTGGAAGAATAATCATTTACTATAAATAAGTAATTATAAATAATATATATATTAATTTGAGAGTAATGATGATAATTACATTAATTACTGGAATTACATTATGATTAGAGTAAAAAGATTAAATATGGATTTTAATTATAAATTTTAAGTTCTAAAAAATTTCATTATTTATAATTATTTTCGCAATTAAATTAATTACAATAATTCTACCATAATTATTGTACTTGTTTTTTATACATGTATGGATGTTTGATGTATCATCACCTTTACATATACCTTAATATGAGGCTAATATACAAAAATATTTTTCTCAAACCATGTTTAACTAATCCACGAGAATTTTATATATATATATATACCCATTATGAATGTGGAGTACATAATGTATATATAAGGCTTACTATACATAATTGTTAGTCACCAAAACATAAAACACATGACTTACCCTATATAAAATTAGTAACATACATAACTTAATGTATAAATAAGTATTAGTTACCATTTTTTGGTCACTTTTGCAACTAATGGGCCATATGAAGGCCTTCTAAGATGAAAATAATGTGCAAAGTCATCCCATTGGAGGAATGAAAAAC
>Ga0209208_10002573_pt1 | contig 26056 bp, 30 predicted proteins | sample S1TSphfallax_3_FD_187694 | JGI IMG/M metagenome (GOLD analysis project Ga0209208, IMG submission 187694) | Host-associated microbial communities from peat moss isolated from Minnesota, USA - S1T2_Fd - Sphagnum fallax MG (SPAdes) (version 2) | ecosystem: Host-associated > Plants > Peat moss >...
GGAGCTCCTCCATTGGCTAACCTATTGTCATTGCAATGAATGTTGAGAAAAAGAACTTGTGGCAAGGAGGCACTTATAAAAGATTATATCGATTCACATTTATCACATCGAAAAAAAAACTTGGTGGTTTTGAAACAAAAGGAAATGGACAAGGAGGATGTGAATGAATTCAAGGAATTTTAAGCAAAAGAAAGAAAGGAGAATATCCAAATGAGCCCAAAATACATTTACTCAAGTTGAGCAAGTGGTTTAAAAGAACATTCAAAAAAACATGATATAACTAACTTCAACCAAGTGTGATTTGCTATTGTAATTAAAGTTATTGGTGAAAAATTCCACATGAATTTCAAAGTTGGATTCTGAGCCCATTCGTTAAGCTGCAAAGGGTTTGGATTAGGAATCACATATGAGCAACAAAAGATTGTTAGACAACTCAAAATGACAAGAATGCAACTTGTTGGCTGGCATGTTTTAATTAGGTTAAATTTTCTTTCCTCCTTCATGAGCTAGCTTCTCCTTGGCATGCTTTCACAAAGCAAAGAACAAATAAAAAGAAAAAATACATATTTATTTTTTATCATTTTGTTTTTCCAAACACAATTAAATAATTATTATTTCATCTCTTAAGTTCTAATCAATTGTAGATGTTTTTTTTTTTAATTGTCCCATTTTGGTCATTATCATAAAATGATCCATATCATTCTTCTAGTTATGTCATCGACAAATTATTATTTTATGATGAAACATTAAAAGGATTGGCCCATTTTTGGGCAGAGGTCAACAAAGTCGTTGTAGTAAGTGAGAAAGGAGACCAACTAAGCTAAGTACTTAAGGGCGGTTGTAATGATTTGATGATAGAGAGTGTGGCCCTTTCCTCATTACAAATGTGGCAAAGCTAGTTATGTTTGAACTTTTCCAAGGAGGTTGGTTGCTCATAGTAGGCACTCAAATGTTATTACGACTTCATTCAATATAACCTTCTATTCAACAAGAATAAATGAGGGGGAAAGGGGTTTGTGGTGGCTTATGTAGTGTGATCATGATGCCAATGGTGAAAAAAAACTTCATACTAATGTCTATAGGTGGCAATGGAAACATAAGAAAAAAACTTTGTAGGTAGTGATGGAAAAACAGAAAGAAGAAAAAAAAAACATCTTTAGGTGGTGACAAAGAAAAAAAGGAAAAATATGGCATATTTATAAAAGTTTGGGCCCTTGTAAACTTCTCTTGTAACAATGATGGCAAGAGAAAAATGGGGAAGGCAAAGAAAAAACAATTGTTCATGCTTTCTTTGCTCAACCTTTGCATGTTTAAGATTTTTGCAAGCAATGATGACCATTCAAACTTCTCTTGTAACAATGATGGCAAGAGAAAAATGGGGAAGGCAAAGAAAAAACAATTGTTCATGCTTTCTTTGCTCAACCTTTGCATGTTTAAGATTTTTGCAAGCAATGATGACCATTCACAAACCTTGTGACCTTTGCTTACAAATGTCAACTATGATCAAAATAAGATGAGGGGAAAGTGCATTGAGGAGAGCTTGGGCCTTCTTGGCTCCTATGAGTTTCCCTTGCAACATTTATGGTGACACAAAGAAAGGGAAGGGAGAGAAAGAACTCAAGCCCTCATGACTCCCACTACGTTGGCAACTTTCATGCACCATGGTGAAACAATTAAACACCTATATAGGTGGTCCAAGTATAGGTAGCCAAATTATATATAACTAACTGACTTGGATGTTTCAAAAGTTTTCAAGTTTTCCTTTTATACTTTGTTAATAGCCAAATTTGGCTAAATTGGGCTTATGGATGATCACCACCACAATTATATCACCAAAACAAAAACCAAACCATAAAACAAACAAACAAACAAACACTTGTTCATTTCCCCAACAAAGAAAACTACTTTTCCAGAGAATTTTCCAGGTGACATGTTTGGGAAGGAAAGGGGGCTGGGGGGACAGGTGACGGCTACACACGTACCCAAAGACATTTGAGGATGTCATTTCAGCACCTGGGAACCACGGGATGTGGATCATGGGATCTGGATCCCCGCCCGCGAAGTCTCGAATCTCGACTGGCTGGCTAGCTGGCTGTCTGTCTGCCTGCGTTCCTCTTCTTCGCTCGCGCTCTCGCCTTCTGCGGTGTCTGCTTTCCTTTTTTCTTTCTCTTGGCGCTCTCGGAATCTGCGAGTCCATTGCGCCACAAGTAACATTGCTTCCCATTTTTCTACTGCATCAAAAAATTCAGTCACCTGCATTTAAAGCTCGCAATCTTTTTAGAGGGATTGAATCCGGTGAAGGTGAAATCGACGCTTGCATGAGCGGTCGACGCCAGTAACTAGTTTACAGCAGAGTCTTTGCGTGAGTTGCAAGCTTCTTCTTCTTCTTCTTCTGCTGGCCCTGATTGCAGACTTTCCTGTAAAATTATAGATGCTGTAGATAGACTACGCCGACTATAATGTGCATTTCGTCTCTCCATCTTCGTATCAGATTGTAATCCCATTATTGCTGCTGCTGCACCAGTCTAGTTCTGACCGAAGAATTCGTTGTTGAAGTTGGAAGATTGTCCCAGAGGATCGATGCTGGAAGTTGTCGGATTCGGATGATTGCTTAAGTTGCAAGCTTGAAAAAAATTTAACTAGATCGACGGACTCTCACAGGATCTCTTGTTGATGATGGCTGCACCCGTCTGCTTCTCTCTATTTCTCTTCCTTCTCGTTATCACCTGTGAGACAAGAGACTCAGAAGCGAAGCTTTGGAGCTCATGGTTTGCTGCATCCGACCGACATTCGACGTTCCATGTTCATCAAGACAGTGTAACCCCTTCAGGAGAAGAATCAGGACGTCCGGGTCGTCTGCTCGAGAAATTTGATATTGATTCTGGAAGCATCCTGAGCAGTTCGACAGCAGGCCGTGATCTTGTCGAGAGAGCTCGACATCAAAGTGCAACGGATTCATGTTGGCATCGGGCTTACAGCGGACTCCTGGCATCCTGCAGGGAAATTCTACGAGAGGAAGAGTTGAAGGCAAGATTAGCAATGAGACTGACCAATTGTTTTCTTCGAGCATCAGGCCGAGGAGCAGCAATCACTCATTGCTCTGATTCAACCCCCATTCTCAAGTGCACCAGCGCTTTGAACGACCACGTACACTCCATTTTCCTTGCATTCTTCATAGACTCTGCATCAATGTGTCATCACCTCCAGTAAGTTTACTCATAATCTTCTCCATTTTCTTGCTCATTTTTATTTGCATTCCAAGTGGGGAGGAGTAATTGCGCACTGGTCATCTCTTTTGAACATTTCTGAAGTCGTACTCCATTTGATAGCCTCAGACTGTGATGCCTGAAGAATGATTCTCAAAAGCTGTTGCTGCTGCTTGGATGGTCCCCATACTTCCCTCCAACTGTGTGACATGAGTATGATAGACTTCCAGAATGTGAGAGCTCTGTGAGTATCATGATGCTAGACCATACTTGCCTAAACTGTGGATGATACCTTCTTTGCAGGAGTGAAGCTTTCAAGTTGGAAACAGAGCATGTGGTGAACGATCTAAAGGGATCTGCACATTTTGTAGAAGAAAAGCTAAAAACCATGGAAATCCAGGCAAGTAGCATATTGCAGCATTCTGGGGAACTCATCAGTGAGCAAAAGCGAATGCACCTTGATATGCAGGAGTATTCTGAACAACTTCGGAATGAGCAAAAGCAAATGCACTCTGAGATGCAAGAACAGATTAAGACTGACATCTCAGGTGAAACAGTCTAAGAACTCTATTCCCTGTGTGCTTGCTTGCTTGCTTGCTTTCACATGAGATCACACCAATGTAGCTCTCAACCAGGTAGTTGCTTGCTTGAAACTTGGCTGATTGGAATCCTGTTTGCTTCCAGGACTAAGTTTGGGAACCATGGAGGTTCACAAACAACTTGAGGGAGTAACATCAATGCAAAAGGAAATGGTAGACCAACAACAAGCACTAGCAAGTTCCTTGGCTATGGAATTCTCGAACATGGCAGTGGAATTCTCAAGCTTGCAGGAGAAAACTTACCAGATTGGTGATGGAGTACTCAGATCCCTGAGGGGCCAAGCCGAGCTTTTAGCTGGCCAAGACAAAGCTTTCCAGGACCTCCTCAGTCTGAAGAGCTTACAGGAGCAGGCAATGGAAGAGAGCCGGGCATCTGTCCATGAGCTAACTAGTGAGGCCCGGATTCACCAGCAGGATTTTCAGGCATGGCAAATTGAGCTCCATGGAATGCACCAACAACTTGCTAAGGGATCCACTGCAATGCTCCAAGCACAGGTGGAGGTCATAGAAACCTTTGTTCAAATCCCTCAGTCTTTCATGATTATCACTTTCATTTTGCTTCCAGCCTGGGCTGCTTGCAGTCAGTTAGCTCAACTCAGCACAAGGGCACTGTGGTTGATGGGTGTGCAGGATGCATTTGCATCAAAGCAAGCTGCAGTCTTTGCATCTCTGGAGCAACTTTTCACTCTTCACAATACAATTCTCTTGGAATCCAGAGGACTCAAGACCTTTTTATTTTATGCACTTTCCTCTGTCTTTCTGTACATGGCAACAAGCACAAAACAGACATACAATGCTCGGGCCCTTCTTTACTGTGGTATGTCTTCTCATCAGTGGCAGCCCAGATCACAAATATCTCACTACACCTCTTTCTAACATAACAAATTCTGGCATGTTGAATTAGGCTCTCACAAAATGGGAAATCTCAGTCTTAAGGGGCAAGCACAAGTCTTTTACTCTTTTCACCATGCAAATTTGTCTCATACAAGATGAAATTGTATTCATGCATTGGTGAGGAACTTACATATCTCCTTCTTTACCTGCGCATTTGACACTGTGGTTTTGGTGATTGCAGATCTCTTTCTTATGTTAGCTGTGGAGCTGCTCCTTGTCCGTTACCATCAAACCTCATCAATGATGTTCTTTCCTCGTTTAGCATTCAGCTTCACAGCAGTCTGCCTCCTCATCTACAGCATCATCACTTACAGGTACCTGTGCTCACTTACCCTTCTGCTGCTACAGAACTTTGTTGTTTCTCTCTTCAACTCCTGCACTTCTAAATGCATATACCACAATCAGCTCTGCTCAACATCCAACCAGACAAAAATTCTTGTTTCTCACACTGATGTTACGGTCAGATCATGTCTCTAGAGTTCACAATAGCACAATTGAACATTAGTCCCACATTTTGTATAAAGGTTAGAAATAGGAAGAACTTTCTACTCTTGGTTTGATGTCTGTGGTGGTTTGAGAACTTTGAACAAATGTATACAGAACTCCACAACTGAGCTACCCCCAAATTTGTCCCCTGTATATAATCATCAATGCAGGGACTACAACATGCTGAGCTATGATATAATGCTCGATGTGCAACAGCAACTAAGATTGCTGCAACATCCCTTAGGTCCCATTCCTGACATGGGTGGAGAAGAAGACCTGCAAACATCTTCAGCTTGCAGATCCAAAGTATCATTATCTAAGGAAAAATTGGCTAAGAAGATTGTCCGGAGAGCGCGAACTTCTCGAAGTAAACTGCTATAATGGAATCCTGTCCTCTCTCCTCTCATATGTATCATAATAAATGAGGAGAGGCAAGGGATTATATAAAAGAGCTGCTGTAGAGCCTATATGATCATAGAGAACATATTAAAGAGACACACACTATGAATAAAAGGCAGAGAGAGTCTATTGTCTTTCAGTATGCCACTGTTGTGGCCATAGAAAGTTTCAATAGTCTGTAAACAGACAGACCTGCAGATGGGTAGATTGACATCAGGTGCATGCATTTGTAAATCTGCTTGCTGTAGGTAGCCTCGTATTTCCCTTCCATGAAACAAGACATTTTGAGTCTGGCATTTTCATTTGGCTTCAGATGTTGCAATTGGAATAACAAAAAAGTTCCCTCCTCTTTCCTTATTCACCACAACTTGGATCTGTCTAACAGCTGTGTCTGGACCCATATTGGTGATTTGTCATCTCAAGCTATAAATATTGTTGCAGCAAAATTATGTTGAACAATCAGTTCCAGTCACAAGTTACATCATGGAATGATTTTTTGTGGCCAAAAACATCAAGCATCTCACCGAACCAGATAAAACAGACTCCGAAAATTCTTCACTTTGACTAACTAAACTGCAACAACCGCTTGTAATTTAGCACAAGCATCAAAACCCATGCATGCTTTAGATGCAAAACCATGGATTCCAAGAGTTCAATGTCCCTGTATGAAATCATATGCAAAATGTGAGGAAGTACAAAATCAAGAATTTGTGGAATTCTCCTGCAGTCACAACTCAGGTGACCCCTTAAAGCTTGGCCAACACTAATTGTCATTGTGGTAATCAATTTCCAATCTCCAACAGTTATCAACCACATTAAATCGCTCGGTTAATCAATCTCCAATAGCATTTTGACAGCTACCAGGATTCCACAAACCTTATGTCTGTTCTCAACACAAAGAAGCTCCACCAGCCACTTGCACAACAAGCAAAGGCAAGTCGGCCTGCAAAGAGTCACACCTGCTTGTTTGTGCAGGCTATTGACTTGATGCTTGATAGTGTCCATCTAGAGCAAGTGTATGCCATACCTGTGGGTGATAATTGGCAGATTTTGTCAAAATGTTTAATCATTTTAAAAATGGGTTGACAGACCGAATTTGAATATTTCAGGATTTTGACATCAAGGCTGGGTACATAAGGCCTCCATGATATTCACTCGGATAATGGAGTGATAACCTAGTGCTGTGTTGGGGACTGTTTTCTACATTGTCTTCTATTCTTGGAAAATCAGGTAAGGTGAGATCAAGAGTCTTATTTTTTCCTCACTTGAGAACTCTTTAACCCAGAATGTCAGTCACAATTACAGTATACCAAACCAACAGGTACAAAGGTGAATCAGCTATCCATTCTTACCACCCAGTTGATTTCCAGTCATGGGAGAAATGTAAGAAAAATATGCCACCCAGTACAGTACCCAAATCCCCAAATCCCAAATTCATGGTGAGCATTCCAAATTTGTTCAGACTCAAAGCTGTGAACACACAATTCAAATGTCAACAACCATCTACAATTGCATGTAGTGCCATAAAATTCAGCATTCCCTACAATAATAATAATAGAGATGGGGCTCTAGTCAACCACTCTACAGCAGAGAGAGTCACATACACTAGTAATATGGAAAAATAAAATCAATATTGTTAATTGTTGCTAGTCTATCCACACTTGACCTGTTTAGTATCAAAGAAAACTTACTGACATGAAATCTGTTTTTTTCTGAATAAGTGGTTGGCCATCACATGCTCAACATACTCATGGAAGATTCGGGAAATGTGCGTGTCAAGAAAGAGTACAAACCACCTCCAAGCAACAGTGCCCCACTGCAATCACCACTCCAATTCACGTCCTTTGTTATTTCCCTTACGACTGACCTTGTAAAGAACTGGTAAAATTCTTCTAGTGTATGTGGAGGGTGCATTACCCTCAAATAAAGATTTCTACCCCAACAGAGGATGGCACCTTACGTGTAAGGTTCCTCCTCTCCTCTTGCACAAATCACAGCTGTTTGTTTTATAAAAACAAAATTCTACTGGTTCTTTACACTGGGTAAGACCTTGAATGGGGCTGTTCTGGGAATTAGGGTCCAGAGCTTGGCTCCTGTCTTCCACAGGGCCCTCACTCTCGGAACACCCCTGTTCCCAGTCCTTAGTCCTTACCCTACAAATGTAGACATGCAACAAGACCATGTAGCAAGCCACCACCCATGATCCACAAAAAGAACTCCAGAGGTCAAAAGCAGCTGGGCTTTCAAACCATCTGAGAGTAAGAAGTTGACACCACACTAGCAATCATCAGAAAGACAAACTATTTTCAATCTCACTTGTCAAAGTCAAAAAGTGTTACAGATTGTAAAGGACAAATCAAAGAAAGTTAAGCGCATGTTGAGTTCTCAAATGAAGGATGAAGGGTACCTGGTGGGATTTATCCATGCTGAATATTTGCGAAGTGACATGAGTTGCTGCACAAAATGTACAGAGAAAACGTAAACAGCTTAACACCAACAGACAATTAAAGAATATACTGCTCAAAGGTTCGTAGGATGAAAAGTCCAGCACTGTATCTATGAGATTGATCATAAGGAAAACTCCACATGAACACATGTCGAAGGTAACTGTTACAAGTGTCGGCTCCAACAAAATCAGAACTAACACAACAAAGAATATGGATAGCAGTCATAACCATTGTTGTTGGTCTGGAATATAGGCCTGCACCTGGTATCAACACTGGTGTCAACATTGATATCAAGGACCTTACCAGGCCAGTATGACCTGAGGCAATACTAGCCTTGTACCATGAGTACCAACCTGCTAGGGACCTGAGGTAATACCATGTATATACCTGCTTTATAATAGTTTCAATACCAGGTATCTACATGGCTCATACCAGCCAAAAACCAGTCTTCAACCCAATACCAGGACAGGGCCAGTATGAAAGCTTTAGAGAGGACCCAATACCAGGACCAGGCAGGTATGTTCAAAAGTCAATACCAGACCAATACTGGGTCATAACCTCAGCAGAATTCATTCATAAAGTACCTGAAGAGCTCCAGCAAATGAAGCTGCAAGCAAGAGAGGAGCTACATAGCCTGTTGTATATGCCAACAGTAGACTTCCTCCCACAATTGGATCCTGCAATAACAAGCCAACAATCTCAAGTCCTGCAAAGGTATATGGAACATGTCATCTTCTTCCTTAACCCCTGCCACACCCCCTTTTGCCCCTTCCCTGTACAGCATTCATCAGTAGCAAAATCTCTAACCTACCTCAAGGGTAGATGGGCTTATGACCCACCATCTGTCAAACTCAATGAGATCCAGCTTACGGGTACAGTAGTTCTAGAATGCTATATGAGACAGAATTAGGGTTATCAATGCAAAGTCTGAATTCAAAAAGAGAGGGATTTGAAGAGAACCTGGGATGCTGCCACATAGCCTAGTAAAGAGGCCAGCACAGGTGTACTACAGGGTGAAGCTGCGAGTGCAAAAGTAAGACCTGCCAAATATGCCTGAGCACCTATTCCCATACAGATATCCCACTCAATCACATAGCACATAATAATGTTTCCTCCTGAAATTGACTGGCAATTGGCTAAACCCTGAGCAACTTTTGTTCTATGAATCTGTAATTGAGGCTGAGTTGCAAGTATGTGGGAGAGAGAGGGTGGGTGCATTCCACCCCAGCTCCAACCTTTATTTTTTACATATGCTCATTGGTGATCATGATCATAGTATGAGAGAGAAAAGCCCATACTTGATGGTAGAGAAGCTGCAGCTTGTCGTGCATCAAAGTTACCAAAGAAAGATGGCAGTTGCAGTTCAATTATCTGCACAAAGGAAACATCAAATGAAAGTGATTTTTTATTGCAACTTATGACTTCCAGATCTAATGAAGTTAATAATTGCACTGCAAGAGTAACAGATACATGTGTGTACATAGCCCTTGCATCTGGAAACAAGAGATTTTAGGGTTGAATCACTTCAGGTCAAAATCCTATGATTCGCATTGCAAACAAGTTGCGAAACATCATGCAACCCTGTGCAGTATATTCCTTTGTGATTTCCAAGAACCACCTCCTCCCTTGGCTTTCTAATCAACTCCGAAAAATACTGGCCTTCGGGAATGGAAGGATAATGAATGAATGATTGCCCCACCTCAAGAAGGTTCAACCCCATGATCATAGCCACACAAGACACAGCAATGGGAAGCCCTTGTCCAATTTGGCCATATGCTTTGCCTGCGAGCGATGCTCCAATTCCCAGAATAGCAAGTGTTGTTGCCAACCCTAGTGAAAATGCCACTGAATCCATAAACAGCTGCCCACCACCCACTCCTCCACTTCCCCCCCATAAATCAGCCCTCAAAGAAAAATCCGAACACAAAAATTTCTAGAATCCCAAAAACTTCAAATGACAACAACAAAAGTTGTGTGCAGTCAAAATTCAGAGCTCAAAAAACCAAGCATCTGGTCTAAGGAAAAAATACACCTCTCCATAAACCCTAAATGTCCATAGAACATGGGGCACACACCTGTGTACGGTTCTTTCCAGATCCAGAAGCTCCTGTGCAATTGTGTTACAGAATGAAGATCAGCAGCAGATCTTCCTTTAGAGAACAGATCTAACACACCTAGCAACAAGCTCATGCAGTTACAAAAGAACTTGTGTCTGTTCAAAATCTGATTCTACAAGGAGCCACAAATGCATATGACAGGGGAGCACCTTTTCCAACCATTTTGGTACTCAACTGTAGTGCAGATGAAGTCAAAAATTGTACATGAATATTGACAGCTTTACAAACAAGCAGGTGAAAAACTACACACCAATGTAGCCAAGGGTGAGTGGCAGAACACTGAGTGTACATGGTGACAGACTTGTCACAAGACCTGCTCCAAATATAATTGCAACACTGGCCAGCCCGAAAAAATCCCCCACCACCCCATTTTCGTTGTAAATTTCAGAGAACTTGGAACTCTTCTGTAAACAGCAAACCCTTAAACAAATAGAGAAAAAATCTGAGACCCAATTCTAAGCAAATAAACCCTAGCAGAAGAACCACCCAAGTTCTTCATCAGTGAGAGTTTTGTCTACAATTCTGCTGTGCTGAATTTCATCTGATTCAGTGCTCAACAATTGCAGCAATTCAAGCAGAAATTACTTCTGGAATCAGTGGGTGTTTTTTTCTTCTTTTTCCCCATGGTTGCCAACCCTTGGATTTCAGGCTTGTGTATAGAGCTTGAGCTGCTTGTGGGTATTGAGAATGGTAAAAGCATACAAAGAGGATGATGATGATGGAACCTGGTGGCAGAGAGGGATCCCGAGAGTTGGACCTGTACAAGATCATTGGCCTGTTGTCCAGCAGAGTAGAGTGTGTTGCTGAGCCAATCTCCGGCTTCAGCTCCTCCTCCCCCTTCCGCCACCATTGTCACCACTCCTCCCATCCATTCGTTACCCATCTCTCCAGCAGCAGCCTACAAACCTCCACCCCGTCCAATTCTCTTCCAACAGCATGAGGAAAGAAGGGGGGGGGGGAAAAACAAACAAAAACTCCAACAATTGCCTCAAAAACTACAAAGAGAGTGAGAACAACAACAGCAGCTAAAAAGATCAAAAAATTTAAAAGCACCCAAATGTCCCTCGTCACCCAGGAACCTGACCACATCTGCGAGAGGGACAAAGAAGCTGTCGAGAGCAGCAATTGCAGCTACACAACACCCAAAATCTCTTCTTCTTTTTCTTTTTCTTCTGCTGCCGCCGCATCTTCTGCTACTTACAGAGCTACCCAATTGGGAGTTCTTCAAAGAGCTCAAAGACAGGGACTGACCCCACAGACTACCATAGCCACAACCTAGCAAGGGGTGGGAATCTGCATGCTGCTTCTGCACTCCTGGGTACAATTGTTGACAAGAAGAAGAGCTTCCCAACCACCCAGAAGATATCATCAGCATATGTGAAGCAGCAGGACATTCAGCAGCACATCTGCCTGCAAACAGAGCCATTTCTTTCAATCTCCAGCTGCTTTTCTGTTCAGACGTTTCTCCTCACCCCTGAGCTTGATGAATCAAAGAAGCTCAAGAAGCAGAAGAAGAAGAAGAAGAAGAAGAAGATTATGGCTATGTGTATTTTTTTTGGTTTCGTAGTCGCCAAATTTCTACAGTTTTGTTTCTTTCAATATCGCCAGATTTCTCTATTGTGTTCTAGCATATAGCCAAAAAGTTGAAGAAATCTTAAACTTGTTTACTTTCATATCCTGTTTATTGCTGAATTCTGGCTAATATTCATTTATGGATGATCGCCAGTGAGCTCAGCTACACCACAAAAATATAAATTATTAAAAGAAAAAAAAAATTAACCCTGGCAAAACCCCAACACCCATCGCCACAGTGAACCAGCAACCACCATGAAGGATGGATGGATGGTAAGTGGTCAGGAAACAGTTTTCTGTTGGCTTTCAGGTCCCTAAACCCTAACCATGGTGGTTTACCTCAGTTGCTTTTTCCACCTACCTACCTACCTACAAGCAGGTTGGGATTAGGTAGGTAGTAAAGACCAGTGTTGTGCGGGTATATAAAGATAGACCAGGGTATCAACTCTGGTATGAGCCCTGGTATTAAAAACCATACCAGTCTAGTATAAGGTCTTGCCAATACCCAGGCTCATAACATACTCACATGCTATACCCCAGCCCCTAACAAACCAGACTGGTCTTCTCATCTATAGTATTATGATTCATATTTAGGATTTAGGGTTTTTTTGGAGCGTTTCATCAAGGTCTTGGTATTGCGTTTGATACTATGAGCTTCAATGTATATGCACACTTGGGTCTTGGGTACGGCACTTTAGGTTTAGGTAATGAGTAATGAGAAAGGGGTGGAGGCATGGAGGTGGCAAAGTGTTGTACCCAAGTAATGACGAGGGAGATTGGAGCTACAAAGTGGAGATCTTTTGGGAGGTGTGTGTTTCACAACGAAAGCATCAAACGATGCTCAAGAAAACCAATAAGCTCCTCCAAAAAATTGAATGAATTGAGAAGGGTTGTGCACTCTTGAAAAAAGTCTCTACTATTTTTGCAAAAAATCAATTGTGATCTATGCTTCCAAAGATTGTGTGCCCTAGTTTGTGAACTACTGCTTTGACGCCCAACTATCTTCATTAGCTCCAAATTATGGGTGAGTGTAGATGAAGTAAATGACGGTCTAACCAAAATTTTGGGTAGAATGTTATATGTATATACATGTTGCAATTTTCTGTTGTATCGTTGGAAGGAATAGGAAGAAAAATTAGTCATGAATGATGATGTTGGCTAGAGCTCTAGAAATAGTCCAAAAAAGAGTTTCTACAATTATATTAATATGATTGTTGATGATTAAACAGATTGATAAGTCTTAAGAGCCATCTATGATTCTTTCAATTCCTTGTTGTAGCTTGCATTTTCATAAGCACAAACATGAAAAGCATATGTGGAGTGTTTATATTGGTTGTGCAAGTAAATTGGTTATCTGAGATTTATTCCACATAAAACACAACTAATGTTGCCTCTATGTTCTTGTACGAAAGTGGAAGGGAGGAGAAAGGATATTAAGTTACATTTATTTGATAACATTATATCATTGTTTTAATATCTGGATTGTGGCATTACATTTAGCCCTTGTGCCTCCAATCAAGCAATTATAACAATAGGAATTTAAATTGTCTTTATTGTTACCATTTCTTTCATTGTTGCAACTATGATTTTATGGTTATCATCCTAGTAGAAGTTTAATGTTTTGTTTAGAGAAAGAGAAAGAACCTTTAGAAGACATAAGGTTGATGAAAGAAACTGTTGATTTTGAACAAGGCCAACCACTTTGGAAACTAGGAAGGCTTGGTTGTGTTTTGATCTATTATGAGATCTATTTTAAGGTTTAAGGTTCTAGTAGGAAACTCGGTTCTTTGATCATGAACCATGTTTGGTGGGTGAAAGGTGGTACCTTTGAATTGTAGCAAGAGCAAGGCAGAATACTAGGTGGAAAAACAAAAATGTTTAACATTACTAAAACCCTAGAGGAAGTGTTGGCTACTAAGGCACAAGCCATTTGGATAATGTTGTTGTTTGCAATAAAGGCCAATCAAAGGTACTAGGTATTTATTATAGAAAAAGTGTAGTTTGGGCTTTCTTTTTGTTGTAGTAAAAGAACATGTTGTTTTATGTGGATGCAATCCAAATGTTAAGGAGCATTATTTGCCATCCTAAGTCAAGCATTAGTCAATGTGATGGTTCTACATCAAGTTCCCATGGTAGTACCACATGTAGCAAAAAAGGAATTGTTCAAAACAATCATTTTCACAATAGCACCAATATGAATAAACACTTGGTGCATGAACATACTATCAAGTTAAAGTTCATTGAAGCTTGGGTTATGTACATTGTCAAGGCCTATGAAACCATGTCTAGTGTTCAATCACCATGGCTCCACCATCTTGTTATGTGCAGGGATAACAAAATCCAAGTTCCAAATCAACTTGGCAATTAGTGGAAAAACATATCCTTCCATGTTGTAAAAGACTATGGATACATATGTACTTCCTACCCTATTTTGTTGTGTTACAACTAGTGTCAATTTTGATTTGTGGATGAGTCGAAGTGGATTCGGCGCTTTTGCCTTGGTCATGAACTTCATTGATGATGGATGGGTTCCTAAACATGTTACTATTAGTATTTTTGAAGCACCCAACATTACAAGTGCTACTTTGGAAAAATTTGTAAAACCCTTATTTGCCAAATTCAAACTCACACATAAAATTATTGCATATGTGAAAGATGAAGGCTCCAACTTGAACACATTAGTTGCTACCCATTTTACTATTTTTTTTGTGAGCCACTACAGTTGGAAACACCATTTATAGGGGTTTGTTTTGGACATGCAATGTGCAAAGCTTGTCTATATGCCACCAATGTGTTGGGCCAAAGTTAGTTTAACCCAATTTTGATTAGGAAGGGTAGGATGGCTAAGGAAGTTTTGGGGTTAACCAAAAGGTATAATGGGTTAAATTAGTGCATATGACCTTATCCCAATAAAACTTGACAGGTGGGAGGCATGGTTAGGATAAGGGGAGGAATAGGTTGGTTGGATTAAGATAAGGTTGGATGTCTTATCCTTGTCTAACCTAGCCAAACCTACTAGATAAAGAGGTTTGGACAGGGGAGTGTGCTTCCTAAAAGCTTCTAGCAATTAGGGTTAGGGCAGGAAAATGATGATGGCGTCTCCATGGGGCTATGAAGAGAGAGTTGTTGTTGACCTCTCTTCCTTCTTCTTAAATGCGTGGGACATGAAGGGCTGCACGAAAGGAGGAATGATGATGATGTTTGTAAGGATGGGAAATAGTGATTTGGGCATCATGAAAGGTTGAAATAGGTGGGGGAGGAAGGAGGTTGGAATATCATGAAGAAGTAAGTTTTTCAAGAAGCAATCTAGTCAACATATGTCCTAGAAATTGGAGGCAAGATCATGAAGTGGTGGGATGGTGATTGCTCAAATGGATGCGTTCCCTATGTATGATGACTAAAGGTGAGTGCGAGGAGATGAAGAATAGGTACCTAACATGTTAAAGTAAGAAGATAGGAATATAAAAAAAACAAATCTGTTTGGGTTTATTGTTGGCCTAGGAACAAAAAAGAGATGGGTTTACCTTATTGTAAAGACAAGAGAAATCATGAACTAGGGGCAAGTTGTCCCACATGGAGAAAGTATGTGAGGGGGCTATTTTGTGTAAGGTAGAAACTTTTGAAGTGTGGATAGTTGTAGAGTTAGGAGGTGTGGCACGGGTAGACCATACAAAAATCGATATTAAGAAATAGTTAGGAACAAGACTTAGGAGTACTTGAACAATAAACAATGCATTATACCTTTTTTCTTGAATATGTGAAATTGTGTGTATAAGAACTTGCTGGATTGCAAGATAATTGATGTTTGTGGGGTGGGCAAATATGACTAGGTTAGGGTTGTAGTTGGTTAAATGAGTTGACGAAGGAGCTAGTAGAAAGAAACATCCCTATTGTTCAGCAAACAAGAAAAATGAATTATAATAAAAAAACCAAAAGAGAAATAATGATTAATAGAAGTAAAGGTGTTGTCTATAACAAACAAGAGAAGGAAATTATAATTAAGATAGTAAAATGACCTATAATAATTAATAATAACCTACAATGGAATAACCTAAAATACCTAATAATAGTTTACAATAAAATAGTTTTTAAAAAAATTAGGTAAAATAACATAAAATAAGTAACAATTACTTATAATAAAATAACCAAAAATAGTTTATGGCAAAATAACCTAAAATAACCAACAATAACCAATGATAAAATAATTCAAATAATCAATAATAACATATGATAGAATAACTAATAACAACTTACAATAAAATAACCAACAATAACCTATGATAAAATAATTTAAAATGATCAATAATAACCTATGATGAAATAACAAATAACAACTTATGATAAAATAACCAACAATAACCTATGGTAAAATAATTTTAAATAATCAATAATAGTTTACAATTGAATAATCAATAATAATTTACTATAAAATAACCAACAATAACCTATGGTAAAATAGTCTATAAATAATATTTTATTAATAGCTTACGATAAAATAACAAAAAATAGCCTATAGTAAAATAGTTTAAAATAACCTACAATAGCTTATAATAAAATAGCCAAAAAGGAAAAAATAACCTATGGTAAAATAATTTGAAATAGCCAACAATAGCCTATGATAGAATAACCTATAATGAAATAACTAGGAATAGCCTATGGTAAAATAGTTTAGAACAACCAACAATAGCTTATGATAGAATAACTAAGAATATTTTATGATAAAATAATTTATAATAACCAATAATAGCCTATGATAGGATAACCAAGAATAACATATGGTAAAAAAAATTAAATAGTTTAAAATAACCAAATATAATTATGAATAACATATGATAAAATAACCAAAAATAATTTACGATAAAATAGTTTAAAATAGTCAAAGGCAAAATACTTTTAAATAGCCAACAATATAATAACCAAAAATATTCAACAATAAACTATGATGGAATAACCAAAAATAAAGCATGGTAAAATAACATAGAATATAACCTAGAATAAAATAGACTACAATATTCATGGTACAATAGATTTGAATTGTCAAGACTTGCTTAAGGTAAAAAAAAATGTGCATAATAGTATGTGACGACAAAAAACTATTATTCATTTAAATAATGATTCCATAGTTATGGACTTGTTCTTTAAACATGTAAATGAAAGGAGGTGAAATGTTCAAACCTTCACACTTGCACCTTAGGTTGGTGGGCTAAATTTTTAGCTTAGGTTAAGTAACCTAATGAAGCTTCTTAGGTGCCTAACTTAGTTTCGTACTTAATTATTAATGAATTCATTATTGATCATTTAATTATTAGTGAATTTATTATAATGATCTAACTATTAATGAATTTAATTGATTGTTGGTGAATTGATTAATTAATATTGAATTCATTTATCCGTAGCAATTGGTCATTGTTTACTAATGTTTGACCATTTTCACATGATAAATTTGTTCAATTTCACTCAAAATATAGTGAAACACATAATGAACTTGGATGCATATTGATGTAGTAATATTTGAAAGATGCCATGCTTAAAGATGTCATAGTGAGCATCTTCAAAATCTATATAAACAATTTTGGAATGTATCAAATGTTTTTACAAACTTTCACATGTTAAAATAAAAACATCAATGCAACAAATCCTACATAAAGATTACGATGTTAATAACTTTTGAGATCAAATATAGTGGAAGAAATAGTCCCAAAAAACTTGTAGAATGGAAAAGGCTATTCAATACATATTACATGGCTCCATTGTGGCATGAAGAAAAACATGGGGTGCAAGAGTATCAAATTCAATGTCAATAGCAACATCCTTCGCTTTTCGTGTGTTGTAAAAGATGGAATGAACATCAGGTAGCCCATTTGCAAGTCCTTGTTATATTATATGGTGGCTTAACAAGACCTAAATGTATGATACATCAAGGCTTATTTGTTGTGCCATGTCCAATGGAAGTCCTTGTGGCCATATTGATTTTTGGCCAAAATGAACAAATGGGTTTATCACATTTTTATTTTCCAGACTGCAATACTGCAAAAGCAAATCATTTTAACTATTCAGACCACAAAGTTCAATGTTAAAGACATGGCCAAGATCCTCGCCCAAAATTGTTGCTTTCTCATCCACATCATAAATTTTTATTGCACCATGTTGGATCCAAATAAGTACCCAACATTCTTTTGTGAGTAAGAATTGAATGGAAGGTACACATTGATTTGGTACCCTAGCTCTAATTGCTGATCAAGGGACAATAAATAGTGCCCACTTGACTTTCCAATTTGCTAAAGTCTCAAAGCCACCACAACAAGCAATTGCCAACCCTCAATTTTCACCAATGCTTGAAGCTCATGAGTTGGTGGCCCCAATGCAGCAACAATGATCCATTTTTGTACATTGAATGCAAAGTACCACCCCTTGTCCACTTGAACATTTATATACAAAATCTGTTAGAACTGGTTGGCAACAAATTCCACACAAAGAATAACATTTGTCCTACCTTTTTTCCTTGCAAGTATGAACATCAATGCACCCAAGAAAATGAATGCAACAATCACCACTTTAAGTAGATGTGGCAAATGTCATGTTAAGCAGATCTTTTGGTGTTGAATCCTTTGGGTACTACAAGAGCACTCTCTAAACTTCTTTTCCCTCCTTTCACAGTAGCTTAAAAATTTTCCAACTACAAATAGTCATTATTACAAACATTTGCCACATCTCTTTTGTCGTTAGAAACAAGTTTGAGCATTGAAGACAAATGCTCATCATCATGTTGTTATTGCAAGCACATAGGCATGTGTATCAAGCAAAAAGAAAACAAGAACAAAAATGAACATAAGATTTTCAATTTTTCAATTTGCTTCTAACAATTTTCAAATCAAAATCTTTCACCAAATAAACCAACCATAGGTACTTGAAGAAGATGGGAGTAGACAAAACATTGAGGAATTCTTTGAAAAACATACAATTACCTTAGTTTGTGAGTGCCAAATCTAGTCATTGTCATGGCAGAGCTTCCATCTATGTTTGGAAGACAACAAGCCCCCATTGTTAGGAGACATTACCTAACTTGGAACCCTGAATTGCATTAGCCCCAATCACTTAACAACGATCCTCTTTACATTTATATCAATATGCACCATCCAATTATTTTATTCGCAAATGGATAAATGTCCATGTTAAAATTAAACAACATATTTTCATTCAAATGATGAGTGGAACACTTTATCTTACATTTGTAAAAAAGAATGATAACATCATAAAAAAAATAGCTTACTATGTAGGAGCCAAAGTACCTTGAAGCTACTAAACTCTATAATAATTTTCAACACAATACCCTTGCCTACTATCCTCGTTACATCTATATCAATCCGCACCATCCAATTATTTTATTCACAATGGATAAATGTCCATGTTAAAATTTAAAACATTATTTTCATTCAAATGACAAGTGGAACATCTCATCTTACATTTGTTAGAAAACGAATGATAAGATTTATTAAAAAAAAGCAGCCTAGTATGTAGGTGCCAAAGTACCTTGAAAGCTACTATACTCTATAATAGTTTTCAACACCCAATATGCCTGCCTTGGTAGGCATGGCCAACAAACAAATCCAAAATCGTGTTTGGTTTTTGGTTTAGCGTGCTACTTCAAAATTATGGTCAGTTCGCACACTGCTCCGCCTTTTAGGCGGTCTCGGGATCGAATCCGCTCCAAGGCAGGCACACAGGCAGGAGGGAAAGCAGACTTCTTGGAAAGGTTGCAAGTTTGCAAATTCGCAGTGTTTGTCGACCGCGCTTCTTCGCAAATTTCCGCGATTCTCTCTCTCTCTCTCTCAATCTGCAGATCTCGGGAGCTGATTGTATTTAGCTAACGAATCTAAGAAAAGTCGCAGAATTCGAGGGAGAGAGAAGCGCGGGAGCTAGGTTTGGTTTGTAGCTTTTGAACTTCCTCCATTTGTTTGTTGGCATTCAAACGTCCTTGGATTCCGTGTGTGTGTGTGTGTGTGTGTGTGTGTGTGAAAATAGTTGGTTTCTGGAGGTCCGATCTGAATGTGGTTTTAGACAGCTCCCCAGCTCTCGAGTCCAGCTCAGGGCTTATTTGTCCCGGAAGAACATAGAGAGACCAGATAGATAGAGAGTGGGAAGAGATTGACATAAAAGCTTTTCAAGTCCGTAATTGGGTGCTAGTGATGAGAGCTTTGTGGTCTCATTGTGGGTCTGTTTGTTTCTGCGGACTCCTTCTGAGTATGACATGATTCAATAGAGATTAGGCGCAGGAGGAGGAGTGCTCCAGCAGCTTCTATAAAGAGTGAGAAGTGGAGAAACCCATTTGGAGCAGAACTGTTGGAAGAGCCAAACAATCAGTACAGTGATCCATCCCAACAACACGGACTCCGCAGGAATCGAAGGAAACATGTCGATCCTGGGAACTACAGCAATGAACACAAACTGCAGCAATGGACCCAGCAACCCAATCGCCGATTGCAGTGACCCGAAAGATGTGGTCTGCTCTGATGACGAAGATCAAGAGGACGAAGCAGCAGCAGACGACGACGAGTTTCTTGAACTCATGGAACTAGGACCCAAGTTACCCCTCAAAGAGCAGCTGGAGAAAGACAAGGAAGATGAAAGCCTGAGGAGATGGAAAGAGCAGCTCCTCGGATCCGCTTCAAGCTGCCTCATGGATCATGCTGGAGGAGGAGGAGATCATGGTCTTTTGGAGCCTGAGGTGAAGGTTCTCAGGTTAGGAATCCGGGCTCAAGGAAGAGAGGAATTGGAGCTTCCACTTCCCCTCACCACCACCAACAAGCCCAGGGGTCACACTTTCTCTCTCAAAGAAGGTTGTCACTACCAGCTCAAATTTGTGTTCACTGTGAGGAACAACATCGTGTCGGGTCTCACTTGTATCAACAATGTGTGGAAAGCAGCTGGCGGCGTGAACAGCTTCTTCATGGTCCACCACACACGCTCCATGCTTGGTACCTTTGCACCTCAACAGGAGCCTTATGTTCACATCATGCCACCACAGGTCACTCCTTCTGGACTCTTGGCACGAGGTTCTTACACTGCCAGGAAAAGGTTTGTTGATGATGATGGTACAGTCTACCTTGATGTCAATTACTCCTTTGAAATTCGCAAGGATTGGTAAAGTTCTCATCAGCTGTCAGCTCACAGATGATCAGTTCCAGGCTGCAAGCCATCTATCTAGCCAGTGTTATATACAGCTCCACATGAAGCTAAAGCATCTGATGCATGCATGAGGGTGCAACAAGCTTTTTGCCTCTTGAAGAGCCACCTGGATTTCAAGCTATGCTCCTTGGATTGTGCTTCTTTGTCATTAGAAATGGGTACAAGAGCATTCCAAACTCTAGACTCTCCCTCAAGCTGTGCTCCTTCAATGCTGAACTTTGTTATTGGAAATAGGTAGAAGAGCATTCTAAGCCTCTAGATCTCTCTCAAGCTATGCTCCTGGAATGCTGAAATTTGTTTTGGAAACGGGTACAAGATCATTTGAAGCTCTAGACCCTCTCTCATGCCATGATCCTTCAATGCTGAACTTTGTTTTGGAAATGGGTACAAGAGCATTTGAAGCTCTCTCTCTCTCTCTCTCCATGGAGATCTGCTCTCAAGTTTTCAGAGTTCTTGAATGTGGTTGTTTGTTTTGACTTCAATTTGAAGTTCTCAAGAGAAAGAAGTGCCATAGCTTCTTCTGAACTTTTGTTGTTGTGCATTAGCTTTCTGAGCTTTTCTGTTTGTTTGTGCATAGGCTTGTGAGCTTTTTTTCATTCCTCAAGCAGATTCATTCATTCTCTGGAATTGGCAAAATTGCATAGTAACTAGTTTGAACTTTTCCAAAATTGTTTTTTCAACACTTGAGATTTATGTCTGCAAGCTGACAGTTAGAAAAAACTATTACAGAAAACACATAATATCCAGACAATTAGAATCAGTTAGAAAAACAGTAGAAATTTGACCATTTTCAATGCTAAACCAGAGGACAAAAGATTTGGAATCCAGAGGCACTACTATCAAGGGCCATGTATGTTTTGAGATGTTGAACAGACCTTCCTCTTCTTCTTTGTCTTCTTGTTTTTCTGGAGTTTGTATGTATGGTGGTGATTTGCATACCCACAATCAGTGTGGGCCAAAATGTGTAAATCAATTTGCAGATCCCACATTTGCACATCTATCTCTCTCTCTCTCTCTCTCTCTCTCTCTCTTTTGCAGTGTTTTGAAACCTCATTCTGACATCCACCCAATGGAGAGAATTACTATTTTTTTTGGAGTTGCCATGAGCTGTTGCTAGGGTTAAAGTCAGGCTGTCCAGCTGCTTTTGCAGGTTTATCTTGTTTCTCTTGAATTTCTTTCTGTGGAAGTTAGTGGTGATGGCGGGCTTGAACACAGCTTTGGAAGAATGAGTACATTAGCAATGGAGAAGAAACAAGAGTCTCACAAAGTTCAAAGACTTTTCCTATCATGTCCTTCCTCTTAGAAGTTCTCTGGTTAGTGAGTAATTTTGAGCGTGGCCTTTTTATTGAGGTTCGTCTTTTGTTGGGTTGAGTCTACTGCCGAGCAACTTTGAGCAAAGTTTCTTACTAGCAAAATTAGAAGTTAGTGTAATTTTTTTAACTCTACTATACTTCTTTTTTTTTATATACTATGGCAAAATCTTGTTGGAACATTCATTGTCAGAGTTTTTAAAGAAAGAATATTCTGCTCAACAAAGAAACTGTGTATGTTTTTACCTTCAGAAATTGAAACCTAGACTTCTTGTTGCAAAGTGAATGTTCCATGGCCCAACACTATTGAAGCGAAAAAATTCATACACGTAAAACATGCACACAATTAGCACACAGAGTAATATAGGCATGGTTTACTGCAATCTGTTTTTTTTTCATGGTGTCTTTAATGGACTTGGATTCCGGTGTGGTTTGAAGATGAATTTGACTTTGTAACCTGAAAGATGAGACTCTAGAAATACAACTTGAGGTTTATAAATCCCAAGGTACAAAAAAAGTGGGTTTCAACAACAAATAAATCTTACCAAAAAAATTATTGTTCTGCACAAAATGTACCTTACAAGTGACATAAACAGAATAAGCTCCTGAAATGGGATTCTCAACAACATACAGTCAGTCAAAAATTGTAGGGGAAAACCAAGAGTGAGGTGATACAGACTACCAACCTCAAATGATGCCCTTCCTCTGGGTACTCCTATATTTAGCTGTCTTTGCAGGTTACTGGTATAAGAGGGGCTAAGTGGGCAAGGGCTGCATCTTCTGCCAGCAAACTGAGGAAGCTTGAAAACCAACACCATTGTTGTTATGTTCATTTCAGCAAAATAAAAACTAACATGACAAGCAGTTTCAGTCTGCCATGACTACACATTGATGAAGAATGTTGTATGATCATATGTCCTTATGAGCATTGCTCACAAGGTATCAGACCATGTCCTATTATCTTTTTTAAATCATGTAACTTAAGAAAATCAGTTTTTTGGGTTGATTTTGATGGGATATAGTCAAGCAATCAAGTCCATGTCACCATCACACATTGTTCAACTCATGTTACCCTGCACAGGAAGAGCAGAGAGTGGGAAAGATCAATTCAGAAAAACAAGAAAGAAATCTTGTGAAATAGAGGTAAACCCAGAAATGGGTAACAAATGAATCCTAACACTCAAGTTTCCACTGGATTCCAGGGTGCAATTTCACAACTTCTGCAACTATTTATCAGCTTCAGATTCATCAACAAGAACAGAGACCAGCAGACCCAAGTCACCCTCATGATTTTCTGTCTTTGAACAGCAATGTTGCTAGCATATAGCAAACTGACAGACCAACCAAAAACCATTGCACAATACTCTATTTATGCCATGCGCTGGGATGCTTCCTTAGCAACAATCCGCTCTCTAGCTTTTGTCTTAGCTTGTGATTTCACTCCCATGATGCCCCCACCCCATTGTCTGCGGAACTCATCAAATCGGTCATTGAAGTTGGCCTGCACACAGTCACAACCAAAAACATGTGGGTACTCAAATTCAGGAAACCCTCCTAAAGGAAAGTGGACCTTGAGGTGTGTTGCAGGATGGAGACAACATATTGTGTAAAATGAACTAGCTAGAACTGGTTGTTTGAAAACTGTACTAAATGCTAATGCTGGATTAACAGACTAAGTTTCACATCATTGTCCACCTCAGGTACTTTTGGTGACAAAAAGAGACAACTATGTCCACAGTGCAGATACCCTGAGCATAGAATGGAAGCTAAAAGAGTTCAAAAGGCAGACAAAAAGCATTGTAGAAAGAGAGCAGGAAATAGAAGAAGAAAAAAGAACCTTCACAGCCTCCACAATCTTGGAAAAGTCATGTTTGTCTTCATTCTTCACGGATGTCAAACAGAGTGCTGTCGCAGTTCTGCTGTGCACAATCTGCATCAGTGGAAAAAAATTCACCACAGTCAAAAACTACATAGTGCTCAATGATGACATCCCCCCCCCCACACTTGCACACTTGCATTATTGTTCAGAATAAAGAGAATTGCAAAAAAAATTGCATTGAAATTGATGCCTGATTGTTGACAAGTAGCATGCAAAAAAAATTGCATTGAAATTGCTGCCTGATTGTTGACAAGTAGCAAGCAAAAAAATATGGGAATGGTAGGGCTAGCTTACAGATCCAAGGCGTGACTTGCCCTTCACAATGGCATAGGGAACTCCCATCTTTCGGCAGAGGGCTGGAAGCCAAACAACAAGCTCAATTGGGTCTACATCATGAGCTATCACAACTAACTGTGCCTTCCCCTGCTCATGACCAATGAACCAACCATGAGTTGTAAGTCTGCCTCCTTTGTGAAGGTAGTTAGAAAACACACCTATCTGCAAAAATCAAAGCTAAAAACTTTGAAGAATCCAAAATCCAGGAATACAAAACCCATTGTTAAGTCTGAACTACAGCTTGGGGGTGGGGGGGAACAACAGGTTGCAAACCTGTTCAATCAGGTAGGTCACATGATTGAGTCCATACTTCACAACAATTGGCTTCTTCGTCTCCACTGCTTTACCATCAGCTTCTGCCTTGGCCTTGTTGAGAAGGCGTTCCCTTTTGGCAGCCTTATCCTCTGGCCGGTACTTCAACAGCATCTTGAACAAGCTTGTTGCTGTTCCCATCATTCCATCCCTTCCCCTCATCATATACTGACAAATGAAGCAAACAGTTTTAGTGCATGCCAGGTTATTCTTTGCCTCAGTTGAAAAAATCAGAGATAGAGATTACACGAGAATGTGGATTTTCTCACACAAACGGAACATGTGCGATCACCTAATGTCAGATTGCCAAATATTGTACATTCTAATGGATGAAACCAAAAAGTGTGCCTCACACATGTGTCCTGAGCTGTGGCTTTTTGTATGAGAAAAACCACATTCTCTTGTAGTGTAAAATTTCTGTTTCCTTTTCCCAAAACAGAGTTTTCACAGAAGCAGTCGCTCTCACCAAGATTTTTGTCAAGGGTTTTGGTGAATTGGTTCAGCGCAGGTGGAACCTTAAGACGTTGGTTCAGCACCCGGCGTTGTCTCTGTATCCTCACATACTTGGGCCACTTGACAAATCGGTGCAAATCCCTCTTTGGAGGCAGAGCCCCTCCAATCCCGAACTGCTTCGGCCGTTTCTCGAACAAGGGGTTGGCAACCTTCACCGCTTTCTCAGGTGCCTGAAGCAATTCATTCACTACACGGCTGAGACATCCAGAAACACCCTCGAGAAATTCCTAAACCGGTTTTTTCCAAAAAAAACCCATTGCCAAGCCAAAACCACGAAACGCACCTTTTTCTTCTCTGTCGTTGCCGGGACGGCGGTCTTGAGAGTGCCCTTCTTGGGAGCCTGCAGCAGGCAAGAGGGAAACACATCAATCCTTCCCTTAACAAACAGCCGAAAAGCGAAGAAACGAAATCCAGAGGCAAGCGAAATCTGCAAACGGGGCCCAACATCCTCACCATGTCCACGAGCTCGCGTCCACTGAAGGAGCGGAGGTCCTGTCGCAAAGCTTGCGCAAGAGAAACTCTTCCTCCATCGCCAGCCTCCTTTCTCTTCCGGAAAGCCTCTAACCCTAACCCTAGGGCTAACCCTAACCCTAACCCTAACGGCGTCCCTTGGCACAGCGTCCCTGTCGAGAATAGAGCCGGGCAGGGTAGTCGAAAATCTTCCGGGCTGCACTGAAAATTCTATGACGGATTACAAGGGAGAATATGTTAGCAATTTTTTTTAAATATATATATTTGCTAGAAAATGGACTATATCATTAAATTTTTTTTATCTCATGATTTGATAACAAAAATTGTGC
>Ga0209208_10002574_pt1 | contig 26052 bp, 16 predicted proteins | sample S1TSphfallax_3_FD_187694 | JGI IMG/M metagenome (GOLD analysis project Ga0209208, IMG submission 187694) | Host-associated microbial communities from peat moss isolated from Minnesota, USA - S1T2_Fd - Sphagnum fallax MG (SPAdes) (version 2) | ecosystem: Host-associated > Plants > Peat moss >...
ATCAATGTGTTGTTGGACATGGTTTGTATGGAATGAATCCATTTTGATTTCATTTTGAAAATCTTGAGGGTAGATTTCAAAATTTGTCTTGTTTTCTTGTAGTTTGGCAACTCGACTTTGCAATTCCTCAAGCGCTCTATGTCGCCTTTGAAAAACTTCGTGGGTGTCAACCTCACCCAAAAGGGATATCGCTGTATCCTCCATGCCTCCACCAAAGAAGTTGACATTGCATTCCTTTTCATTTGGCACTTTTTTCCACACGTGCACATATGATGTATCAAGGTTTGTTGCAAGTAAATCTTGCTTCAAATCCTCCACCAACACTACTTGGTCCTTTCTATCTTTGCACAACAACAAGACTTCAACAGCCTTTGGTCGCAAAATTCCTCGGACAAGAGCAATGCCTTGACAACCCACTTGAGGAGCATAACACAATTGTTCGATTTGACTCAATACGTGGTCATCAATAAATTGGAGAGTGTGCAATTTGCTTTTGGATGATCTCACCAATATGTCAATGAAAAGATGACTTTTCATTTCATCTCCAGCTAATTCCACAAGAATCTCCATACCATCAATTGGGATTTTGAAAAGGTTTTTTTCACTTTTGCAAAAAATTGCTTTAGGTCGCACATCCTTTTGAAAATGATTGTATAGTGCGACCTGCATCAAAAGGAATTTATGCATTAAAATCATTCAATATGTAAAAATTTCTAAAGTTCACTGAACATACATGGGTGCAATGGGATAAGAAAAGTCACATTTTTCTCATTTATTTCACTATTTCAAAGGCAATGGGTTTGTTTGCAAGAGGAATGTCGCAACAAGTTACAAAGGGTGATGGTTCACAAATGTTCAACACATTACAATTAGAAAAAATACACATTATATTAAAAAAGTCACATTATAAATTGCTTACACAATGTGTACATGTAAAGGTGTGAATATTTATTGTTCATGATTATGTCATGAATATAAATCAATACTAAGAAACAAATTACCACATTATAGAAGTGTTTCGAATTATATTTAAAACCCATTGGTTCATTCAAATTATTTTTTTAATCACATGTTTTGATAATATGATGGAACCCATATTTCATGTAAACACATTAAAGTTGAAACATTACACCATGAAAACATTACATTTGTTGCGATACCTATTATTGTGTATTGTAATTATATCCACTTTAAATGGTGACACAAACTAAGGTGAATAAATTAAATATTACTCAATATACAATGGGACATTCAAACTATGATTTGGGATAAATTTTTACCTGGACTTTTGGGAAAAATCCTGGGGTGAATGTGGTGAGTTCTTGGTCATAACATTGTAACCTTTGTCCAAGGTGGATGAGAGTGGTTCCTGGTGGAAATTTCTCAAAAGTCCATTCCAAGCGTCTTTCACCTCGTGCAACATTGTGATCAGGCTTCAATGTAGTGGGTACAAATATTCGCATTGAATTTTGTGCATTTTGATTTGCATCAGTGTTTTGTTCACAATATGCAAAGTGCATTTGTAACATCAGGTGCAGAAGATATTTGGGGATATCACTTGAAATGTTTATGCCATCATGAATAATATTGTTCAAAGACCGTTTGATGAGATTTTGGATGTCTTCAATGTTGCCAAAACCATCTTGAAAAATCTCTTTCCATCCGGCTTTTTCAACATCTCCATGAAGTGTGATGAGGCAACCCATCACTTTGTTGCAAAACCAATTTGGATTCACAACCACAAAGTCCTCATCCTTGAAATAGATGACTTCACCGGCAGCATGCAAAAATAGTGCTATTGCTACATGTGGTTTTAAATTTGATTCTCCTGTGACCTCCAAATTTCGCAGATTTGGTTGTACCTTGTGAACAATGTCATTTTCAAATGTTGTCATTGTCACAATGGGTTCGTAAGGATGTTTTCGGTTCCATTCAGACAAGCCATGTTGCACCTTCATGCATGCTTCATATATTTTTGGCACCTTTTTGAAGATTGATGCACAATTTTGCATCACCTTCGTCACCACCACTTTTGCTTCTCGAGAAAAGTGGGCATTGATCAGATGACAAATTGGAGATAAATCAACAAAAGTAGCAAACTTTTGTTTCAAATCTTGTAAACGTCTGTCCACAAAGGGTTTGTCATCTTTAAACCCCTTGTCACCATTTGTCAAAACAACCAACACTTGGGGTGGAAAATTCAATGACCTTTTGGTGTTAGATGAGATGAATCGCAACCAACAATGAATTTCATTGTGGATATCGTCTGGATTCTTTTTTTGCCCATTTTTTCTATCAAATGGGCTACACACCAGGACAAAATAACAAACATTTCCTTGGATGTTCAAGTCGGGAATCATGGTGTCATGAAAAGCATGGTACTCCTCTTGGCCTGCCAAATCCCAAATGGAGATTTTTTGATCTTCATCATCAACAAGGACATTGATTTGTATCCCTCGTGTTCTTTTGGCCATTTCATCTGGGTCATTATTGATGCAAAATCCTTGGAAAGGTTTGTGCAACTCAACCACCTCGATGAGTGGAATGACCATCCTTCCTTGGAATCCTTTCAAAAAACTTCTAACCATTGACCTCCTTAACGTAGTTTTACCTGCCAAATTAAAGGGATGGGAATTTAATGAATTTGACTATATTGAATGCAATTTCATAGTGTTGCATCTGTAGATAAATACAACGCATTTAGTCAAAATTGGTAACATGTTAACACTAGAATGTTAATATAATGGGAGGGAACCAGCTTGATATTACATTGTAGTTTGTTAAAACATCTATGTTTTCAGAATTATTAGCCACCTTGTTTTATTTCATTCTTATATGATTTTGGCTTAATTTGTTTCAATTTTATGTGGAGGAATAATTTTTTAAAAATTCAATAAAATAAATTTCTAATAATAGTCAAATCTTTTGAAAAATAATAATATTCAAATTATTGTATGGCCTTTGTGTATTTTTTTGATGTTTCATTAGTTTACCGCTTGAAGTAAGTCCTCCAATCTATATGAATTGTGTGTTAAGAGTTGACAAAACACAAGATCAAATCCAACCTTATAAGCCAAGTTTTTAAATGACGTTTAAAATTGGACCAATGCCCATCAAATTTTAAAAGTTGCAAAATCAATTACTTTAGAGTGTTTTTGTTTTTGGAAATATATATTTAATCTTGTTTATTAATGGTCAATGATCTTGAAGAATTTTTATTTTTCTATTGATATTTATTAATCCCTACATATTATAAGCTATTAATTACAAAATTAGGATGTCTTCAAAAGTGGATAATATTTAGTGTTAACTATTGTAATTGATCTTTTGTGGAGTGTACATTAAACTTTGTTCATAAATGGAATTTGGCTAATCTAAAATTTTCTTTAATTAAACATTATGGAAAACAATTGAATGTACTTTGGAGGAGTGGGAATTCAAAGTTCTTCAAGTTCTTTCAATTGGGTAGACCCTAAGTTCTAATAATGTATAGATATATTGTACTTGACATTTTAATTTCCTGGACTAATTCCTCGCCCACTTCTCATAGAATGGTTGATGGATCAAGCATTCACTAAATTTGGGTTGATTCAACTTTCTATTCAACATCCAAATGATCTTTCGATTTCTTGTTTTAAAAGGAAATGCCAATGTGCATGTCAATACAGAATTTTGGTTCAATTTTGTAACCAAATTACTTGGGTAGAAAAATAAAATAATTTCAGAATGTGGTTAAAAGCATGTCCAACTTACTAAATTTGTATCAAGTAGTTCAGATGAAGGTCACATGTGTTGTAGCATAAGGGCCATTAATGGGCTTCAAGTTTATGTGAAAATAAATATTTGTTAAAGAATTGAGTCAACCGCTTACCTGAATATCCGTCACCACATAAGAACACTCTTGCGAACTTCGGTTGAACTCGAGGCATCCCCTTCACCACCGCCATGTAATCGCGCGAGTTCATTTCCAACTGGGCCTTCACTTGCGCGGCACGTCCATCTGATACCAATGGAGTGCCAGAGAGGTCAATATCCTTCAACCAAGGATTGGCTCGGAGAAGATCCATCATTTTGGCGAAGACGCCATCCCCTTCAACAGCTGGGCACCTACTTAGGTGAAGTGCTTGAAGCCTTTCATTTGTTTCCAACGATTCCAAAATCGTGCACACATCCAATGGGTCGGAAAACTTTGAACCTGAAAGGTCCAAAACTGTCAATGAGTCATTCCTGCGCAACATTTGAGCAACAGCTGTAGCCCCACTTTGTCCAATCCCCCAGTTTCCGAGCTTGAGTTGCTGAAGTGCCTTGTTAAGAGGTGGCTTTCCATCGTGACCAGTAAGGGGCGCAAGTAGCATATCTACTCCAGTTTGGTCGGGTGCACCCCAAATCCTTAAGGTCTCCAAGGTCGAATTCACACTCAACATCGCCCCCAAGGAAGCCAGTCCAATCTCTGTCACTGTTTGACCTTGAAGGTCAAGAGCTTTGATAGTGCGATTCCTTTTCAACATGTTGCAGACCATTTCCATTCCGCTATCACGATAGGTTCCGACATCTAGAGTCGCCAACATTGGATGGGATACCAAATTCTTGCATAGGACCTCCACCTCCTTAAGAGGCAAAAATTCCTGAATCTTCAAAGACGCCAAGCTCTCGCAGGTACTGACGGCCTCTATAACTTCCAGGCGGGACTCTCTATCCCACGTGCTCTTTCCATATTCATCATAGGAACCCTTGAATTCGAAATCTAGACACTCCAGTTGAGATTCTCTTAAGGTGGTGATGAACTCATCCATACTTACGTATTTTGAGCTCTCGTCTTCGTCGTACCTCACTTTCAGCGTGTGCTCTTGGGAGGTTGTAGAGACAGGCGTCTGAGTATAAGAAGTGGGCTGATCACCAAGGATTGAGAGATTGTCACTCTCCTGAGCCACTCCTTCTAACCCAGGCGGCATCATCATTTTCTTTCGCTGATCACAGCTTTCACCACTACTCATGTTGATCTCATTCGCCATCTCAGGACGCGATGGGTCTTGTGGCATATTTTCGATCGCGTTGGTTGCGCCGTTACCAGAGTCGTGGCGCTCAGTTGGACTCCTGCCTAGCTCTGTATCCCCTGGATCTATCTCCTTGGAACATTCTCCACCCTCCATTTTGCCACAACTGGAAACGAATGGCAACGAAATTGCACTCTGCTGCAACACTACAACACAAAGCGTTCATAAGCTTTTCCTCAATATGTACTCAGTATATCACAAGTAAGTCATGGAACGTTTTATGTGAAAAAAATGCACCAAAAAAAGCTTAGACTAAACTAACGATTCATGACTCATCACAACCAGCAAGATCCATCTAGTATTTCGCTGCACCATCAATTACACGTCGACCAGTTGCAAATCACTGAACCTGCTTAATAGTGCCTAACGTCTAAAAGTGAGGCCATGACCATCGTCGTTGCAACAACTTTCCTCAGTGAGTTTTGATAGCTCAACCATCTTGCTCCCAATATCCTCCATTCGGAGAACAGATTAATAAAAACACAAACTGCCATGTTACGGCATGAGAGACAACATCTAGCCAGCTCAGAATCAGAAGCAAGCGCCTAGAATAGGATGAAAGAGACACCTGCAAGTTCGGCGATTTGTGGGAAAAGAACTCGCGCAGATGGGTGAGCCGGTGCGTCAACCACTTGCCTGTCGTCGTTCCCTTGAGCCAAGTATCAACCCACTAATATTGAACGTATGCTTCTGGCAATAACCGTAGACAGTGAGGTGACCCTGACAACTGCAAATGCTCAAATCACAGCAGTTTGAAGTTTGTAAAGCGGAGCCAAGTGGATCAAATACCACAGTTTGCTATTTCCCAGATAGATCTTGCTGGAGTTCTGTGTAAGGCTGACTTAAGTGCATCAAATACCAAGGCAACTCAAGAACGACATGGCACTTGTATATGGTTAGACCGGCACTTGAGCTCAACTTGATTGTGAAGAAAGAGCCCAGATTGTGAGCAAAAATGCAGTTGTGGGTTTCTGTGTAGACGCAATATATAAGTGGGATTGAGGCAAGCGCGTTCTCGCGGGAAATGGTGGACACGGCTTCCCGGCAAAGTCGACCGATTTGGAGCCTTCTGTGAAACCGGTCCCCTACATTGTAGTCGCAGACACGCCAAACCAGCTTTTGGAAATCCCTATACTCCCACGGATGCTCAATCGAGAGTTCGTTGAACAGCTGGAGCACGGAGTTTTGGGTCCTCCAACTTCGTACCAGGCACAGTATCAAATGAGCGACGTGCCATGTAAGTGTTCTCTGGTGTCCTGTGCTGCACAAGTTTTGCGGGCACACTGATTGGTGTGTGTGATTTTCTCCGCAACTAAGCTTGAGCACATTTGGAGTTTTCTGCGAAACCCATGCATTAGGAAGTGTTTTGTAAACCCAAGTCACTATTCTATTAACCGGGTCCTCTACAATCAATCACTTTTAACATTTAGACGTTTCAGCCATGAAGGTAGAAATAATTACATTCCTTTTATAACCTTGCCCATCTCATAAGATTTAGAGGTTTAAGAATTTTTCTTTAGCCAAAATATGATGCATATGTGGGATTTTCGCCATAAAAAACACTTGTACAGAGTCCAAACCCTACGTCCAAGTTCAAATTTGACAAAATTTCACCAATAGACACACAACGTTGAGATCCCCCATGAAAACAGGGATCATACACTGGAAATCTTTAGATTAAAACTTTACGAAAGTGGCAATGTATTATTAATACGTGTAGCATATAACACTAGGTCCCCGGTGGCAGCGCAACCCCTGTTCCTTGGGTTAGCTTAGCTTAATTGGGGCTTCCAACTCCCTTTCTCCTTATGGCAAGTTGGTTGAGTATTTCGAGCCCCCTTGTTCATATGTGATCAAATTTTGGGCCCAAGTTCCTCACAAAAAGAGTAAAATTCTGGCTAGGGAACAAACACATGGTTTTTGGAGAACTTGAGCCCAAAACTGATCCCCCAACAACAAAGCAGCTGAAATACTCAAGTATGTCCCTGCTGGGAGAAAGGAACTTACTCCTGGAACCACCCATTTGCTCTAGGAAGCACCTGGTTCCTCAGAACTGGAGCCAAAAACTTGGTTGCCCCCGGAATAAAAAGGATTCAAATACACAACCAAGTTGTGGTAGGGAGAACGGGACTTGGAAAGTCTAACCAAGGTATCCCAGGGAAAAAGGGGTTGGGATGCCCTGGGGAGACTTGGTTTTCCACCAAGAGAACGGGTTGGGTTGCCCCCTGGAGACTTGGTTTCGGAGCAGAGAAGGGGACTAAGCCCCAACCAAGTTGCCTCTTAGACCAAGGCAAGGGCCTACATTTTTTCCATCATTTCCCTTGTCTGTGAAAAAATAAATAATAATAACTGAGAAAAGGATCAAACTTTATACCTTTGGGTTGAATAGGAGATTCTAAACACTGAATCATTTTTATTTTCACTTTTTTTACTTTGAAAATATTGCACATAAGAAAGATAATTAAAACATGAATCGTAGTTTGGGTACAATAAAAAAAAAATTGAAAATACTTTTTCTGGTGAGCACTAATACACTATCCTCTAATAGCATCAAGCTTAATGTGTCATTTAATTTATTGCATTGTTGCACCTGTTTGGTGCTTCCCATGCTTTTGATTTGCCAGCTATAACGGTTGGTTGGGGGTGTTGCATTTATATATTCTTTTACCTTATAATGTTAAATTTTTGTGTTTAGAAGGTGGGAATCGAACTTGGGAAACAATTAATAAACAACGTTGGATGTATAAACCTTGCTAAACACCCAAATGGCCACACTGTGAAGCTGCTTTTACAATCAATGGAAATGTGCAATTACAGACCTTAAGTTAGTGTAACAGTTAGATACATAGGGAAGGTAGGCTTGAAAGATGAAAATGCAAGTTCATGAATTAGAGCATGCACTTAGGATGTTAAAACAAATCATAGGATATTTCCTAGTTTCCAAAGATTTTTATGGTAGACTTACAGCTCACCAAACAAATGGCCAACTTAAGGTTTGAGGTTGTATATGAGTTGGTTAACAGTTAAGGCCATTCAAAGACATAGGATTAAGTATAGGTAAAAGTTACCAATGCTGATAGAAAAAGAAATTTAGGTCCGCCACTGAGCTGATGCAATACCCACCCAAGAAACCAGGTTGTTCAAACTTCAAAGTTTCAGATTTTCTTAAAAAGAATTTGAGATGCCCTTCACACCTAATTAATAGAACTAACAATAGATGTCCCTCAAGCCATGGTTCCAATTAATGTTGGCACAATGTTCGTCTTCCATTTTCTACAATGGATCCCTATATTAGGGGCTACACTAATTTCACACACATCTTCACAAGCCCTTTCTACAATGGACCCCAACATTAAGGTGCACACTATTTCAGACCCATTACAAACCTTATAGCCATTGAGTATAGCAAAGAATATGATTGGAGATGCCTTTTCATGCATTAAATGGAAAGCATTATCTTAATATATTCAACAACCATCAATTTAATGGGGGTATTACAAGAAAAACATTCTGCTTCCTGCCCGGTTATGAACATTCGTTCCACATCCAATTTATTTTGATTGAACAAAAGAAAAATAAAATGAACCCATACAGTAAAAGTAAGACCAAATTTATATATCATTGATGTACACAGAAATCTCTGTACACCAATGTACACTGCATGAGTGAGTACTGTGTACACAGAACTGCAAAAGCTCTGGCTTTTCATTATAAGGGTACTTGCTACAACCGCTCAAGTAAGCCCTGAACAGGGAAAATTGTGACTATGTACGAGCGAGGATGTGGCCAAATGGAGGCCCCTATTGTGTAACATGGACTTTAATGCAAATTGATGGTAAACTGCCACGGCCCAGGGATGGGCAATGCTTGCTCTGTAGCCTTTGCAAATGACCTCCTTTCTCTGACAAATGTTAACTAATATTTTAGTTTCAGACAATCACTCACTGGCAAACATGAGTGTGTATTACATCAGATGCATCTGATCTGATGAACTGCACCAGAAAGAATGCAGGTCCCAGTTATGTGGCGTTCACATTCAGGAAGTTGGTGAAGTGTTAGAGAAGATTGTAAGTAGTTTACCAGCACTTGGAAATGAACCAATTTGGAGTCCTGTATGAAATCTACAAATGAATCATCTCTTAAAAACTATTTTTGAGTGCAATTTTGCACCAGTTTGCGAACCAAAAAGAAAGGCCGATCCTGAACCGGAGAACTTAACCCCTGTAGCCCTATAGCTTCATGTAAGGTGTCATCCAAATAGTACACCATAATATCCTATTTGGATGATATCCAAGTCATCTGACTATATTAGTAAAATTTTAAAATTCAAGCCCAAGTGGGTCAATTATGATAATTTATTTAAAAATCAAGAACCAGTTGGTAGGTTATCAATCACTCAATTGATAACTGAGTGTTTCATCAAAACTAACCAATGACCAGTGTTGTGTGAGTACCTTGGACGAAAGTAGAAAAAAAAAAGAGAAAACCCAAACACCCCTACCTTCACAAACAATCAAACCTCCCTGCCCATGGCACTGAAGAAACAACCTTTTGAAAAGTTCCTTCCCCCCTCTCCAAAACACCTCTTCCATCCCCCTTTCCAAAGGCAAAGAAAAAGAAAAACATCCCATCTCAGTCCACAAATCAGTATTTTGGAAAGGGGGTGAGGAAAATGTTTTGGAGAGGGGAAGTTCCTTCGGAAGGGAAGAAATTAAATACCTAATATTTCTCCTCCCTCTTCTTACATTTTCACCTATAACATTATCCCATTCCACTTCACCCGACCCCATTCAACTTTAGAAAGGAAAAAACTTAGACCTAGAGCTGTAACCTTATTCATTCTCTAAAGGTTGATATATTGTGTGCTTTTATGTCGATCTTGACTATGGTTCATTAATAATCAACACACATACAACACAATACAAAAATATTTTGAATGGTACAACACATCAAGTCAAAATATGACTCACATGTAACAATATAAGAATCAAAACCCAAAAAGCAAAATGCAAATCACACAAATTCAATGCTAAAAATACTTGCATAAACATAGAAAACAATTACAACTAAGTATGTGTGTTCAAGTTTTGGATGTCATTAAATGTGTACGGTAAATGATGAAACATTTACCATACCGTTCCCTTATGAACATAATAGATGTTCATCACTTATTTTTACCCAAGTTACTCAAATTGAAATTTTTGCACAACCTACAAAGATTATTTATTTTCTTAATCACATTTGTTGTCATTATAGTCACTTTGCAAACAGTTACAAATGACAACTCCCCACCATAACCACTTTTCAATCGAGAAAGTTGCCAAATCACCTTCACTTCACACAAATATTTTGCCACCCATGCTAATTGAAGCTTGATTTGTGGAGCCACATTAACTACTTACAATTGAAAAAACATTGGTTGAAAATGGTACTTAATACCAAAAAAGCTACTTGAATGATTGGTCAATTATAATGTTTGGCTGAAGGTGTTGCATTTATATAGTTTTTCATCTTATATTGTCCATTTTTTTATGGTTACAAGTGAGGAACTAGGATTGGGAAACAATTAATACACAATGCTAGATGTGATAAACATTATTAGAGGCCCAAATGGCATCCATTACCAAGTTGTTTTTAAGTATGTTTCCAAGACCTACATTTCAAAAAACTCAAACTAATGTTTTTTTTCCAATTTTTTTTTGACAAAAGTGGCAAAACCCAGCTTCTTGGGGGCCCCCTCCCCCAATTGTGTTTCAAAAGTATATAAAAACTTGGAAAATTCACCACGATTCATAGTAAATCATGTACCCAAATAAAAAACAAAGAAATGCAAATTTCAAGAAAATCTAAATTGATTTCCTCTTTAATTTTAATACATGTAAGCATGAAGAAGAATGAATGAATTCCAAAAATAAAAACTCATCACTTTTCGTAAAAAATTTCAAAGTCCCAAGCTTAAAAATCAACATGATTTTTCTACCTTCAACACCATCTAGGTCTCGTTAAATACCTTTAAGGTATATTGGAAAGAAAACATGACACAAGCATTTCAAAAAATGAAATGCCCATATTTATAATGGATTTTTTTTCATAATGCTTCATAAGATTTTACATTATGTAAATGTATCTCCAAATACAATAAGAAAAGCCTTTCAATGGTGTAATTTTGTAAACATGTACCAAAACAATTGAAACCATTGTTTAAGGTTTTCTATTTAAGATTTCAAAAAAAAAGAAAAAAAACTACAAATGGAGTTGTTTTCCAACAATGTTATTATTAACATATTGATATACATAACATAAAAAATTGAAATCAATCTAATGAGTTATAATACCCAAAATGAATTTTTAAATAATTATAACCATTGAAATGAAGTTAGGATCAAAGGAGCTAGTGGTGCCAAGGTAAAAGTCTTTTTCCAAGGATTTGCACATTACATGTGTCATTTTTGCATTGGTTTACTACTTCAAATTTTGTAATTTGGATGCCCCATCTAACACTACATTTTAAATATAAATGAATTTTGGTTGAAAGTTGATTTTATATCATGTATATTACACATTAATGCCCTCTATCACATATATATGAACAATGTTTTGTTAAACTCACATTTTCAAAATCCATAATTTTCAAGGTCAAAAACATTTTTGAGCCAAATGTGTTCAAAGGGTTAAAAAAATAATTTCATCAGTTCAAGTCTTTTTGCCCTTCTAATCATTAATGTTAAATCATCTCCAATTGTTAATGAGTTTTTTTATTCCCATTACCTTTTCAACTTTTAAATGTTATTGCAACAAGTTCTTCAACAACAATAGGTACATTAAGACTACAAATTATAAATCTATTTACAACTCTTAAACTAACATGTACTCAAATTGCACATAGTTTCAAAAAAAATATTATTGAAACAAAAATGTTTTCATGTTTCAAATGAAAGAGAAACACAAAATCAAATTAACATCTAAAAAATCTCCCTAAATAGGTCCATCCTCTTAATCTTTATACCAACTAATTCAAAATTTAAATAGTCATAACAAACCATTTAAACAATCATTAGCCAATACTTCATTAACAATCCCAAAAATTTTAAACTAAACCTTGTTTAACCATTTGTTTCAGTAGCCATTCTTCCAACTATAGATTCTACAAAATATTAGTTGCCTATCAACTTACCAACCTATCTACTAACCTAGTGTAATGTTCTTTATCACTTTATGTAACTAGCGAAGTTAGTGTCATAGGTTATGTTAATATAATAGGCTAGTTAGATCACTTGTTAAATATAACAACTTGCCTAAACCTATAACTTGTTAAGTCACTTGTTAGTAAATTTGGGTAACAACAATTTTCACAAGGAATGGCACACATTTGGTAGAAAGAAAAGGACATTTGAAAAAAAACAAGAATTGTCCACTCTTGCGGTTGGAATGCTTTGAACTTGCAAAAACATTTCAAATTTGTGTGAAGCTTTGAACATGTAAACTTTGCAATTAATGAAAAATACTCCAAAACAAATTATTATAATCCATACCATTATGTTTCCCTTGTGATTTTTCGAACACACAAAAATCTAATTTTAAAGGAATGTCCACTTACATGGGTGGTTCCTTTGGCTGCGATTTTACCCATTGGCTTTACAATCTAAAAAGACTCATATTTGATGTTTTTGGAAAAATTTTAAAATCTTTTCTTATGTAATAATTTTTTTATTAAATTAATAAATAAATAAATAATGTATTTTTAAAAAGATTGCTTAAAACACTCTTTAAAAAACAATGGCATATGGACCCGTTGTGGCTCATGATTGAGTGCTTACACCTTAAGACTTACATGAATATATTAATGCTTTTAAAAAGAACCTTACATTTGATACATTATTGCAATTCATGGTTTTTTAAGCTGTCCAAGTTAATTGTGTTGTCCACCTTCACTAAATGAACATGCCCATTTTGACTAAAAGCCCATGGTTTAAATGACATGTGTATTTTTTGATAGTGAATTTGACTAAAATGATTTAATACTTAATTATCTATCAAAATTAAACATCTAATGCAATTGAACACAAACTTGACCATCTTGGTAAAAATGGCCAATGGGTTTTAATCAAATGGCACATTTAATCAAGTTGGATAAAATAAGATGACATGTTTTGTCAAAATGACCAATGGTTTTTCATGCAAATTGAACATCCTATGCTAATTAATAGGCCAACTATCTAACTACTATCTAAGGTAAGTAGATAGCCTAGGTCTACCTATTTATGTACCTAAGCCTACTTACATAGTTACCTAGTTATTATTTAAACTAGGCACCTATACCTAAGTAGGCAAATAGCAAAGGTCTATTTATTTACCCATGTACTAACCTACCTACCTAATTATTAGGTAAGTAGCATAAATGTACATACCTAAGTATTATTTAAGCTAGGTAAGTAAACATAAATAGGTAAATAAGATAAATAGTTAAGCTATTTACCTACCAACCAACTGACCTCCAAGCTATGCACTAATTATCTAACTTTTTTATTTACTTACATAGAATTAAAAACTTGACAAAAGTCAGTACCTTTTAAAGGTGTAGTCTATTGGTAATGACTTGATTTATCATTATGAAAATGACGAGTTCAATTCATTATACTTGTAATCATGTGCATGGCCAAAGGAATAGGGTAAGTACGTTAAACCAAGATAGATATATAGGTTAGGTTAAGTAGGTTAGGATAGGGTTACCACCTGCCGATCTACCTTTTTACAATTTATCTTAACCTATTTATTATCAATCTATTTATATGTATGATTAATAATCTAAAAATATGATTCAAATTTAGTTAAAAATTCAACTACTCAAATGATACACTATCAATTAATCAAAATGACGAGTGAAATAACCTCACTTTACCAATCAAAAAGACAACCCCAATCACAATGGTGAATTCAAATCAACTTGTTCATGTTAACATGGTGGTCTTTTCTTTTGCATTCATTTTGGATTTTTTTACTACAAGATCCATTAGAAAAACATGTTTTATAATAGTAAAAGGTCATATTAAAGGTGAGGAGTTTGGAAAAATTGTGTGTGAACAAAATATTAATGTTTGGGAAATAGTTTTAGAAGATGACAATTTTGGATTCACATAGAAAATGTTTTACACAAATATGATGACTATGGTTTATTATTATTTTTCCTTTTTGGGGTGTGTGAATAGTCAAAATCATCTCAATGCAATGAAAAAAACATTTAACTATAAAAAATTTCCTTGACACCAAAAGGGCCCCAAAACAAAAAAAAATTGACACAAAAAAATCTGGTGAAACATGCGATGAAGACAACCTCAGAAATATTCATAGTGTATTTGAATGGTTGATTACTTTACATAATAGGACTTACAAGAAAGAGTTTGTGAGAACCTTGGATGGGAAATCTTTCATGCCATGAAAGATCCCTAGCTTCTGGCTTTTTCTCTTTTTTTTGGGGTAAGTAACGCTTTTTCAAACACACTTACCTCAGTTCTTAACTTGGTGAAGGTGGCTTTGTTCATTGTGCATTTCAAGTTCAGAATTTAATTTCGCATGAGTCTCTTTGATGCTCATGGCAGACAATTGAGCAAACTTTGAAAACTCCCCCACTATAGAAGTATTCACTTCAAATACATAAGTCCAATGTTTGCCCCCGGTTCCAAAAGGATGAAGTTGGAGAAAAGCCAAAAGGCCAGGGGCACACAGGCCCATCAAAAAGGATGGATGAAATTGGAGAAAAGCATTCTGGATGAAGTGAGGTCCAACTTGAACGACGTTGGGGAACCCATCGCGAACTTGATGAGAACAAAGTGAGTACTTGATGGAAACAACAAAAATCCACAAAACCCTACACCTCCTAAGTGGCCTGTCCACCACTCCCCAGTTGGAAAAAAACTGGGTCTAAGCGGTATGGGGTGGCGTGGAGAAAGTGGGTGAAGTACCACGTCCCAGGGCTGAAGGATGTGCAAGGCAAGTTGCTTGCTCTTTGAAACTGACCTCCTTCCTCTGACAAACTCTAATTATTATATTAGTTCAGACAATCACTCATTTACACACACTAGTAGATTGGAACACTCCATGTCCTGAATTGTCGCAGAGGGGGACAGTTCATTACCATGCACATTAACGAAGTTGGTGAAGTGGGAGATGAGGGTAGTCGCACTCAACAGGTGCTCTTCTTTTGGGGAGCGTGTTGGATTTTTTGAAGTATTTTGGTTCTCAATGTGTTCCCATAAAAGTTCCCAATGGGTTCTCAACATATTCCAAAAATAATTGGGCACCCTGGATGTATGCTGGCTCACCTCATTGGCCGCTAAGAATTCGGATGCCTAGCTATGGTCTCTACCATTTTTGACCTACGTTAACAGGAGGGGCACATACTGTGGGACACAGTTTTGTTTTGAGGCCTAAACTGGCACTGGACCTTCAAGTCAGTGCAGGCATCTGAGTGGGTAAGTATTTTATCTTTTTTCACACGTTGCTCCCAAATTGAACGGTATTAGTGCGCGGTAATTAGTTTTCAACTGGTTGTACAACACTGAGACGTATGGAGTTTCCAGGGACTTTAATGAAAATTGGTGGTAGACTGCGAGCGCCCAGGGATGGGCAACGCTAGCTCTGTGGGCTTTTGCTATTACTGCGAGGTGGTAAGATTTCAACTGGTTGTACAACATTGAGATGTATGGAATTTCCAGGGACTTCAATGAAAATTGGTGGTAAAATGCCAGGGCCCAGGGATGCGCAACGCTAGCTGTGCAGCCTTTTGCTCCCAAATTGAATGGTATTCGTGCGAGGTGGTAAGTTTTCAACTGGTTGTACAACATTGAGACGTATGGAATTTCCAGGGACTTTAATGAAAATTGGTGGTAAACTGCCAGGGCCCAGGGATGGGCAACGCTAGCTGCATAGCCTTTGCAACTAAGCTCCTTTCTCTGACAACTGATAATTAAGGCCCACTTTAGACGAGGGTCCGGGGTGCAATTTCCTAGGAACCCATTTGGTCTGATTTGAAGCAAATTGAATCCTCGAGTTGGGCTGTATCTTGGTCCCTAGCCTGATTCTCGGTTCTCCAAATCAGATCTTATTGAATTGTAGAAACCACGCACTACATCCCAGTTATGTACTGTGCACATTCAGGAAGTTGGTGAAGTGTGTGAGGCGATTGCAAGTGGTTTACCAGCACTTGAAAATGAGCCAGTTTGCAGTCCTGTATGAAAACCCAGATCCTTGTCAGTGTCGAGGGGTTCCAAGTTCTTGACCAATTCCTGCTCAAATCTCTCGGAGTCCATGATTGGTAGTATCTAGGATCCTCAACAGCCTTTTATTTTTCCTTCACTGTGGTGATGGAGCACTAGTGGCCATCATCCGAGAGAGCAGTTGGCATCATCAGTAGAACCTGACTTAAAACTAGGAAGCTGTCTACATATGGTGAACTCTTTTATGGGGTATAATCAAATTTGGCGAAATTTTCTAGAATTTACAAAACAATATTATTTCATTTATCTTTTTTGGGTGCAATTTTGCATCAGTTCACTAAAAAAAAAGAAAGGCTAATCCTGAACCATGTAGCCCTATGGGTTCTTATTTAGACCCAAATTGCAACAGGACCTTGAAAATAGTATACAGGCAGGTTGGTAGCCAGGGAAAACTCTTTTTCCAAATGTTGCAATTGAGTTGTATTTATTTGTGTGGTGGTCATAATCAGTGTTGGCTGATTATTGTTTTTGGTAATAACTCGCTGGTTAGGTTGCTAAGAAATTCAAAAATATAGACTCTTCAATTATCAATTTGATAAGTGAATATCCTCCATTTTCAATTTTACCCTGGTATTTTTTGGGTAATAACTATTGATTATGCATAAAAGTCAGTTCTCAAATATCTAGTTGAGAACTACCAATTATATTGTCAGTTGTGAGCTGACAAAGAGTTTTTCAAACTATGTTTTTTTTGTTTTCTATGATAAACATGTTTAATATTTTTAGACTAATATCTTACTTGAATGATAACCAAATCATCGGGATAGATTATTAAAATATTAAAATTCAATGCTAAGTGGGTCAATTATCTATCAATTAAAAAAAAAATCAAGAACCAGCTGGTGTGCATCAATAGCTGGATTGATAACTGGGTGTTTTATCAATAACTAGCCAATGACCAGTGTTGTGTGAGTCCGTTGGAAGAACGGAGGAATGGAGGAAAAAAAAGGAGGAGAGCCAACTCCCCAAAAACAACCAAATCTCCCTTCCCATGGAACTCTTATGGTTCCTTATGAATTTTCAAACATTGTAGTATGTTTGTTTAAAATATTTGAAGTTGCAAGATACACTCAATAAAAAAATAGTATTTGATTTTCAAATAGTGAAACATTATTAAATTCATGTCTTGTCCATAATTGATATACACTAGATTAAAAGTTTAAAAATTCATTTGTTTCCTTGCAAATGCTAATCTTCCTACATCAGAAATTAAATAACACACACAAAAGAAACTATATTACCTATTTATTTACTTGATGACACACGTTTCATGCCAATGTAAAGTACTTAAGAATCACAATTGATTTTAAAAATCCAATATCATGTCATGGCACTTTTCAAAAGTAGGTGTAATTGAAAAAGAAAATCCAAATAACCACAACTTATTATTCAGAGATCTTAACCTGATAATAAATTATAATATATAAATCCGAATTATGAACAAAATTTTAATTTATCATATCTAATTAACATCGGAAACACAATACAAAGATTTGTCGAATTAGGATGAGGGATAGGGTTTAAGGGTTTAGTGAGCTTTGCGTTCATCTTCTAAGTTTCTTGCGTTGTGTGCTCTGAGGATTCGTCGTTGCTGTTGTTGCGGGGGTGTCAAAGCGATGGTGACAGACAAGAAACACGTGCTAGCCGAGACCAAAAGGCTAGGGAATGAGCTCTTGCAGTCTGAAGCTTACAAAAGCAATGCGCTATTCTTGTTGTCCATGTTGGCAGCGTCATGCAGCAGCTCTACATGCGCTCATACTTCGGCAACAGCGGTCTCATCGCTCACAGAAGCGCTTCATTGCTTGCAGGCTTTCTTTGTCCCCTTCATTCGTTCAGGGAAGTTCCCTGCTGCTTCCAAGAAGAAAGCCGCTGAGAATGTGCTCAAGGGGGGGTTGAATTGCTGGACAAAAGGGCACGGAAGAGGACGGAAAGAATGATAGGGTGTGCAAGCGATCTACAGGAGCTGGGTGTGGATAGATACACATTGAATGGGTGGGTTTGGAAAAAAACACACTGAATCCCAGCACCTCCATTCTCCAACATGCACTCAAGAGTATAATTGTCGTCACTTGTGCTTCAACAGCAGAATCACTGGCAACTATTTTCAAATCGTTCTACTCCAGGCTAATGATCAATCAATCTAGTGGTTGTAAGTTACTTGTAGCATAGACAGATGTGAGTCCGAGTACTTCTGTTTTGGGGAGATGGCAGCTTAATAAAATATGAGCAAAGTGTGATGCAAGCAGTATGTTTTCATGTGTCTATTGGTGCCAGTGTTTCTTTTAAGGATATTGTGATGTAGCCAAGGTGGTGATCGTCAAAAAAAATATTTTAGCCAAATCTAGTTACATAATAATGTGAAAGTACAAGAAGAAGAATCATCTCTATTCATGGCTAGCTGCTGGAACTAACCATAAAAATTTGGTGATTGGAATTTTTTTCCTTTGAAAATCTGGCGAATGGGGGTCAGTTGTTTCATGAAGAATCCTTTGTTAGGCTGAAAACATAGTTTTCATTTTGAAACTTATTGAAAATTCACAAAGATCAAAAACGCTGATATGTGTGTGTGATTTTCCCACGAACAAATTGGAGCACATTTGACATTTTCTGCGAAACCCATGCATTTGGAAGTGTTCTCTAAACCCAAGTCTCATGCTATCCTTTTAACTGGGTCCTGTACAATCAATCACTTTTGAGATTGTCACGGCATAAACTCACATTATGCTTCTTGCATGTGTTTCACAATCAAAATGTGCCTGAACTCATGATGTGCTTCTCTCGCATGTATATTGAAATGTATTCATATATGGTCCAGAATTAAAAGCTGTGGAGCTAAATTGGGTTCTGTGTAGCTTCTTGGACATCCCCACCCACCCCAATATTTCCAATTTTCAATTCACCACCAAAACCAAGATCACAAACAACATCGAGGTTACCACCAAAAACTGAGGTCACCCATACCAGTGTTTTTGTAAAAGGATTTTGTGATGTAGCTAGCCAATGTGGCCATCATCTAAAAACTAATTTTGCCAAATTTGGCTACATAGTATACACAAAAGTAGAAATAATTAGAATCCTTCTATAATCTTGGCCACCTCATAAAATTTAGGCGTTTTAGAATTTTTCTTCCTTCAAAATATGATGAATTTGCGGGATTTTCTCCATAAAAAACACTTGTATTGATCGAAACCATATGTGCCAGGTCAAATTTGACCAATAGGAAGAACATTGAGCCCCACACAAAACTGAGATCACCCACGAAAACCTGGTTCATACACAAGAGATCTTTAAATGAAAATTTTGGAAAAGTGAAAGTTTATTAATACATGTAGCACATAACATTAGGCCCTTGGTGGCAGCCCAACCCTTGTTCCTTGGGTTAACTTACTTGGGGGCTTCCAAGTCCCTTTCTCCTCATACAAACTTGGTTGAGTATTTCAACTCCCCTTGTTCCTATGTGATCAAATTTTGGCTAGGAAAACACACATGGTTCTTAGAGAGCTTGAGCCCAAAACTTATCCCCCAAGAACAAAGGGACTACAAATACTCAACTGGGGAGAAAGGAACTTGGAAGTGCTAACCAAGGTGGCCCAGGGAAAGGGGGTTGGGATGCCTTGGGGAGACTTGGTTTTCCACTAAGAGAACGGGTTGGGTTGCCCTGTGGAGACTTGGTTGGGCGGTGGAGAAGGGGACTAAGGCTCAACCAAGTTGCCACTTAAAACAAGGGGCTACATTTTCTTGATCATTTTGCCTTGTCCATGGAAAAAAAAAAAAAATTGAGAAAAGGATCAAACCCTATACATTTGGGTTGAATAGCAGATTCTACACATTGCATAATCTTTTTTTCACTTTTTTTCTTTGATTATATTGCACACAAGAAAGATAATTAAGCTTGATGCTTCCCATGCTTTTGATTTGCTAGCTATAATGGTTGCCTTGGGGGCGTTGCATTTATATAGTCTTCCACCTTCTAATATGCACTTTTTTCGCTTTACAAGTTGGGAATTGAGTTTGGGAAACAATTAACAAACAATATTGGATGTGATAAACTTTGCTAAACACCCAAGTGGCCCCCACTATGGAGCTTCTCTTAGAAGCTTGGGAAATGCGCAATTAGAGACCCTAATTTAGTGTAAGGGTTAGATGTGTAGGGGGGGTGGGCTTTGAAAGGTGGAAATGCAAGCTTATCAATTAGAGCATGCACTTTGATGTTAAAACACAGTGTAGGATATTTCCTGGTTTCAACAAATTTTTATGATAGCCATACTGTTCACAGAACATATGGCCAACTCAAGATTTGAAGTTGTATAAAAGCTGGTCGACACTAAAGGCCATTCAAAGGGATAGCATTAAGTGTAGGTCAAAATGACCAATGCTGTTAGAAAGAGAAATTTTCGTCTGCCAATGAGTTGATGCAACACACACTTGGAAACCAGGTTGTTCCAACTTCAAAGTTTCAGGTTTTTTTAAAAATAATTTGGGATGGCCCCTCTCAAGTAATTAATGACTACAAGAGGTGTCCCAGAAGTTGTGGTTGCAATGAATGCTGGCAGGATATTGGTCTTTCATTTTGTACAATGGATCCCTATATTACGGGGTACACTAATTTCAGACAGACCACAAACCCTTTTTATAATGGACCCCAACATTAAGGGGCACACTATTTCAGACTCATTAGAAACACTACAAGGCTTGGAGTATAGAAAACAATATAATTGGAGATCCCCTTTCACTCACTAAATGCAAAGCATTACCTAACCTATTTACCAACCATCAATTTCATGGGGCATTACAAGGAAATTTTGCTATTTGCTGCCCGGTTATGAGCATGCATACCACACCCAATTTATTTGATTGAACAAAAGCGAAAAAAATGAACCCATACAATAAAATTAAGACCAAATTTATATATATCTTTGATGTATACACAACTCTCTGTACACCAATCACACTCCATGAGGGAGTAATGTGTATACAGAACTTCAAAATGTTATGGCATGCCGTTTAAGGGATCTTGCTAGAATCCTTACAGTAACCCCATAAAAGGGAAATTAATCCGCCTATACCAGCAAGGATGTGGGCAAATGGATGCCCCTGTTTTGTACCATGGATTTTAAAGAAAATTGGTGACAAACTGCCAGGCCCAGGAATGGGCAATGCTAGCTGTGTAGCCTTTGCCACTGACTGCCTTTAACCTACAAATATTAACTAATATTTTAGTTCCAGACAATCATTCACTGGCAAATATGAGTGTATTTTTTTTAGTCTATCAGATTTGATGAATTGTATCAGAAACAATGCAGTTACATCCAAGCTATGTACCATGCACATTCAGGAAGTTGCTGAAGTGTGAGAGGCTAATCCAAGTGGTTTACCAGCATATGGACTCATGTATGAAATTTACAACACAATATTCTTCTAAAAACATTTTTGCATGCGATTTTGCACCAGTTTGCCTGAGACAAAAAAATTGTGTCTGTTTCTCAGTGTGAACAAACGCCAAATGAGTATCTGGATGATGAAATAACCTAGTGCATGAAGAGCTGCGAGGATTTGGACTAGTAGAAAGTGCCAAGACAATGGACAATTGTTCATTGTGAAGCTTTGAGGGCGCCTCTATCTTTGTGTTGTTAGCTTTCTATTTTTTTCGTTGTTTGTAGGTGATGAGTTGTGTTTTGCATTTTTCATGGATTGGGCGACACTCGGCGTTGATCAACTTGGAGTGTTGCGATGTCTTTGGATGCCATGCCTTATGGAGGATGGTGGATGGCAAGTACAAGGAAGAGCTTCTAATTTTCAGTAGTTAAGTCTATTCTAGCTATTTTTTTGGTTTTTGAAGTAAGGGATTTCTTGAAGTTTTGCCACTAGGGTGTATGTGTGTGATGGTGTGTTTTAATTTGGAGAAAGCAATGTGTCAATGGTTGTGGTGAAGGATGAATGCCTTGACTACTATTGAAGCCTTTCAATAGAGGATTGTTTTTAATTTGATGTCCCATAACCTTTTTTCAAAGGTTAGATAGGTTAGATAGACAATGTAGGGACCAAATGAAGAAAGTGATGAAGGTTTTAGGGGTTTCAAGATCAATCTAGATGGTAATTAGGTTTGTGGTGGAGAGGGTTGTCATTTAGTTTGGGATACAATGAACTCTAGTGTTCCTAGAAAGGAGTACCCACAATTGTGGGAACTTTGAAAAAAATTAATGGGAGAGTAAATAACTCTAGGATTTATCAAGTCTTTTTGGCAGTGGGATGTCTACGTTCTTGTTTTCTTTTTGTCCAACTTTCTTGAAATTATATTTAGTGATTGGGTGGGTTTCATTCTAAGAGATTATGAGTTGTGGGTGGAATTGTCATGTTAGATAGTTGGGTTCAAAAGAATAAAATTGAAATGACCTAATTCTTCATGGTCCATAGATCAATTTGATTAAAGTAGACTCATGCCTTGTGTTACTGCTATTTATTCTTCCCCTTGCATTGTTATTGCTTCTTTTTTGCCATACATTGTTGTTGGTTTGTGCTCACCTTGCTTTGCTACTGGTTGTTCCTTGCATTGTTGTTGGTCACTTTGCATCGTTGGTTGTTACTCACTTTGCGTTGTTGGTTGGTACTTGCTTTGCATTGTTATAGGTCATTATTCCCCTTGGTTGTTGTTGTTTGTTGTTCACTTGCATTGCTACTATTTAGTGTTTACCCATGTTGTTATTGTTTGCCTTGTGTTGCCTTGTGTTGTTATTCCTCACCTTGGTTGCTACTACTTCCTTTGGTTCTTGCACTATGCCAAAACATGACAAATATGACTACATTCATGATTAGGTTTGAAGTCATAAATGTCATCAAATATTATATATATATAATTTTATTTTTCCAAATTTATTTAAACATTTGGTAGGTAGTTAACTAAGATCCTATTTATTTTTTTGGTGACAAGCCTTCTTTATTGTCTTGTCACAAATATTATTTGCACTTACTTATATATTTTCCAAAGTTGAACTTGTTGACAAAAGATATGGTATAAATTTACAACATTATCTCACATCATCCTTTGTCACATACAAAAATATCCAACTTTGACTATTATTCTCTTTTAAATGCATTGTCCAAATGAAAAGAAATAAATTTCATTTTTCCAAAACAATCCAATATCTAAACATCTGAAAAAGAAATTTAACAAAAATATCAAGTAATTTGATTGAAAATGAATTTGAATCTTCACTATTTCATACATTTGAACAAGAATGATATTTTGAAGATTTTTTACTTTTTATTTTTTCATAAAACAACTTGTAAATAAACATATTTAAAATCAACATGGTTTTTTTGGTATATATATATATGAGACCTACCTACCTACCTACCTACCTACATACCTATCTCTAGGTAGGATTGTGAGTAAGGTATGAATATATATATATATATAACCTTTTAAACATATAATGAATAAATAAAAATGGTATAAATGTTGTACTTATTACCATGTGTTATATTTATTCATAATAATATATATATAATTAAATAAATTCCATTATCTATGAAACAAATGATCTTATTTTCAAATTTTGAGAATTTTATACAAAGTATTAAAATTATTTTAATTTCACAATTACAAATTTATACACATAAATTTTTTGTTTCATAATGTTTTATCAAATTTAATTATGAGTGATAAATTTTAGTCCCATTTAATTATTTTTTCGAATCATTAATTGTGATTAATATATATAATTTTTCAAATTTTCAAATTTTATCACCAAATATTTTGATAAATTACTAATTTAAATCAAATTTTGTATTCATTGTTATCCATCACATGGAAACATGAAAAACAATGCCATTTTGGGGCATGTGGATTTCTTTTGAACTTCATTGGATGTCACTAATATGAATATATTTCATTATTTTATGTCAAAAAATCTCCAAAAAAATGATTCAAATAAACCTTTAAGTAAGAGGTTCAATTTAAATTTTTAAATTATTTTCGAAGGATAAATTATCTATTTAATTTTATGTTTCAAGAACTTTGGCAACTTTTTTCCATTTTTGGAAAAAATTTAAGAATTAAAAAACATTTCTCAAATTATATTTTAACCATTATCTAAAAATTCACATGAAATAATCAATGATTTTAAGTCAAAAGCTCTAAAAATTATAAAGTATTACTTGTGCAATAATTATGTGTTTGATCATGTACAATCTTATAATATGCTTACTAGGTACATATGTCTACCTTCTAGTTTTTTCCCTTTGACTTCTTTTTAATGTTTGAAAGTGTATATTATTAGATAATTATATGGTGTTCATGAAGAAGATTTTTAATCATGTATTATTCCTATCCTTCAAGACTTTTAGATGTAATCATATGCATGGTTACAAAAATATGGCTACTCACAAAAACATGGCATATATGATTGTATGATTAGAAATGGTCATTAATCATATTTGTCATAGTCATAAATGTGAAGTTGTGGTGTATTGTTATTACTCACCTTACATTATTGTTGCTTATTTAGGTACTCACTTAATTTTCCCTTATTGTTGCTCATTCCCTACCTTGCATTACTGTTGTTCGTTCTTCACCTTGAGATGTTATTGCTTGCTTGTTGGGTGTTATATTCCCCCACCCCCCCTCTTGCCATGTGCAAATTATGGAGGGAGCTTGAAACGCAAGGTTAGGAAAAGTTTGAAATCCAAACACGTTTGCAAACAAAAGATAATATAAATGTAGATGAAAGGAAAGAAAAAATGAAGGAAAATTTGAAAATTTTGCATTCTCAAAGAAAAAAATGAAAACATAATATTTTACAATTTTGTTTAATAGTTTTGTAACTTTAAAATTTTCAAATTCCACAACTTAAGTTATGGAAATTTTATTTTGAACATAATTAAAAAATGGAAATAGGGCTTTTTTAAGTTTTGAAAATTCCAAAAGTTTGGAACCAAACTTTACAACAAAATAAAAAAGATGCCCAACTCTTATTTGACTGTTGAACTAATGGCAAAAAAAAACTTGTCCTTCAAACCCCATAAGGGGTAAGAATTATGCTATCCAATCAATTTGAGTCCCCCAATGAGCAAAAATTACAAAAAGGTTTTGACATTAAAAATTGTCAAAATCTAGACTTTGTTTGCAAAATTTCTTGGAAATTTTATTTTGGGAAGGAGATTTCTTGGTCACATCTTTTGTGCTTTGATGACCAAGGTTTGACAATAGCCACGCTTCACTACCAAGTGCAATCCTAAATTTAAAATTGAAATCAGGCCTGCACCTCTAAGCATATTAAAATTTCATTTACTAGCTTGATAATGTAATTATATGGAATTGCAATTCATCCTTCCTCATAACAACTATCATGTAGTAAGAGAAATACCTATACTTCAAAATAATATCCTTTCCACACATGATATGCATTGTATTTTGAAGTTGTAATTTAAATATTAATGATCATCAAAAAGTTCATTGTTTGGACAAAAGAAAATCATTTATGAACTATTGATGAAAATATTCAGTATCAATATGAACAAAAGGTCTTCATTATATGGGATTTGGTCATGACACAAAAACCTTGACATATTTGAATTATTTTCTTGGTATGCATGGTATAAACAGAAAAAAAAAATAGTAACAATTTGATTATAAATGAGATTTTTTTGACATTTCACATTATAATTTTTTTTCCATAATTAGCAGTGAATGACATCATTATATTGAGATCAATCTCTACTTATAA
>Ga0209208_10002575_pt1 | contig 26049 bp, 19 predicted proteins | sample S1TSphfallax_3_FD_187694 | JGI IMG/M metagenome (GOLD analysis project Ga0209208, IMG submission 187694) | Host-associated microbial communities from peat moss isolated from Minnesota, USA - S1T2_Fd - Sphagnum fallax MG (SPAdes) (version 2) | ecosystem: Host-associated > Plants > Peat moss >...
TTTTTCGTGGAGGGGGGGAGGGGGTGGGGGTGGGGTTCTAGGGGTCTTAATAGGTGGAAGTGAACCAGAGTGGGAAATGCGAAGGACCGAGTGGGGGGGGATTGACGGGGTGCATTATGCACCGGGTTCACATTAGTATGTATTAAGATTCCAAGGTTAAGATTGAACATATTGTAATATATGCATGTCATGTATATTTGAATTCCATAACCAAATATCACTGTGACATAAGTAATAAATTGAACATAAGCATTGCAATATGGGTCTTTTAGCTTATTGAAGTTATTTTCAAGTCCAACATCCTAGTTATTGCAATACCCATGTCATATGTACTTAAATTTCATAGAATTATCCATGTAACATGCATATTATTTATAATAGGTTGAACATAGGTATTGCAACATGGGACTTTTTGCCTGTTGAGGTTATTTTCAAGTCAAAAAGATTGTGGAAGATGGCATATTATGGGCTCGCATAATCACCAAATGGCATTTGATTTCTCCAAAAAATATTGAAAAACCATGGCATGTTATGTCACAAGACACCATTAATCAATGGTGTAGGTGTGAGATACAAAAACCATGCCTCTTGACTACATGCTACATCACCTCATTACCTAAATTTGTTGGTCATCATTTTTTGGCCTAACTAAACTACCCATCATAAAAGCTTGGGTATTTGTGCTAGGCCTACCTCCACTCCAAGTCTTTCAAGAATCCAACTAGTGTTGTAACATATCTCAAGGTATAAGATTTTCTTTGGCCATTGTAAATATAAACCAAAACTTCTTGAAATTGGCACAATGTAATTTCACAAAAAAAAAACATGTCCTACAAACATATATAATTTTCTCAAATTATAACTCCTAAATCATTTTGGTGGTAGGAAATTTTGTTGCAACTTTAAAGTCAAATCAAAAAATAGTTTTCCATGTGGTCTTTTCTTATTTGGTCAAAAGGGTAAATTGTTTGCAATTTGGAATTAAATCAGATTTGATTGTTACAATATAAACATTATTACATAGGCAAACAATATTCATAAACAATTTTTTATATTATTTGACCTTTTCTTTTGTGGCATGTACTATTTTAATCACATATGAGATGAAGCAATTTATTTTTATTCATGCTTAACCCACAATAGTTAAGTAAAACTTATTATCCTTTAATCCATGTATGAATCTAAAATAGCTAGGTCTTTAGTCAAAGGATCTTAATGTGGAAAACTCATATGGTAATTCCATAATTTGTCATTTCCCACCTATTAACCAATCTTTATTCCAAGCCATGAAAATAATTCTTTTTTAAAATTTATTTTTATTAACACATTTTAATGTGATGGGTACACCAAAACCCTAAACACCTCCAAACCAACCCCCATTATCTAAACATGCATCTTGCATGGTCTATTACACGGTTTCAAAAAAATTAATTATTTTAATAGAACAAAATTATGCCTCACAAAATATCCCAGAGAAGTGTTCAAATCGCTTGTTTGTTTGAAATGTATTTTCTAGATTTAATTCATTACTTGTGAGTTTCTATAACACAAAAGTTATAAATATCGTAATACGAATTTTCTATGTGAGTTGTAGATTCCAATGTGAACATGGATATAGCTTAGTAGTTGGATTTATGAGATTGGTGTGTTTTATGTATAGGAGAAGGTTCCATATGAAGGGCGTTTTAGACTAGGAGACTTGGGGTCAAGAAAGGACAACAAGAAGCAAATAGTTATAGAAAAAAATAGTTTGATGGGAGGAAGAGAAATTGTATATTTTCATTATTCATGATCACAAAGTAGGGATGATGGTAAAAGAAATATTGTATTCCAATCAATTGGGCCAAACATCAAACTAGAAAATGGGATAGTTGTATTTTGTGTTTTTAGAAAAACAAATTGTTGTTTATAGGTATACCTATTTACCTAAAAAACTTTGTACATTCTCTTACTTGCATTTAGTTGTATAAATGAATTATGGGTGGACTAAGAAGAAATTTACCTTGTTCATGTTTTATTTGGATATATATTTAATTAGTGAGAAATCATCAACATGCAATTGTCGAACTATTGTTAAATATTTTCATTATGTCACTCTAGATAACATGACATATGTCAATTTAGGTACAAATGCATTTTGTATATCAACTAGTACTTTGGATGAAATAGTGGCTCTTGGGATTTATGGCCTATCTTGGCATATACCAATGCAAGTGGAAAAGTCAACTTATAAAATCTACCTTTTGAAATGTAATTGAATTTAATAGTGCGTCTTTTCACCTTTAATTGTAGTTTATATTGGTTTAACATAATTGTAATAACATCTACTTTGTGATGAATATCAAATCCAATGTTTACTACAACATTTAAAACACCATTAACCATGCCTTTATCAATCTTTATGTTTTTTGTTAACATATCATTAACATTGACAACAACTTTTTTTAAAGGATTAAAATGTGGATTGTTGACCCATGGGCCATGTATCAAGTTTTTCAAATCTAAATGTGTTGGAATGAATATCTATTGAATATATGATGGAATAAATAATATAAAAACTTTGTGATCATTATGTCATTATACTTATCTATGTCAATTTTGTGTGAACATAAAATCATGGTTTGCTCATCCAAGGTGAATAAATTTTGATTATTTTGAATTATGTATGGTGCTAAATAATAATCAATTTTAATTTATGAAGGTTTTCTAGTCCATATTATATTTAAGAATCTCAAATATTTAGGATCTTTAACATGTCAAATTGATGTTGCCAATGTGAAATGAATGCTAAATCTCCAAATTGGAGAATTTTGAATATGATGTCATAGATCACAAACATTGTCAGAGCGTTCAACAAAATGATTGCATATTAGTGGCAATTATGCCATATCTCCAACAAGCAACAAAACTTTAAAAGCAAATGGATCATCGGTTCCATATGATGTTTATTTAATGTGCATGTATACCAAATTCAACAATTTGTTTGTGAGTAAAGGCATCTCATCAATGATGATGATGTCTAAAATTTGAATTCTTTGCAATGTTGCATTAGGTTGTTGTAAAGCATACAAATATCTTCATAGTGGAATTTTAAGATATTTGTGAACAATGCATGCTTTACAAGAAAGTCTAGAAGTTGTGACAATAGTTGTCAGTATAGAATAACTTTTTCCCCCAATGTTTGGAGGTGGTTGGTCAAACATTTTATATAAAAAAAAATTCCACTTCTAGGTGTTCATTCCAAAAAATAAATACCCAATATTGAAGATATCAAATGTTAGATTATTTGTTGTTGTTCATATGTAAGATTTGCATATTCCATGGAATCATGAAAACCATATGCAAAACACTCAACATTTAACAAGTTTTCTACATTTTTGAAAATGGGATGTTCATGGCATATTGTATCTCCAATTTAAATTACATCTATGTATGGATTTTTTCAAGAATTTTATCTATGAGATGTTGTTTTAGTTCATCTAATAGATTTCACTTACAATATTCTATAATGTACCCTAACAATGAATCAATTTTGTCAAGATATCCCCAAGGTTTACATTCAAAATATGTGTGATTGATGTTGATTACTTTGCATCCATAGATCTTCCACATTCCTTAAAAAAATATGCTGAAGAAGAATATTATTATTTTTTTAAATGTATCAATATGGGATTGTAATCTATAAAATGCAAAACTTTTGTACTATGATATACAAAGTTGTCGATATCATTAATACAAATGTAATATTGGAAACTAGCACACCTTTTCTTCAAAATCTCAAATTGTTTATAATAATCTTTAAATGTTATGGATTCATGCAATGTTGATCAATGTTTATAAACATTAATTAGTATATACCCAAAACATTTGATCGTGAAACAATTTTTGTTCAAAATTCAAGTGGTTTTGAATATATACCACAAATTTATTTATTTTGAATAATTGAAATACATAAGCATGCGATTGCCACTTATATTGAAGTTATAGGTTTTGTAAGCATTGTTGTTGAAATTAATTACAATTGTATAACACGCATTCCGTCAAATCTAATTTTTTTTGGATTTTTAATGTCTAAATTTAGAGGGTTGTTGGGTTTTGATTTCATTGCATATTTTAGTAGGTTGTATGATTAGTATGAAGAAGTGATCTATTGCAAATTAATATGTGCACCCCACACCAACAATATTGTTGCATGGTATGGTACCACAATTTTATCATAATACTACATCAAAAATACTCCCATCTACTGTTATAATAATTTAAACTAATTGTTGTTTCTTTGTTTAAAGCATATGGGAAACCATATTTGCAACCATGTTTAGTTTTATAACATTTTTTTTGAGAACTATGAAGTTGTTTTAGGTACATTAGTTTGAAATTTTTGTTTTCAACCATATTTACATACTCTATAAATGATTTTTGGGTCTCATCATAAATGGCAAGAACAAAGGTTAAAATTTCATTCATGACACAATCCACATCATCTTTGTGCATAATATAATATGTGCATGTAAGGATAATCTATGTTGAACTTCATACTGACACATATGATGTTCAACACATCTTACTTCATTCCATTCTCAAAACTTATGACTAGTCATGAATGTATGTACCCCTTGTGTGAAATGCATGTGCACACTCAATTGGGCAATTTTTCCAAGTAAATTCTTCACTAAAAGAACTTTTGAAAATGTCTCCATGTTAGAGATGTCACTCCACTTGAGTTCTAATGTTTCATTTGAAGAAAATGTGAAAAATAAATGAAGAAGACCATACGTATTCACCATTGCCATCATATCAGAAAGTTGAGCACAATGCCATTTTGGTGAACTAACCATTTTTTCTAGTATCTTATATTTCACAACATGTTCAATGATGTATGCTTCTAACATGTCTAGATTTTTCTTTATGTAATGCATGCACATCTTTTTCCAAACATAATTGTGATGTATGAATCAATATTTGCAAAGCTTGTCTTACATCATACATCAACAACAACTAAGGCTTATATATTGTGAATGTAATGAAAAAACAAGGCATTTGATTATGTATGTGTATTCACTAAATGATATATTTCCATCATATGCACCATTGTCATGTGGAAATAAAAATGGAAAAAATGCAAGTTCCATTAGAATTTGATGTTTGTCTACTTGTAATCTTATATATTTTACACCAAAGGTCTCACGTTTACAATCCACACAATTAAATACATCCCCAATGATAGTTTTTATTTTTTATTATCTTACTTCTATTGTTAATGTTCAACAAAATTGATAAGCTTTCCACAATTGATCCTAAACTTTCAACTTCACAAGGTTTTTTTCCCAAAAAATGTTCTTCAAGAATACATTTAACAACCTCAATGGATAATGTACAAACATTTCCTATGTTCAAAATTTTCAAAATTTGTGAGATATTTAGAAAACCATGGATTGTGTATTATACTATATTTTAATATAGTCTTTAGTTTGTTCACAAGATCATTAAAAAATTCATTCTCATTAATTGATCCATCTCCACATAAGAAAGGATTGTTCAAATGACTCATGTCCTCAATTTGGCCTAAAACAAATCCAAATTTTGCATTTTTCCATGCATGACCATAAGGCATGCACAACAATTTTCATTGTTCATCATTGGAATACTCCATGATTAACATACTTAGACACATATACAATTGTATGTACAATCATTTCATATGTTATTAAAAATATATACAATATAATATGTTCTACATGAATAAATCATTTTTTTTGTAAGTTGTTCACAATTAGACCTTGCATTGATACAATTCAAAAAATGAATAAAATACAAGATTATAAAATTTGAAAAAATATTCGATATTTCACATTCATTATAGGTATATGATTATAGTGTATATTCAAAACTAAACACATGTATCTACCATTCATTGCATAACACTTCAAAAAACAAATAAACAAAATTTGTCTAAGCATAATATGATTTTTACATTCTAATTTTGTAAATTGAATGATCCTTGATTGATTTCATAATTGCATGTATAATTTTTTTGAAAACGTATAATTTTTTTTTATAATATTTATAGTATACATGAAATATGATAAGTACAACTTTATTACCTTAAATTGCCAAAATTTTGAAAAAGGAATAAAATACATTGAAATTCTAGAATTTAACATGATATTTGATATTCTAAATTGAACACACATGTCTAACATTCATTGCATAACATTTCAAAAAAATAAATCATTTTTTTTACACATAATAGAATTATTATATTTTACTTTGTAAATTGAATGATTTTTCATTGATTTCACATTTGCATTCACAATTTGTTTCAAAATATATAAAATTTCAAAAAAAAATCTAAACTATACATGAAATAAAATAAATTCAACTTTGTTACAATGAAAATTTTCACAAATTAATAATTATGCTTAATTAATGAATGTTCGTATGATATTATTTTCTCTTTTTTTGGTATACCTAACATGTAATGTTCATATTATTTGTTTAGTTCTATATTTGTGATCTAATGTAGGACAACATGTCACGATATTGTATTCATATTTTCCAAGTATATAGAAACTACGAATCATTTTAGTTTTTTTGGTATCACACTCATGTTTATTAAAAATGTTGTAAACAATATCAAAAATTAAAAAATGATTCAAAATTGATGTATTTAGCAACAACTTGTTCCATACGTGTTGGAGGTCTTTTTTTATGTTGTTGAAATCTAAGTTTTGGATGGATGGTTTGACCAATGTAGATTTCTATTATTGTTGAATTTGAAATGTCCAAAATTAAAATGTGTGATTTTTTAATTTAAAAAAAAAGTGTAAAAAATACATTGAAAAACATCCCACCCAAAATTTATTGCATTACAATCATGATATTGTTTAATGCAAATACATTTTCAAATTATTCCACATAAAAACCTCACATTTAACAAGTCAATTTTAAAAATAAATTTGAACATATAAATAAGTTAATGATTGATCAAATCACAAATACATTAATTCAAAAAAAAAGATTAAATGATGATAGTATTTAAAACTCACACAACAAAATGAACACACCATATCACATATAAGTACCAAAATTATATACTTTATATCAAGGTGATTTCTCAAGATTGAAACATAAGTATATATATAACATAAAAACTTTTATTGGGTGATAAACATTAATCATTCTAATATATGGACATTTCATATGCATGATTTGGTATAAATCAATGAAAGGCACACATATTAGTTTGTGGCTTTATGGGTGTTTTTAACCCCCATTAATAAGGGGATCATGATTATTATCTTCAAAATTTGAAATATTTGCATAAGTTGAATGATGACCAAATCTAGATAGAAAACATCATTATATGTTAGATGTTATCTATTCATATATTATTTTATACATATATTTATTATCATTATATGAATGATGCTAAACTACCAAATTTGATTATATGCATGTTGGCAATTGTTTTTGCAACAATAAATTCAACATGATAATTCTTGCATGTTTGGCTATGATTGTTGTTTGTTCACCTTGCAAACATCAATGATTCACAAATTATGCTATCCACATTTTCCTCCTATCCAATGAAATGAATAAATGAAGCCAACAATACTTGTCAAGATATTTCATGATTCATAATTTTAAAAGAAAAATACATTTTTTCTTTGTAAACCCTATCCTATAAAATAGGATCCATTTTCATCAAATGGTATGTATTGACATTGTTTTCACATATCATACAAGTTTAATTTCTTCTTACTTCTCATCCTGCATCCATAATAAAAACCAACACACATCATGTCAAATTTATTATTATTATTTTTAATCAATGTGTTTAATGGTTTAATATGCAACAACATACTTCTAGATTGATAAAGTATAACCACCACAACACCCCCCATAAATACATGTACAATGATTAGTTTTTTCTCTTGCACTTAAATCAAAGAGTTTATCATTATATTCCATATGATTTAACTTTTAAATTTTCATGTATTAAACAAAATTCAAATGAATCGGTGATAACAATTTAATATATAAAACATTTTTCACTTGAGGATGTTGTTTTTATACATTTCTTTTAAGATTTTTTTGCATGTATTTTCTTAGATGCCATACATGTCTAATAATTTTGAAATCTAATGATTTGTTACATTTAAAGCGTTACAATTTTTTTCCATACAAAATTATCCACATTTCTCATTATTTCATTATTCATTATTTCATTTGGTAATTCAAAAAGCTCAAAACTATCGTGGTTTGATTATTCTAATGGAAACATGATTACATGAGAAGGTCAATCTTGGAAATGTAAAAAAAAAAATTAAATGAATGTGAATCCTAACTTAAAACATGGATCTTAAGAGACATTTCATTGTGGCTATTCATATTTTATTACATGCAAGTAATTAAACATGTAATTAAAAAGATAGGTACAATATAGGTAGGTAGATAATGACTATATAAAGACCATCTTCCTCAAGTTCTTGCATTAGTTTTTAGAATGACATTGAACAATTTTGAATTGGGCTTATGATGAATTTCAGTAAACATTTTATAAAAATTCAATAAGGTGTTTTTATTTTAAGTAATTTTGGAAGCTGATTTCTTTATTCTTCCAAAAAAATTTGAATTAAAAACAATTGATTTTTTTTCATCATAACTTCAATAGATTACAATAAAATATTTCAGAAATTGAAAGAAAAACATGACTTTGTCACTACTCCTAACTTAGCAAAAAAATATTATCCTACAAAAAACAAGAAAGTCTACTATATTTAGGAGGTTGTAGACAATTTTCAACTCCACTAGCATTTTATTCTTCAATATATGTAAACAAATTTGTTGATGAATGGGTAAAGAGAAAAAGATAAAATTAGTTCAATCATGTTGGAGATGATCCTTGCCTTAGCCATTGTGAATTAATATTTGGAAAACTTGAAATTGAATATCAAGATAAAGATGAAACATTAACACAAAAAGATAGCAAAATCTTCTTATAAAATAGATCCTTGGATCACTTAGCACATTCCAATGCTACAAATTCTTGATTATTTTTGGATTACAAATTGAGCCATGGAACCATTTATTGTATGAACAAGCTCACACCTTGATTTTACATATGCAAGAAGCAAAAACCACCAAAACAACAATAAAACAATAAATTATTGAAGAAAATGTAATGCCTTAAATCAAAAGTACTTATTTTATGGGCTCTAGGCAAAAAATTTGTCATAATTTAGATTATAATTGAGAACATTTAGATTAAGTTTTTCTAAATTTATTTTTTAAAAATAGGAAATGAATCATGTCATGTAAACAACATAAGATTCCAAAATGATTTTATTTATAATATTATTTTATTCTCTTAAACCAATCATATCAATTTCATATGCATATTGTAATCAACATTGTGCTTCAAAATCACCCCAATCCATTCCGATTCACACATGAAAATACACAATATTTCCCTTTAATGTACATATTAATTTAAAATAGTCCTACAAGTAAATACCAAAAAAAAAAGTCCAATGTGTTTAGATTCAATGAATTCATGACCTCCAAAACTTGAGAGATTTGAAAACTATATATTAAAGATTTGAAGATAGGAAAAAACTTTCATGAAAACTGCACATTGTGCAAGATTGTTGGGGAGAACAATCAATTACCTATTATGGAAATTAGTTTCCAAAATGCAATTTTTTGCAGGAGAAGATAATCAAAGTGTAGCCACATGCAATTTCAGTTGGAGCTATAAAATTTGCTTGTAGATGGGTGTTATTGTTAACAAATGATTTAAAAATTTCTTGTAATGCATCAACCAAATTCATTGTTATAATTTGTGAATAATGCTTAACATGAACATGATGAACAAATGTGTTGAATATTTTTTTAAGTGGATTTTTTTTTATAACAAATGATTTTTTATTATTAAGTTAGAAATTGAAAGAAAAAACATATATTGAAATTTGAAAACTTTACACACTAACATTGATTTTGAGAAAAACCAATAATGTTTATACGCTTGAAAAATCTACATATCCTAAAAAGTTGGTTGGTGAGCATGAAAAGACTAAAAGACAAGGAACTCACATATTGATAGTTGCACCTATAACCATTGCTTTAGTGTTTATAAGTCAAATAGATGAAATTTTGTACGTAATCATTTGTATTTTTCAAACTTCTTTGTTTAACACCCTTTCACCATTTTGAAGAAGTCCAATTGATTAATATCCTTATGTAACCATATGTATATGTTCAAATTTTTTTCCTTGACACCATTTCACCATTTTGAATGGTTGCCAACCACAAACAAATTTTTTTTATCGAATGCTCCCCACTTTTTCAACCTATTAAAACAACCAACATTTGCAAAATTGGTTTAAAATATTTTGCCAACTTTTACTATAGATTCCAACAAACAAATCATGAGTGCAACAATAGAAAGTTAAGAAGCTTTGTTGCAACTTTTGAAAGGGAAGGGGTGGAGGCTAATGAAAACCCTATCTCCTTATAGGAATTGGTCGATTTAATCATTGACATGATTTTCCCATCAAATTAGGATCCAAAGTGAAAGTGCCCTTATTCATTATAAATTCCAACAAACAAGTTAGGAGTGTTATGATTAGAAGCCAACATTGACAATAATTTTTTATATACTTGAGAGTGTTAATTGATTTAATTTTCTAGCTTCGATTACACATGCTAAAATCCACCAAAATTGCATACTTAGCATGTGAACATCAAAGGAGATTGAATAATGTTGGTAGGCTTGTTAGATGGGCTATTGCCCATGGAGTCAATAGATGCAACATTAACAATATGAGTAGGATCTTGTATATTGTTGGGATGGTGTTGGTGGTGGTGACTAGAGGAAAGGACAACATACTGTGGCAATTGTTGCATGTGCACGTTCCCACCACCATGTTGATTCCCATGCCTTCCTCCTTTTCTTCCCCTTACAATTAATGTCGTTGTTGTTGCTACTCTTCCTCCTATTAATCTTCCTACAACTCTTGGTATCGCTTGCCCTTCACATTAGTAGTGTTACCCATTTTACAACCTTCAAAACCTCTTCCTTTATAAGCTTGTCCTATGTAAAGGAAATTATTGTAGTCATCAAGAAGACCCTAAACCACCACTACAAAAGTTGGCTTAAGGCAAGGACAAATTATTGCATTCCTTTTATCTGCAATTTTTTTTCTTTCTCCTCCTTACTGTTGTCTTGTAACAAAATCCCATACTGACCCTCCTCCATTAACTATTATTCTACCCTTTTTCTCTTTCTTTCCTAAGCGTTTTCCTTAATGTGTAATACTTGGATATAGGGCCCAAAACACTTAAGATTCAACCTCACAATTCTCAAACTTCTTTCTTTTTTATTTACCTTCCTTTCATTGCTCCTAATTTATCATATTTGCACACATTGAAAACCTCCTTTTGTACATCAATGATGTGGTGAACAATTATATGATCAAGAACTAAATATGGCATCATCACATATTTTTGCAACTTCTACAATCTACCATCCATTGTAACTTTGTGTGTTCAGTTCATGAATGATCTGATCATGGCAAAACTAGACACTTATAATGTCTTCAATGTATTAAACATCATGCACAATGAATCATTTTTCAAAGATTTAATTACAACCTCTACATTCCAATTAAACCCATAGAATTATGGCTTGTTCTTCTATAGGACCACCTTGATTTGTTGAACTTCCTAATTTTCAACTGATCACAACTCAATGTCATTCGATTATTGTAGACCATTCATAGAATAGCCAAGAAATTCAAACTAGTAAAGCCAAATTGAACTAGAAACATAACTTATTTTTGTAATATTCTAGGTTAACACAACCATGAATCAAAGTTTCAAATTTGCACTAATTTCCACCATTTAATAATTTAGAAAAAAATTATCAATTAAAATTACATGTTATTAATTGCTAACACAATTTTATTAATGTATTAGAATTAGACCCAATACCATTACCAAAATGTGACCAAGGATGGAAAAAAACTCCATATATAGAAAAAGTTCATCCTCTTCCATCTACAAGTGAAATGTTGCTTTACATCTTGTATTATGTGTGCAAATTTTGCTTATATGTTGTCCACCTTACCTTTTGATACTCCTTAGTTACAACAATTAGATGTCATCAAACTTTACTACTATCATAACTACAACATTAATAGGGTCTAGATTTCCAAGATAATAATAAATAAAAGTCATTATTCTTCTTAGGATCTATGTAGCTCTAGATACATGACATATCACATAAGGTTGAATTGTGTGAAAAAATATTGTGCTTCCAACTTTAAATTCCAATCCGCCAAACAATTGTCCTAGATTGAGTATATCAAATTGAAGGGAATTAAAGAGATACTAAATGTTTAAACCAATTTTATGGATAGATTACCATTCATGGACCAACACACATTTACAACAATATTGACACAACATGAGACTTTACCATTTCATTCTATTATTTGTAGTCATTACATGGTGGGAAGATTCTTCCAATTACCTAGGTCAAGTCACATGACCATCATTTTGCCTTGACCACATATTGTTGCCAATGTTTCAAATAGTATTAAGATTCACACAAATGCCTAGGTCCACCATTTGTGAGCTTACCCTCAGCACACCATAAAAAATAGTTTTTTGGGGGGTGAAAGCATATTAAAGTGGACCAAAGCTGGCAAATCAAAGCCTTTTGAAGGTCCATTTCTAGTGTATTTGAAATTGGCTTAAAATTAACCATGTAACTTTCATTCCAAATATTCATTTTTTTCCAATTTGGGACCACCATGTTAAAAACCATTTAAAAGGTTTTCCTTGAAACAAAATCAAGAAAATTGACATTTTTTATGCCTTTATGGACTTTGTAAAATATTTCAGAGGCTACATATTTGATGTTATGGAACACAAAAATTAAAACAATGTTTCATTCAATAAATGAACATTTAATGTCCTAGAATTCAAACATTTTATATCTTAAAGTTTCACATGCATTGCATAAACACATTATGAGATAAAAGTTTATATCCGAGATTTTATAGTTCATGAAACTCTATTTTGCCAAGATTGTAAAGTCCATTATTAATTGAACATTCATGATTTTGATGTGTTGTTTTTTATGTTTATAAACTTCATGTGTTAGTTTCACATAAGTGAGTTCCTTTTTGTTATATTCAACAAGAATTAAGAATTGTATGCAATAACATTCCTCAAATTCAAGAAAAATTACCATTGTGACTTCCATAATGGTCCATTATAGTATGCGACCACTTTGGGCTATTGTTGCTCGTAAAACTAAAAAAGTCATGATGCAATGGAAGAGGGCCTTGTTTGGTTTGAATCCAACAACCTTCATGTCATCATAACATGTTAAGGCTTTCTATGAGTGTGATGCAAAAGCCCATCCATGGATGAGAGTTGTGTATGTTCGTAGGTTAGGTTGTGCCCCCATTTGTTTCATTTTAGAATATCATGTCAACTTTGTCTTAGGGTAGAAAGAAAATGAAAAACTTTGATTCTAACTATAGTTGGTATGACTAAGAACCTTTCCCCTACTTTACAAATAGTCTCTTCTTGAAGGTGAACATTATATGATTGGAATGTTGGAACCATAGCTTTTACCTTTTAAAAAAAATTAGTGGAAGTTCTGAATTGAAAATGTGATCACACTCATGGATTTTCATAGGACAATGTTGCTAAAATATTTGAAGTACCAACCTCATCTAAAATGGCATGAATTGTCACATCTTCCTTGTGATATTTGGATTGCAATTGATTATTTTGATGACCTTCCAATGTCATGGAACTCAGCTTTTATATCCAACAAATATGTCATGAGTTGCCCAATTCAATAGATGCCCATACAATTTGTTAATAACTACAAGGAGGTAAACTATGTAGGAAATTGTTTTTAGTAAAGTAACAATTAATTCGGTGGCTACTTTGGTGGGAGCCTAACATCTTCACATGTGGATTATCAATGAATTTAGTTTGAAAGTCCTTCTACATTGTCTATAATCCATAGCCAAAACCCCCATTGCCACATAAGAGGAAAGGTTTGCTAACTAACCATATGGAATTTTAGAGAAAATACCATATGTCTAGATTCTACAAGAAGAGATTGCGTGGGTTGACATTTACCATTTTAAGATCAATTGTAGGACTGAAAACAACAACACTATGAAAACATGTGAGCTATGAACCCAATGTGTAATTGTATGTGAGAGTACCCAAAAACATTCGTGAAGGACTAAATTTGGAGGTGTTGTTTTGGCTAATAGTTGCTTGGAGCATCTTTCCCCAATTTATATTAGTTACAACATGTGTCAATGGCCTACACTAAATAGAGAACCTTCTAAACATGTCATAATATCTTCAACATCACATTTAAAAAATTATACTGTGGAAATTTGATGCATTCACAACTCTAGCTTGTCATGAACATCTTGAAAGGCATTAGAGAGGACAATCATCAATCCCACTCTTGTTTGCACATAAACAAAAGTTTGGTTTAAATTTTTTTTAATGTTTACCTCTCATCCATGCTTTTGAAAGCTCTTGGTGTTGCGTGATCTTTGGGCCATAATTATGTTTCATTTGTGTTACTTTGTCCACTAGTAGTGGAAATCAAAAGTCTACGGGGATTCAAGATTGTTGTTAATTCATCCTTTTGTTGCTGCCATTATGCATTTTTGGAAGAAGTGGATTCATAAAAACATTGTTTGCTGCTTTGGCTTTTTCAACTTGGGTTTGAAGAATCATTGATGTTGAAATTATTGTTATTATAGAAGAAAATGAAAATGAAAAATATTTTATTACATAAATAAGTTCCATATGTGAGAAACATATATACATTTTTAATTATCTTAACACATCAAGGTAACTTGGGATGTTGTTAGAACAAATTTCCTTTCATTACAATAACCCAACATACATTATTATGTCATATAAAAGTTCATTATACTAATTTGTAAGTGTAGGAGATATCATTGTTGAACATAAAATTGACTGCCTTACTCAAATCATATGAAACATGAAAAAAATATATTGGCAAGATGGTTATTGTGATAAATGATTTTTTTCTATACACATTACTTAGGCATATTGGTCCCAAGTTCACCTAAATGTGGTAGTTTTGATGTCTTTTGGTGCAATTTGAACTAATTAAAAAAAATCTTCAATTGCAAACATATGCATCACATGTGCTGGAAGGTTGAAAAGAATTAAAAAGGTTGCAATAAAAACAATTGAAACATTGGGAGGTGTAGTGTTAGAACTAATAGATTTTAACCTCCTAATAGTAATTTCTCCAACATTCTTGGTGTTTTTGCAATGTGAAACAACTTGATGGATAAAACCAATCTTCTTGTAACCAAGGTTAAAGACTACATCACCTATTAAATGCAAATAAAGTCCCAATTTCTTTCGTGATGCTCCACCATTATCTAATTTGCCCTCCTTCACCATTTTTCTTAGATCATGTTGTTTGGAAGTGCCATCCCAAAAATACAAAAGTTAACTTAGTCTTCTTGTCCAATTTCTTTGAATTATATTTGCCTTTATTTCTGGTTTTCTAAATTGAATCAAGTTGTTTGTGTGATTCCACCGCATCAATGTAATCTTGCATAATAACCTTTGAGGGATGCAAATGCTTTCAAACCAAATCCAATGTAATCTCCATTTGATGAACCATGGTGGGGGATGATGTCGTGTAGCAAACTTGAGACATGCATACCATTGTTTTCATTTATGGACGAAACAAAATTACTATGAATAATATTATGGCCACAATACATAGGTGTTAGTTACATATCTAATGAAAAACATTGGAAACAAAAGATGAAAAGTAAAAATTCACAATCTATTGACAACAGTGGAATGACCACAAGGGTCAACCATTCACCTTAACATTTTGATGAAGAACATGATTTGAATGTAAACAATCCAATGCCAAAATTAAATGTGCAAATGTATTAAATTCATTGTTTGATTCACCTTCACCAACTAAAGTATGAAGGTCCTCACTTTTCCTTAAGAGAAGATGGGATTTGGTGTATTTAATGCCACAATTGGAAGGATGTTTAAATAATAATTGTTTTTGTGTTCCAAGAGTTCTTGTCAACCTACACTTAAAAATTATTATACAAAGGGAAAGTATGCACACAATAACACATCCTTACAAAACTACAAATTAGTTCATGTGGATTTGGATGCAATCCACTTCTAGAATGAGGACTCAAGGTTTAGTGATTCAAAACACTACAAACACATTCCCAATATCATCCAACTGCACGTAATCAACCATGATCATGGAGAAGGCCATTTGATTGTGTGTTATTCCTTGTGCCTCCATTTCTTTGGTGACCTTTGATGCCTTGGTCATCTTACTAATTCAAGTTGCCATATATAGGTAATCATATTAAAAAAGGAAAAGGTGGATCTTTAAAATAAACATGGGTCAATAAATAGTATTGAATAAAGGTATCTATGTGTAAAGATGGAGAAGGAAACCATAGGCAACGATTTTTAGAGACATTCCACTAGTTTGGTCCACCCATGACGCAACCAATTTGAACAAACATTAGAGAAACCTTTCAAAGTTTGTAAACAATTATTTTAACACTTTGGTACTTTATAATAATTAAGAACTACCATAAAACAACTACATTAATTTGAGAATTGCAATTATGCAAAAAAATATTGATAGAGTGGTATTAGAGTTAAAAGACTTATTGTTCACTTGCCTATAACTTATGAAAGAAATGAAAGCACTTTGATTCATCATGGTGTTGTGCATAGTCATCCATCATGGTGTTGTAAATACCAAGAGTAACCTTCAACCCTTTTGCCTCAATCTTTGCCACCAAATCTTCAACCTTTCCCATGTCACCTACTTTGCTACACCATTTCGAAAAGTTTTATTCACTTTTCTTGTAAATAATATCCTTTCTATTCTTGAAAAAAAACATTTTGAGGACATGAAGGTTCCAAAGGGAAAACATGATTACACTGGTTTGAAGATTGCCATCACATGAAAAAGCTAGAAAGGAAATCACTACTAGGGCCAACAACATGATCACAAAGTAACAAAGGAAACTTGTCACTCCATTCAACCCTAACATTCATGTAACCACACCTCTAATGATGGGCAAGGAAATCAAACTACAACAAAAGAACCATGACTCCACAACCAACCACCATCACCACCAACAATTACACATTTTTTTAATGTTAGAAGGCACTATGCACAAATGGGTGGACCAATTTGCCATAGAACCAAAGTCCTTATTTACTTAATCTTGGTCAAAATTTGGAAATTACATTTAGTTTACATTGATTTCCTCCATATTTTTTCCATGTCATTAATGGCACATCTAAAGTTTCTATTTCTTGAAACATCAAAACAAAAAAAATCATAAAATAGTTCTTCCTCCAATATGATATGGACTTATGAAAAAATGTTTTTGATTAGCCCATTCAAAAGTCCATAAGTATAGTTTTAAAATTCAACTCATTATTTATTTTGTTCCTACATTTTTTTGATATGATGTCACCCCCCTAAACTCCTTGATGGACTCAACTACAAATCCAAAGGTGAAGACAACGGAAGAAAAATAAGTTGGGGGTCACTTCCTGGCTCGCAACATTTTGAAGGTAGAAGGGCGCGTTGGAGTTCTGAGATCGGGACTAGGAAGATTGACAAGCAAATCAATTATTTAGATAGACTTGCACAAACCAAATAACAAGTTGGTTAGTGCATAGTTGGAACACTTTTGGTGCGAAAACGAGCCACACGCAAACACGAACTCACAAGATTCACCACAATTCGGACTTGGGGGAAGCTATCACCTTCCCTCTTATATTATACTTTGTGCTTGGCCATAGGACGAGCACCCACATGTCATTTTGTCCCAGGACTCCCAAGTGGGAGACATGAAATTCCCAAAGTTAGGACTTCTGTGACTTTGGCAGCCCATAATTTTGTGTGTAGACCTCCAATTGAGGTGAGGTCTAAAGCAAAGTTGTATCCCTTGTCTAGAGCTTTCCAACGGTATGTTGCACACCACTTGCACGCAAGGAATTAAGGGTGATTCCTGACTTTTAGTGGTCAAGAGTCAAATTGGCAATTTGATTCCCGACTTTTCTTTTGGCCATAACTTGTGTTTTAATTATTCAAATAAGTCATGTGAACCCATTTTAAACATCTGAGTTCCAAAACATTTCTAATGATATAAATTTTTTTTTGATCTAATGGGTTTTGACCTTTGCAATCGCTTTCTGAAAATTCGAAAGTCCATCAGGACTCCAACTCCCCAAAGTGGGAGCTCACTTGGGAGTGCGGGGGTTCACTCCCTCATGCTCTCCCACATTCCCAGGAGCATGAAATGTGACTCCTAGGCTTCACTTTTGGCCTACACCTTCACAAGCCCTTGCCTTGGTTGCGAACCCAAGGTTAGGTTGCGACATATGATATTTTACTAAATCCAAATCCTTAACATAATCCACATAAAAATGGTAGTTAGAAATGTAGTCCATGAATTTTGAGTTCAAAAGTCCATAACTTTTATGATTTTTAAAAATTATAAAATGATTTTGTGCATCATGTAGATATTCAAATTAAAATCTTTAAATTAAATCCATTTAAATAAATTTAAAAAACTATAAAATGACATGGGCATTACAATGGCAACCACAAGGTAGAATTGGTTAGTGTGACACCCAATTTGGTCCACCCATTTATGTATGCACCTAGATCCATATCTTTTTCCTCCCATTCCATACTCCAAAACTCCACATTTGCTGCACAACAACATTAAAAAAATAAAAAAATTCACAACAACAAATCAACAAAGAAACAAAAAACTCTTCTTACATATACTTATAATAGATAATGCACATGCTATGTTGTAAGTTTTCATGCTGTCTCCATAACTTCATCACTTTTTTTCACATCTTTCACAACTCTTATAAGAGACACAATAATCCTTTCTTGCATTACTCCATTAGGTAACTATTATTTTGTTGTTATCATTTTTCAAATCCATTATTCTCAAAATGAAATGGGACCACCTTCACCTATTCCTCCTTTTCTTCTCTCTCCAACTAAAAGCTCGAAGAAAAATCATAACCACAAAAAAAAGGTCTTAACCAAGGGAGGAATCAATAAGACCAAAGAATGAACATATATCATGTGCAACTGATTGTGGAATTGGAGCCATGTCAATCATTGAGTTCACTGCAAACATGTAAGCAACAAGAAGCATTGTATGTCATGTTTACAAATAGATCTTCAAGCGTAGGTTCTGTGGGGTTTGCACAACAACCTCCAAAAGACACAAATATAAATAATGCAATTCTAGTCTCTTTGTCTTTCTCTTCCCTATTGTTCTTTACTTTTGCACCTTGCACTTCTCCAAAGGCAAGCTTCCAATTTTTTGAATTAAGCTACTCCAAGAACAAAAATTTGCTAGATTAAGGTTTCTGTGCAACCTACCAACTCTCACTTTTTTGACCTAAACAATGCATGCCAAATTGGGGTGCTAAAAACCCTGATAATTGAACATGAAAATATATTGAGTATATACATACAGGATACATACACAAAGGACTACCTATACATTACAGTTATAAACAAAAATATAGATAGAAATCGAATACGTATAAGAAGCCTATTTAAGTATAGGAAGAACAAGACAGGTATGCATGTCTATACGTATATACCCAGTGGTCGTCTACACCCTTTGACAATGCGTCTGCCGCGCTGTTGCAGTCGCCGTTGCACGCACGTACTCTGGTCTGTCTCTCAGTGTTTGGACGACACGCGCAATCCTTCTCTACTTTAGATTCCTTCCGCCCTTTTCCCCAGTCGCCGGACGGATGCAGGTTGCTGCTGCTGCTGCTTCTTCACTCTTCTTCTTCTCAGCTCGGGTCCCAAGAGATGGGAATTTCGTTCGGTGGGTGGTGTCTTTTTTCCTTCCAGTGATGGCTTTCACTGAACGCTGATATCCATGGGTGGGTGGGTTCTTCTTTGATCGAGGGAAGAAGGAGAAGGAGGGTTGGTTCGGGATATTTAGGACTCGGGAGTGATTGAGTGATTGATTTAGGAAAAAAACTAAAAATGGCGCAAAATGGTGAGAAGACGGAAGTAGGAGGAGATGAAGAACAAGAACAAGAGAAAGAAGCAGAAGAAACGAAAGAAGAAGAAGTAGGGGACATGGAGTGGGAAGAGGTAGTGAAGAGCGGTGGATCCGTTTCCTTTATCGAACCCAATATGGAGGATTCCGCTGTTTGGTTGTCTCCTCCTGGTCATTCCTTCCAAGTTCGAGGTCCTCAGTACTTGACCACCAAAGTGAAGATCGCGGGAAGTGAGCCATTGTTTAAGCCGCTTGCGTTCGACTGGTTGAAGAGCGGTTCCAGAATTGATAGCATCTTGGAGCATCCGAATAGCCGAGTTAGGTCAGCCTTGGATCGAGCCACCGCCACCGAAGAAGCGGCTGGTGTTTCCAAGAAGAAGAAGCCTTTTGTTTGGGCTTTCAATTTGCAGGTCAGTTTCTGCTTCTTCTTCATGTTGATCAAACTGTGGTCCTTTCCTCAGAAACGAAAAAAATTAAAATTTTATCAAGATCAGCGCCACCAGAGTATTATGGAATTGTTGTATTTGTTGGTTACGGGGATTGTGCTCCTCAAACCCTTGACAGTCCTGGACTTCTGGAAGAGAATAGTAGCTGCAGCAAGACCGCACACATTCTGACACCCTAATGATTGGCCTAGGGATGTCAGATGACTGTGTTGCCATGGCTTGGGGGATGATGCTTAGGGTTGAGGGAGAGTTGACATGTGTTGCAGTGACTCATGGGATGTGCGTAGGGTTGAAGGAGAATTGAGAGTCTACTACTGGTGAATCCTCAAATTTTTCTTATGCAGAAAAAACAGATGATTTTTCTTTTGCCCAGGGCAAGGGAACTCATTTGTTGCCATTTCGAGGAGCTTCAGTAACCCTCCTCTGTGAAGATGATAGTATGTTGAGCTTAAGGGGTTCAATTGCAGCTCTGGAACTGACTTTTATGGCAAAATTTACCTCTGAACTGACTGCAAATTGTGTCATGATGGTGTTGATGCAAGACTTGAGAGCAATTTGTGATGTGACAAGGCCGTGGCTTGGCTGCAAGTTTATGTTAGGTTTAGAGTTTTTGCTTGGAGTGGCTGGCTAGCTCAGTGTGCAAAAATGGCTTCACTTTCTTTTTTCCTTGTGCCATGTAGCAGATCCCTTTTTTCCCTCCTGTGAAGCTGATGAACTAGAGAACCATATGTGCAGGTGCCCAGCAAGGAGCACTTCAGTGCTATTGCCTACTTTGTAACATACACTGACTTCACAGAGGACTCTATGTGTGGCCGGTTCTTGAAAGGAGATGATGCATACAGAAATACACGCTTGAAACTTATAGCAAACATTGTTGAAGGACCTTGGATTGTGAAAACAGCTGTTGGGGAGCATGCCATTTGCATTCTTGGCAGATCCCTCACATGCAGGTGGGCCAAAAATGCATCAATCATTCCTCACTAATCAAACTTGTATTCTGCATCTTTGTTTTGCAAACTGATGCAGTTCTTGTCAGTAGAATATGTGCAATGTTCAAGGTTTGAGGCAACAGGTGAGAGAATTTGTTGGCTCTGTAATGTCATGAAAGGTCTTCAGTTGAACCTATTGAGCATGTTTGTGCTGACCCATCTATCCTATTTCCAAGCTATGTTTGTTATCCTCTCTTATGGCAGCTGAGTTTCTTCGGAAAAGTTTGAATCTGGGACTTGGTGTAACTCCAAGTCAGATAATCTCAGATTTGGGGTTTTGGGTCTCAAGTCTCAAGTAGGATTTGTGCTCACAGAGAAGAGGAGGTGTGTTGAAGGAGAGCTTAGATTGATACACAATGGTGAAATTGCTGCAGGTACTTGCAAGGGGCCAATTTCTTGGAAGTTGATGTGGATATTGGGTCCTCCATGGTTGCCAATGCCATTGTCCACCTTGCCATTGGCTATATCACAACTCTAACTGTTGACCTTGCCTTCTTGATTGAGGCACAGACTGAAGAGGAACTTCCAGAGAAGCTTCTGGGAACTATAAGATTGAAAAAATTGGACTTGACAGCAGCTGTACCCATTGAGCTTCTTTCTACAGATGGTGTTGTTACAGCAGCAGGAGGCTCTTTTCCTGCTCGATTATGGAAATCCATTGGGCAGGGATTCTCAACCTTCCTGCAATCTGGTAATCAGAATCAATATGACAGTGATGATGAGGCTTATTGACAATTTTAGGTCTGTTCTGCCCTTTAAGGCTGGTGGTATAAAAGCATCGGCTTGAGGTCTGTAAGCATGCAAGTGAGCCTTTCAGGCACAAAACATTGCTCTGGTAAAACCAGCAAGGGAACCAAGAAATCTCACCAAAAGTTCAAATGTGGGAAAGGAGAAACCAAACTTAGGTGTACATACTTGGGCATTCAATTGAGAAAATTGGAAAAATTGTGATGAAAATTGTGAGACACTGTAAATCTGCATGAGGGCAATGGCCATTTCTCTCTCTATAATCTTTGTTTAAGGCAACTATTTGCCTTTACCTGGATGATTGTCAACAGAGGTGTGCAGCTGGAGTTTGGGAATTGGACAGGCACTACAGTGCAATGAAATTTATATATTGTTACCCCTAGGGCCATATATGCAAATAGTTAGGATAGAAGACATTCAAGTAGTTTGTGGCAGTCAAAGGTACCTGACTTTCATGCTCTGGAGCTTCCAGTTTTTCTCTTGGGCTGGATTTGAACTCTTTAAAATAGTGGGTAGTTGACTTGGCACCTGTATTGTTGTTGGGAGGCATTTATTGATCCTGTTGGTCTGTGCTCTCTCAGGTCTGGATCCAATTTGTTTTTACACCATCTTTTGAATTCCAGAATTTCTTTTCCTGGCAAGATATGAATTTCAATAGGCTCCATGGTTTTTGGTAATGCAAATATTTCTTTGGTTGCTTTTGGAAATTTGCTGATGGGTACTGTTATTTTTTTCCATGTTAAGTTTCTCAATAGACAACTCACAACTCTTGCCAACCTTTGTCCTGTTTCAGATGTATGGAGACCACAGTATCTATGTAGTGGAATGGTATTGGTTCCGGCAAGATGCTTCCTGTTGGTCAAACCTGTAAGTCTGCCTTTCAAAATATATTTGCAGACATGGAAGAGAAGCAAAAATATTGTACTAATACTTTTTTTGAGTTTATGCTTTTCATATGCTGCCATTTTCAAAAAGAGTTATCATTCCCTTTTTAAGGTCTTTCCTTCTCAGCAAGATTTTATAGATGCAAATGGGAAAATTGATAATAGAAAAGTTCCATCTTGCTACCATTGCTGGAGGAAGAAAATGCATGAAAATCTTTTGTTTTTTCTTTCCTAGTTAAATCTTTTGTTACACTCCTTTTCAGGACTTGGGTGTTGGAGATTTTACTCTAGTGAGGCCTATATATTTGGAATTATATCCTGTGTGGATGGGAAGGGTGAAAAATAAGGTTGAGAAGGACGAACAATCTGATACTTTTAGACATTTTCATATTCAATTGTGGGTGTCAGAGAAAAAAGAAGCAAGGAATGAAAGAGAATTATTTCATGATTGTTGGTTAAGCAAATGGAAGTGTAATTTGACAAATCCAAAACAATGGGTTAACATCTCATCTATTCTATTTTCTTAGGCCAATGATTAATGTGATTGATGCAACCAAAGTCAAATAAAACCGTGATGTAGTTAATGAGACTATTGGTATGAAATTATTACTGTGATATATATATATATAAATTTATTTCTTAAATGCAATTTGATTGTTGTTTGGTTCCAAAGAAGAGTATTGTTCATATTAAGATTTTTTATGTTTATTTTAATATGATGACTACATTGTCATACTAATATGGACCTATGATCTGTGGTAGTAATTCAACTTGGATAATGCAACTTTCATAATTTTAGTTTATTGTATGAAGTTCAAATTGTATTATTTTTTAATGTTTTGATAGATTGAAATTTTTATAACTTGTGCTTGGTGGCCTCAAGGTATTGAAGGTTTGAATCCATTGTATTACATGAAATGTACAAAAATTGTTTTGATAGGTGGGGATTTAAACAAAAAAATTTTAAAATCATTAGTTGTTTGCTTAATGTCTTATTGTACATGAATATTTATGTTAGACCATGATTTCATATTGATAATGATTTTATTAAAAAAATCATTGTATTTTGGATTATATCATGTCTAGCATAAACATATACACCTCAAACAAATGACAGTCCTTAAACCTATTCAAATGTAAGACATATAATTAAAGGTGATTAAAATAAATGGTAATGATTTTGCTTAAAGTTTTATTTAAAATTGTTTGAATTTGATGGTCACAAGGTGACTCTTTTTGCAGTCACCATGTTGAGTTCAATCTGAAATTAACATTTTAGTCCAAAATTAATTAAATAATATTAAGTTTGGATATCAATATTCTATAAAATTAAGAGTCCATAGAGCGAACATAGTTGTGATAATGTGTATATATGTTATTCATGTATGTGAACACCATTAGTTACATGCTAGTTGGGTATTATAAATCTATGACCATATGTCAAATGTTTGTACTTGAACTTAAAAATTTGTGAAATAGAAACACTCAAGGTAAGTTGGATCAAGTTTATTAATAGTTGAAAGCACATTACATTATGGGGGATTCATTTTGGGCAAAATTAGGTCCAAACTATAATAAATATAACAAAAATCTACTTCAAAAATGTGATGAATTTAATGTTGGGTCTCATTTTTGATGTTTTAGCCTTGTAATGTTGTCTTTCATTAAACTATTTCTACATAGTAATCTTTGGCAAAATGAAATAAAATTTAACAACTTAAATTCTAGGAGTTGAATGTGTATATGTATAATAAATAAAATATGTATAATAAAGTATTGTTCATTTTAGATTGCACTATGGATGATTATTTAAGATAATCATTTAAATAAACACTTGAAATGAATATCATGAGAATGCCCACCCCACCTTTCATTTGAAAATGATTGTATGTCAAATTTTCAATCTATCACACATTTATATGGTTAGCACTTTGAAAAAAACTCATTTGTGATATGAAAATTATCAAACCTTTCACATGGTTCACAAAAATGGTTCAAATTATATGAAATCACATGGTTCAATAACATTACAAATTTCATAAGGTTTAAAATCATTTGTATAGTTTTTCTTAATATATTTGTGGTTTTCAATATAATCTTACATGCATTATATTTTTGGCATAAATATACTATTATTATGATATCAAAAAGTCTATTTTTTATACAATTGATGTTTTTATCTTATGGGCTACCACACTATGCAAAAACATTGTGAAAGTTCCTTTTGATATTGACATGGTTGAAATTCAAAAACAACACATTCAAAAATATTGTATTTGTGATAACATTATATATGGGTTCATTGTGTGTTTTCAACTTCATGCAAAACATTTTGGAGGTGATTGATTATATTAAAGGGTGATGACATTGGAAGCTTCTTGATATGGGGATTATTGGTATGACAATTCAATATTTTTTAAAGATTGTTACATCTTATAATTAGTATGATGTGTGCTTTTTAAAGAATTCTTTACAAGCAAACAACACAAAATTGTAAGTTGACGCATAAGAAAATGTTACATGTTTAGTAAACTCTTTTACATGGCCATGGCGAATTGACCTACATTGGGAAGTTATCACAATTTATCACAAAAAAACTATTGGATTTTTTCATCCAACAATTGTGGTCCCACAAAAACACCATTAAGGTGTGTGGATCCACTGTTTAATATCCTATATATAATTACAACATGTCTGTCCGTGCGTGTGTCCGTCCGACGCGACAGTTCCGCGTTTTAATGACGCGGCGGAACCGGCCCGGACGGTCGGATTCCGAAAACGGGAACCGGCCCGACCAGTCGGATTCCGAGAACGGGCG
>Ga0209208_10002576_pt1 | contig 26045 bp, 17 predicted proteins | sample S1TSphfallax_3_FD_187694 | JGI IMG/M metagenome (GOLD analysis project Ga0209208, IMG submission 187694) | Host-associated microbial communities from peat moss isolated from Minnesota, USA - S1T2_Fd - Sphagnum fallax MG (SPAdes) (version 2) | ecosystem: Host-associated > Plants > Peat moss >...
AAAAAAAAAAAAAAAAAAAAAAACCTCAGTAATTATTTTCAAAATTAATAAAATAAAATAAAAATTGCAAGCGACACACACCTTGCACAAACAACAAGAACTGGGGTGGTCTGGGTCCAACTGGTTTTGTTGCATACCAGTTGGCTCTCAACAGGCTTTCCTTGCCCATAAAGAGACTGCACTGAACCAGGAGGACTCCAGCAAACCATCCATCATGGGATGCATATATCACTTGCATTCCCTGATCCATAGACCTAATTTACAAAAGCTCCATGTTCTACTTCTCCTCCTCATGTTCCTTGTGCTCATTCTGGCAATAATAATACAACACTATTCTGGTGTCTTTGTTCTTGTTTCAGGTACATCAGCCTGCCTGATAAAAATGACATTTTATTGCTCCAAAATCTAACATTCTATGGTTTCGTTTAATTCACTAATGGTAACTCATTTTGGTGTCTTATTTGGGTATTGACCTTTGTGGGTTTTCTTTTCTTTCTTTTGTTTTCCTTCCTTCACTAGCTGATTTGTGCGAGAGGATGCCCTTTTAGCATTAGGCCTTCTAGGGTTTAGGGTTTAGGCCTTCTACTTCATTACTAGTAGTGTTTTGATTGTTTTGTTTTTTCTCTTGTATGTTTACATTTGCTTCGACATGCCTTGTACTTATGGAGGATGGATCTCCATCCTTTGTTTATATACAGGTTTTTTCTGTAGGTGAGAGAGTCAGAGGTGGTCATCATCTGCTTTGGGAGATGTATTGGGGGTGGGATCAATGCAAGCCCTAAAATGAGGTTGTCATCTGGATTCCAGGACTCTTATGTGCTTCATTCTAGGCAATGGACTTGGAAATCCTTAAGAGCATCTAAACTTCACAATTGTAAACAACACCTTTAATTTTTAATAAAATAAACTATAAATAAGTAAATAAATGATTACTTTTCAATGTCATCTTCATCCATAAACATCAAAGAGTTTAAATACCTTTAACAGTGACAAACCATTTAAGTCCTTACATACTGAAATCATAACATGAAAATCTTTTGAAAAAATCTCTCTCGTGACCTTTATTAGCATTTTGGCCATATTTATTAGTGCACAAGCTGAAGTTTTCCATATCATGGTGCAAAATTAAATATCGAAGGATCCTAATGTTACCTAGCCAAGCATATTTTCAAGAAAACATTTCCCCTTATTATTATTAGGCCCAATTGTAATGTAGAGGAGAAGGATCGATCGAACTCACGAGTCTTCTGGAATGTATCCTAAATAAGTGTGTGCAAAATAATTAAGATTTTGACAACTTGCACACAGGGGACCCTTATGAAAGGTTGTAAGGTCCTGTGACAGACAGCATGGTGTGGTTGTGCGCAACTTACAAAACCTGTAAGCTCCTTCTACAGCTTAAACAGGTGTACTTCACTTATAGGAGAAGGGCCTGAATACAGGCCCTTTCATGATTTGAGATCTGTGCCCAGGGCCGGTAGGCAGAGGGAACAGGTCGAAAATCACGGAAGGGTCTGTACTCAGATCTTTTTCCTAAGTAAAGGAGAGCTGGGAATTTTTTCACTTTTTAGAAAATAGTGACAGGATGGCTGGTACCTTCCCGCTCGTCAGAAGATCCCAGTACAGCCTGGCTGGTACCTTCCACCGCAGAAGATCCCGCTGGTTGAAAACAGGTTTCTTCAGGCAGGTAAATGGAGCTAATGAAAATACAAAGGAAAAAATTCCAGGCAGTGCTTTACATGCTCTGGAAGGTTCGTGGGTTTAGGGTTTAGTGTGCACCTTACAAAACCCGACTAAACCCACGGACCTTTCAGAGCATGTGAAGTACACTATCCAAAGATTGTGCAGATTTATTTTTTTCCTCACCAAGTGTCCAGTCGATCACAGGATGGCTCCTCAATGGTGCCCCCCTGGTGCATTGGTGTGTGATCATCAGCCCGTTTGTGAACAAATCAAGTGTCTGGTCATAACGGGGGTGTTTGGTGATGAATAATATTCTACCTTACTCATCCTCAATAATATAGGAGGCAAAGGGATTTGTGTAAGTAAGTTCCAGCTTTACCCGATGAATCGCAAATACATACATTAGAGGAGCACGGTAGAATGTTTGGTTGGGCAACTAGACAATTTTGATTGATGACCAAAGGGTCTTCATGTTCCAATCAAAGGAAAGGAAGTAACCAATTCAATCAATGTATAACTACTTCCATCAATGCTCATCCATAACATCATTCCAATTTGTCCATTTACATATATGGGTAGTATAGCATCTCTAATGTACGGGATCATTGAGTTCTTTAGCATTTGAGTTATTGTCAAATTCTTGTCAAGTTCACAAGGCTATATTAGACTTACTATATAGAGACTAGGAGTGGGGTTGGGGTTTGTTACTTAGTAAGTACCTAGTAGTACACAAAGCTGGCTTGGTCAGACCTCTGTGTGGGTGTGTGTGTGTGTGTGTGTGTACTCATACCTCTTTCAATGCACAAGAGACAAAATTCAAGGAGGGGAAGGGAAGGAGCCTGGAGGTCTCTTTTGTGTATAACAAACATTAAAGTGGATGTACATAGTACATACATGTAATACCTTTGTCTTTTGATGCTCCAATTAAGCTTTTCTTGAGATGCAAGACTTGAGATCCCTTAACAACATTGGTATATTCAATGGGTTTAGTTAGGAGTGTGCAAATATCACATGGTCCATTAGTAAGTTTGGGGGCTTCTTGTTAGTTTGGGAGGACTTTTATTTTTTCTTTCAAAAAACCAATAATGGCAAAGTCCTTTGTTGTGATATATGTGGAAAAATCCTGATAATAGCTGGATATGGATGTAATCATACCTTAAATTTATGTTTTTTTCAATATCTGAGATTATCATTTGGCAAATGTTATTTTGACCAATATTTGTTAACTATGGATATTTGGAGGTTAGGTGCAAATATTGTTGTTCATGTCTATTTTTAGTGTTATTAGGTCCCTAGATATGGATAGATAGGTTATTCATATTTGCCAAAGAAAGTTATAAGGTACATGGATATAAGCATGCATATTCAATAGTTAGCATAGAAGGGCCCTTGATATGGAGCTTCATGTTAGGCTTCAAAGTTTTAGTTTCTAGTTTGTGTGTGTATTTTTACAAGCAAGGATGAAGCTTGAGTTTTTTTTTTTGGGTCATGGTCACAAGTACCCATAACAATGTACCAAATGTGAATGCTTTTGTCAAAGTTGGGGTAGTGGCCACCTTTGCAACTTTCTCTTGTCACATGTAAGAATTTCTTATTGTTTAGTTATTAGGTTGTTTGCATTTCATGGATTGAAGTTCTTTTTGCATTGTGTGTAGTTTTGAGTCTCAATCTTATTCAGTTGTGATTTGTGTGATGGAGGAGGTGGTCACGAGTGTGCACAATTTTTTTTTTCTCATTTTTTATTTTAGCATCACATTTCACACTTTGAATTTGAACATCACATTTTGACCTTTGTGTATTTGGGTCCAAGATGGTTAGAGTGCCAAAAAAGAACATCTCACTAAAATATTGTGGACCACTCAATTAGACATGTTCTTAAAACTTTAAAATGCATTGATATTGAGTTTCTTTTTGTTTCATAAATACATACATTACGAAAGTACTATTATATGCAAACCATTTTTAATTTGAACAAGTTTTAGAATTAGTGACATGTCCTTGAAAAAATTCAAGACTTTGTCCCCACTTGTGAAAAATGATTCAAAAACTCATTAAGAATGTATAAACATATAATTTTCTCCCCATTTCATATCACAAATAGCTTAAGCATTAATGTGTATAAAATATTCAAATGTGACAAGAAGGTTCCAAAAAATGAAAATCTTGGAGTTTCTCGCCATAAATAGAACATGGCCCACATTAGAGAAAATGTATTATTTGTACTTTCATAAGTTTAAAAAAAAGATATTCAAGGCACCTACATAAGATTTGGAAAAAAATTATTTCATTTGACATAAAAGAAAAGGAGGCAATCTAGGTTAGGTCTTAGGTTTTGTGAAGGAAAATATAAATTTGACAAGTTTTAGAATTCTTTTTTGTGTTCCAATTGGGATACCCCAATCATGTTCTAATTGACTTCGCATGTTGAGCTTGAGTACCACATTTTGATTTTTGTGCACTTTGCACTTTAGACTTGAACATTGCATTTTGGCTTTTGCACATTTTACATGTTGAACTTGACAATCACACTTCACATTTTGAACTTCAGCATCACAATTTAACCTTTGTGCACTTCACATTCTAGGCTTGAGCATCACACCTTGGCCAGTGCACTAGTCTTTACATTTGAGTTTTGAAAATTGCACAAGTTGCAGTCTAGTTTTGAACTTTACATTGTTATTTATTGTTACATTGGCTCCTACATAAACCACTAAAAAACTCATGGGTTTTGCACTTTACAAAATGAGGTTTTGGTCTTTCATATTTCAATGTTCATCATTTGCACTTTTTGTTTCCTTGAGCCTACAAGCTTTTTTATTATTATTGTCTTTTGTTTTGTTTTTACTTTGCCATTTCTAGCTCTTCCATGTACTTACATGATCTATGAATTGCAACAACTAAGTAGAAATTAAGTAGGGTTCATTTATCTATGTGTGTTCAAGTGGGTTGTATTTAGTGTTTTGTTTTCACATCATTATGGTTAGGTGTCAATTACATGTCTAATGCAATGGATGAAATGTTTGTGTGTTTGAATATGTCAACAATATTGAATAACATGTTGGAATTGTAATAAATTTTAATGTGCATTATAACTTGTTAGATATTAATATGCAAACTATTTAACTAATTTTGCAAATGTTGAAATTATGTAGCTTGTAATTATACAAGTTCAAGTTAATGCTTAGAAGTCACATAGTTGGAACTCTATTTGTCCCCAAGGTTTTTTTGTTGTTAATGGCAACTTACTTATGCCATAACTTGTAAACTTGCATGTGTTGTGGTATATTAAATTTGTATAATAATACATGCAAATGGTAATTCTTTATGCTTATGATCTACTTTAACAAAAATATAAAGTTGGATGTCACTTAAGGTGGCATGGACGAGTGCAATCACAATAATACATACCATATTGTACACAAAATGTATACCATTGGTATACATTTAATATGACATATTAAATCATAGTAATACATACCATTATTCAATCTTGTGTATTTCAAATTATAAAAAAATACAAATGGACTTGTTTTTATACGAATTTCTTTTCAATATATTGGTATACATATCCAAAAAAATTTAAATTAGTCAAATGAATAGAAAATACACAAAATCATTTTTTATGTTATGTAACTAGTGCATTTAAATGGTAATTAAACAATAACACACAAAACACAATTTGATTTTTTAAAATGACATAGTTTTGACATTTAAAAAATATAAACCTTAACATAATAGTATTAAGAAAACTTTGAATTTTTTTATAAAAATTGATGTATTGAAAAGATTCCAAGAATATTTTTGAAAAAAACAAAGAAAAAACATAGGTTCTAGGGGTGAATGTGGCTCTTAGTAGAATGGTTGGACCTAGACACTTAGTAATTAAGTATATGAACAAATTTTGGACTTTTATGCATGATATTCTTGGTTTATTTGAAGTGCACAAGACCATAAGGTTGTCCATGGATAATTATAATCTTTACTTGAAAATTATGATTTCATGCATTGTGTGATTACTTTTGTGAAATATGAAGGCAATAACTTAACATGTATGGTGACTAAACTACATTCCATTGTTGATTACCACATGTTGAAACTTCAAAACATTTATGAAAGTATTTGTTTTAATCACATTATCTTTAAAGCTTGTTATTATGTTAGAATTGATGAAAATGAGACTATAGGTTTTAAAAATGTCAATTTAAAGATTATCCAATGTAATTTATATGAAACAATTACGAGGACAAAAAAAATGAAAAAATAGGAGGTAGGATTGGAACAAGGCATGTGTTAAATATAGTGGGTTGTGGCATTAGAAATTGAAGACCTTAGTGAATGTTGTATTTGTCAGTAAAAGATTATGTTGGAGAAGGTAACATAAGATTATGACTTTGATGTATAGAGTTCCTAAGGTATGGGCAATTACAAAAACATTCATGAATGTTTTGAACCTTATTGTCATAGCTTGAGTGATAAACAAATTGTGAGGTCACTAGCTATTATCCAATGTTCTCATTGTGGTTATTAATTTGTTACTAACTTTGGAAGTTGATATAGGACATGTTTACTAATGGGACTAATATTATTGACCCTTTTGATGTCAATGTCTTCCTCATTCTTAAAACATGTAAATTGAAGTTATTAAGGTGATTAAAAAAATAAAATCATTTCTTAACAACTTATGATTTGCAAATGTAAATTGACATGTTTGCCATTATGTTAAATCCTTGTTTAAAGTCTTTTCAAATTGTAAAAATAATGTTGGATGTGTGGATGCTATTTTTCTTACTTTGAAATATAATGTAAAAGTGACAATTTCTTTCTTCTAATGACTATCTTTGATGTACTAAACCTTATTGTTCAAAATGTGTAGCACCAATTGATGGATTGTTTGCCAGATATAATGATTTTATTAAAGAAACCAATAGCATTCTTGGGATCAATATGAGCTATAAGAGTCATTTCAATTGTTAATAGTTTTTTAATGTTGTCATTTATAGGTGGAGAACTTTGATCACATGATCATTGGGGTGAATTTGGCTTGATTATTCACATTTGAATTGTGTGCAACATATGAATTGAAAGGATTTTATGAAAGTTGAAGAAAATGATGACTTGATTGAAACAACAAGTTACTTTGAATAATTGCAACTAGAAGGTGATTAAGTTGAACAAGGTGAGATTATGTGCTTCTTTGAAGTTGTTGGGATCTCACATCTAAACAATAGAACTTGCAATGCAAAGATTAATTCAATAAGGTTGTTAGATTTTCAAATCTAGATAACAAAATTTTCATTGGAAAGAATTAAGTTGTGTCATTTGCAAGGCATAGTTGTTGAGCTCACCAACGACATAGATGATGGGTTTTAGAATTGTGTTTTTTGGGGCTCAAGTTCTTTTGTGTCTTTGTTCGGGGGTTGTGGTTGAGCTAGCCAACTTGCGTTGCATTGGGTAGAAATTTTTAAAGAACTTCAATTCCCATGAAAATCATTAGATTTGCAAAACTTGCATGTTTTTGTAAGATATTGTGTAATTGCAAAAAATAAATTTGAAACATTCATAATTTATGCCTATCCTTTATTTATGTTTGTTAATTTGATTTTGAAAATCAACAAATCCGTATTTGTTGAAAGAAAAATATTGAATATGCATATGTATCTATCTTGACAAATACCATAATTTATAATATAATTTCAACACATGTCTATTGAATAATTTTCTAATTTGGAAGATTCCATTTGAAAATAAAATTCCCAAATGTTCTAGAATTTATTTCATTTTCTTTCACAATTTTTTGTTCTTTGAAAAAAGAAACCTTTTAAAAATTTAAATATTAGAAAATAATACAATTTGTGCTTAAGCCACCAAGGTGTTAAAGGATCTATGATTGAACAAAGGTTTGTTTTGTTTGTCGTTTTAGAGAGAAATTAGAGAGAAATGTTTTCTTTCAAAGTTTTAGAGAGAATTTTTTTTAATAGAAAATATGCCATATTGGTATTCTAAAAATAATAATAATTTAGAGAATATGCCATATTGGTATCCTAAAAAAATAGAAATTTAAAGAATATGCCATATTGGTATCCTAAAAACAAAAATTGAGAATATGTCGTATTGGTATCCTAAAAAAATTGAGAATATGTCATATTGGTATTTTTTAAAAATGAAATTTAGAAAATATGCCATATTAGTATCCTTTTTGAAAAAATTGAAAAAAATGCCATATTGGTATGCTAAAAATAATAATTTTAGAATATGGCATATTGGTATCCTAAAAATAATTAAAAATTTAGGGGATAAAAAGGGGGTAAAAGTGTTGTTGTTTTTAATCTTTTTTCTTTTGTTTTTCAGGGTGTGGGGGTTTTTGGGCATTTATTATGCCCCCTGCAAACCCCCAAAAGAAAATGCTGCACGGCTATGTAGGTACTCAGCAACGCACGGTGTGCCTGCTGGCGACTTGCAAGCTTTCGGTCGGGACGACGAAGAGGACGACGCAGACGACGAAGAGGACGCGGACGACGAGGAAAAGGAGGTCGAGAGTAGAGCGACGACGAAGAAGACGAAGGAGGAGGAGGAGGAGGAGGAGATGAAGATGCACCTGGCAACGGCAAAACAATAGACAACAACAATTCACTGATTCCATTTGTACAGTTTTTTTGTAGCTCGAAAGCAATCCGCAATTTGCACTTCTCTGAAACCAACTGCCGCTTTGTTTCAAGCATTGTGTTACGGTGAGTTTGTGCTCTTGACAGAGCGACAGTTGAGGAGAAGGGATTATTAAAGAGAAGAAGAAAACAGAAGAGAAGGGGGAGAAAAACGTGAAAGAGAGACAGAGAAGAGAAAAATGGAAAGTGAGAAAGGATACGGATGGCAGCTGTTATGAGAACAGTAGAGGATTCTTTCGTGGCCGGGGTTTTGGTTGCGATGGCCTGATGAATCTGCCATTAGAGAGGTAGAAGTGATGTCTGTTGCTGATGCATTGAGTTGTAGCAGCGGTTCCTCCTCCAAGGAAGAGCCTGGCGACGAGCAACAAGAACCAACGGGCGGCGGGGACAAATTCTCTGCCTCTCGGCAGCTATCCATGAGGTTAGAGCTTTGTTTTTTTTTTCCTCACTGCTTCAACGCCTCCCCTGATGTTTCTCCTTTCTCGCATTGTTGTTCCACTTGCTGTTCCTAGAAGATCAACAACTCCTGCAACTTGTGAGGAGTTTGCTTCGCACTAGTGCACTAGTTCTCAATAGCAGTCCTCTCGTGTTCTTCTTCTTCTTCTTCACACCAGAGGCAGGTTTGCGAGGTACTAGTACACAGTTGATAGACGCTTCCTGGATCGTCGTCATCTCATAAGATCCACTGGTATCATATGCACAGAGGCTTGAAAACAGATCCTTCAAACTTCCATCAAATCCTTTGCTCTTCTTCGCCATACTTCTTCCCAACTTGCTCTTGTTTCTTACAAATTTAGACCATAGCCTGGGCTCAGTATTGCTTCCGATTTCTGTCCGTAACAAACCCTTTTCGGTCAAACATTGCCCTTTTATTTCAAGCTTTGAAGACAGTAAAATGTACAACCAGATTTTGCAACAGAATTGCATTGTGTACACAGTTTCATGAAGGAGCTCACACATTCTCACTTTGGAGATTCTTTGCTTCAGTAATCCTGCAATCTCTCTCGGTCATACTTTCAGAGATACTGCAATATTGTGGGTGGATTGTTAATCTTGCTGTTGTCGACATGTGGTAAGGCACCAACAGTCCTTGTTTTGGGAGTTTTGGAAGATTTGATGCATTCTTTGGTATCATAGGCCAGCAGAGAATTGGTGCTCTAGAGTTTTCACATGAATGTTGATTCTTGTCTGTAGGGCCATGTTTCCAAAGAGAGAGCTTGTTCCTTAAGCTTATGCTCCACAGCAGTACTGCTTTGGTTTATCTCACATTAATCTGTAAGTTTCTTCTCATGGTAATGAGGGAAACACTAATCCTACAAGTGCTGTCGAAAGGCTGTGATGTAGTGGTGAATGAATTTACATCTTTGGCATCTAAGATTAGTTTGATTTCTTTGACTGCAGGAAGTCCAGGACACTATCTGAGCATGAGAAGGACAACAACTTGAGTGGTCCCTTAGGTGTGCCGAGATTACCAGTTACAACAGCACTGAGCCCCCTAACACCATTGAAGTGGAAATCCATCCAAAGAGATGATGATGGGAAAGAGGCACAGAAAGGCAACAGGGATGTGGTGACCAAATCAGTTGCTTTTCAGCCTGAGGAAGTCATAGAAGAGCAGCAGCCACCTATGGTGTTGACAGGTGGGGACCAAAGTGTTGACCTGCAGGCCAAAGGTAGTGTTGGAACAATACCAGCAAATGGGGAGCAAGCCATAGAGCAGAGCAGTGGTGGAGATGCTTCTGGACTCGAGAGGTGAGGTCAATGCATCTATGATTGATGCATTACATCCATGTCTTGGTCTGGAAAGTGGTAGGCGGCCTGGAGAGAGTTTGTTTTTGACAACTAGGCTCTAGTTTGACCTCCTTTCTAACCAGTTTAAATTCTGAAGGTTTAGCTCAAGCTTGGCTTCTGTGTGCAGGAAGGTTTCAGCAGGGGATGAAACATCTGTCACGACAGTTGACTTTCTAAGAGCAAGGCTTTTAGCTGAGCGAGCAGCTTCTAAGGCTGCTAAAGAGCATGTGCAACAGATTACAAAGAAAGTAAGGTTTTTGATTCAAACTGATCAACGAATCCTGTCAACATGAGGCTGCATGCTTTTGCTGTTCTCATCTGTGGGCCAGTTTTGCTGCATTTTTTTCACTAAATCTTTTCATCCCAGGTGGTTGAATTGGAGAGAAAGTTGGAGCAGGAAACTCTACTGCGTAAAAAAGCTGAAGCAGCTGAACAAGAAGCTCTCTTGAAACTGAAAGTGAAAAGGGAGGAAGTTCTCATGACTCGGAGTTCAACAGAAGTTTCAGATGCCACACAAACTTTAAATGTTGGAGAAGAGGCTCAAAGGGGAGCAGAGGATCAAAAAGACCTAGTGGAGCCTTCTGTTGTTGAGCAACAGGGAACAGATGCAGCAGGGGCGTCCAATCAGATTCATTGGGAATCTTTGCTGCAACCTGGGGATGTTGATGAGAAGACAGAGAAGGCTATGAGCAACTCAAAGTCAGTGCAAGATTTTTCCACCAGTGATGAATCTGATGTGACGTCCACTCCTGGGACAGGACTGAAGACATCACAGCCTGAGACAAATTGGCAAGAAACAAGGTGGGGCCACATAAGCAGCTCATGTGACAATCTTGTTTGCATCCTTGTTGGCTCATGTTTTCTAATGTACAGAGTGAAATGGCTACAGATCTGGAAGGGAGGAACGGTTGCGTAACGTGTGGCATCAGATCACAGAGGAGTTAGCAGTCCTTGCAGAGTATCAAAGTCAAGAGGAGCTTCCAAATTGGATGGGACAGTTACCTGCAATCCTACAAGATATCATTCCAGAAACCTTCAAAAATTCTAACCTGCAGAATAGTGGCAGTGGCAAGTCAGAGGCAAGCATGGATGGACCAATATCTGAAGTTGACACAGAACAAGATCGAAGCATTGCTAGGAACCAAGATGGAGAGTCTTCAGAGGGCACAGAAGATAGGTCACTCTTGCTCTCATCAGCTGAGGTTTTGCAGCCGAAAGATGCAGGCCCTCAGAGGTTGGATGCCAATGATAGCAGGATGCAGACAACAGGTAACTTGATGCAACACATAAGCTATTCATTGCAGTGGAGAGTTAGGCTGTGTTGAAATGCATGAAAAGTTGCTAATAGTGCTTTGTCAATATGCAGTACACAAAGAATGTGGTCATGTGTTGGGTGCAGATCTACAGCTGAAGACAGACTCTGAGGCCAAGAAGGTGGCAGAGCTAATAGAACGATATGAGGCTCAGGAGAGTCTGCAGCGAGAATGGGAGCAGAATTACTATGCTCAACAGAAGCTGGACAGGCTGAAGGTCCCTCCCATGTACCTGCTTCTAGTCTACATTTTGATCAGAGTAGGAAGTCTGAATTTTTCCTTCCTCATGTCTCATGTTTTCATCAAGCTGTAATTTTTTCTCCTGATAGGTTGGAAAATGCAAGTCCAGAAAGGAAGGACATTCAAGTCGTACCAGTAGTGAGGCTGGAACCCCACCTTCTGGGCCACAGCTAACTTCTCAGCATGGAGCTCTGACAGAGACAACAATAGACATACCAGACGCTGCACCCTTGCATGATCTACTAATGAGCCATGAAGCTGACAGTGAGAAAGTGGACTTGCACCCTCATGTTGATGCTTTGTATATGCATTCAGACTCTCCTTCCATGATATTAGAGAGAGTGGACATACCAGTGTCAGCAAACGTTCAACTTGAGGCTAAGGATGGAGATGAGGACACATGGTTAGGGCTGCAAGAGTCAGGATTAGAGAAGTCAATAGACCCCACTCACGGATCCTCAGGCACTAGGTTTGCCAGATCCAAAGGCCATGGTAGACAGCTGGAGAAAGAGCCAAGTGATTTGAACTATCCACAGGCTACCTCCCATGAGAGGAGATTTCATGAGGATGTTGTGTCTTACAGTGGAAGAGAACTCGTGGATGTGGAAGAGGTGCAGAATCCTCAAGGGGTTTCCCAAGTTAGACTCTCAGAAGATGTTCACCGAATCGGAGATGCTTCTGGTGAAGAACTAGGTCAGGGTCAGCTTCAGGTGCAGAAGGACAGAGGAGAGCCTGTTAGTCCATCTGTCAGCTCCAATGGAGGCCATTCAAGGGCTGATCTTTCAAGGGCTGATCTTTCCTCTGGTTACCCCTTGAGGGACAGTGAAAGGGGAAGGGAGAAGAATCGCAGGCGAAGAGAAGGCATATCCAGAAGTGGCATACGAGAGGGAACTCATGGAAGTAAACCAAGACCACAAGCAGATAATAATGGCTGGAAAGGTGACGAAGACTTGCATTACAGAGAGAAGCAAGATTTCAGTGAAATGGGCTTTCAATACCAACAAGACACTGAAAACAACAGACAGGTTAGGTGCAATTTACACCAACAGACAGATATTGTCAGTCAATTGAGAACTAGGTCGAAACTTGCACACTTTTACATGTAAACATTCTGCTGTCCACATACTCAGAAAGTGTTCTCTAGGTATGCCAGAGCTCAGGGTATCCTCATCATGTGCAGGCTGAAGATAATGGAGGAATGCCAGATAACACAATTCATGCAAAGGCTGCCCCACCTCTCAGCCTCAGCTACCTCAGCCAGGACACTCCAAAGAAGGATATTCGTAAACCTCAGGCATCACTAGGTCAAGCAAGTAGCAATGTGAATGACGTTTTGCGAGCATTGCAGATAGCCAAGCTGAACATTCAAGGCTTGGGTGTGAAGAAGGGCACCAGTCCCTTTCTCACAGCCAATGAATACAGGTGAGATTGATCATGCAGAAATAAGTCATACATGAAATAGTCTCCCTGCAAGAATTGTAGGAACCATTGGGTGTGGAAGATTGCCATTGTAAAAGTCTGTGCAAACTTTGTACATTTTCAATCATCTATGTGCAGTGTGACTACTATTTGCACCTTGGATCTTTCCAGCACATGACTAGCCATGACAGGAACATGTTCTACCACAGTGAAGATTCTGGAGACTGACTGAAAGTGTCCATTGGGTGGGGGGTGTGTGCAGCAACACTGGAGGAGGCCTTGTTTCAAGAACAGGATATGGAGTTTCAGATTCTGCTGGACAGTACATAGGTCCCACAACAGACACAAGATTGCAGCAAAGGTTCATAAATCCACATATTATGGTAAATGGTTCTCCAATAGTCGGCTCGCCAAGTTCTACAAGTAGCTCAGTGTATAATAGTCCTGGTGCAGACATTGTGAGTAGGGACACAAGGGATGCAGAGAACAGAAGGGCAGATGGCAGGAGTCTCATCAACAACCATGGACATAGCAGCAGCAGCAGCAGCTTGGTCGACAAGATGACAGTAGGACAGGGCATTCAGTTTTTCTTTCCTCCACATTCATGAGAGCTCTCTCTACATACTAGGTCAGATGATTCTCCCCCTCCCTTTACAGTAGTTTTGTGTTCTCATATATAGATCAATAGATAGATGCTAATGTTCAGATTTCTTTGTTCTGTATGCATGGTAAGAAGGTCCATGCAGTGTGTGCATGTGTGTAAGGAGCCAGCCTGTTCTCTCTCTCTCTCTCTCTCTTTTGTTTGTCATGCATGGTATAGAGGTCCTTTGGTCACAGAAATTCCAAAATTTTTGCAAGATTTGGCACTATACTTGCCAACAATCATGATTGATAAAATGCATCTTCCCTCATAAAATAGATGACCCCTATTGCCTAAATGTTTTCTTCATGACATGACATGAGTCAGTAATTCTAATAGTCACTACCCAGGTTGCTGCTGGTATATGTATCAGGCAAGTAGGTAAATCTTGTTTTTGCAAATGCATTAAATTCATGTCTGTGAATTGGCTGTCTGTCGGAGAGAGACGGATATTATGTACTGCTTCCTAGCGAGTTCCCAGGGCAATCCCTGGAAGCTGAGACATATGGATGATGCAGCCATAATTTGCCCTAGGGGTGTGCTCACTGGTGTAAAAGGATCATTGACAAAATCAGCTGCCACTGCTGATTCTGTCATTGAAGAGAGAAACTAAACCTTCTGAAAAGGTAGGCATGTCTTTTACAGCCTTACACATGTGAGTCCTTCATGGCATCTTTCAGTGGACCTTGCAATGTAGTCAGGATTTCATTGCCCAGAACGGGAGTTCGGATGCTTGAGACATGAAGACCTTCGTTTGTCTTTGTGCAACATAGACTCCTGAAGATCCTCCTTGTACTGAAAAGACTGTCCATAAAGTGGCAGAAAATTAAGTCCCACAAGAGTGCTGATTAAAGCATTCCAGTGAATATGGCTTTTTAACCCTCTAACATTCCACCCCTGGGCCATGAGACCTTGAAAGACGATCCCAAAAAGTGGCCCAACAAAGTACCAAAATGTGGCTGAGTGAAGAATTGAATTGTCCAGTTGTGGGTATTTAATACTGGATATGTGGTGAAGTTTCTGCCTCTAGAACAAATTTTGTGGGGTAGGGGAGAGGGGGAGTGGTGTGTGTGGTCAGTAATCTGAACTTTAAAGCCCAATAGGTTGTTGTTTGGAATGCAAAATTTCAAGGCTTAAATGGGTTGCTCATTGCTTAATCCCCGAAATGCAAAATTTTCTAGCTCTCACAATTTATTCTTGATCGCTTGAGATTTGGACAAGAGGATACAAAATTTCAAACCACAAAATTATTTTTTGTGCAAAATGCCGTGATATTCAATTAGGTGCTTTCAAGCCTTACCCCCCCAAAAAAAGCAATATGTGAAATTCAATTCAGTTTGTGCAAACTTTCAATCCTTACATGTAAAAAACATTTAATCGATGATACTTAAAATGCCAATAGATTCACAAAATTTCAAACCCTACAAAATAAAAATTCAACTATTTGATGGCAAAACTTGAAGTTTTTAACATTTTATTTAGTGTGAGAAATTTCAACCCGTATAATGCAATACTTCAAGTTAGATAGTGTTAATTGACCATCATGTTGGAAAGTTATTCCCACATGGTGGATGGGAGGTAAGTGGGTGAAGCTCTCCACCCCCTTTGGAGTAATGGGGAAGGGAACCCCCACTATTTATTTTTGTTTTGGATCCTCTTCTTATGAAACCTATTCCAAATATTTATCCACTCTCTTAAATTCTCCTTCTTATTTATTATCCTCTTTTAATTATTGTCAAACATAGTGAGACTCATCACTAACATTTTTCTAGTTTTGTCTTTATGATTTTATATTTATGAACAACAATGATGCACCTTGCAAATGGATCATATAGCAAATTTGATCCACTAGAAAAGAAGTAAAGGCCAAATATCCATAGTCATATGGATCATACTTGGTAAATATTGACATATTATTGCACATTAGTTGATGGTGCATTCAATTTATGAAGTGAATGTCTAATCGCTTTAGTGTGCTTGTAAGTACCAATGCAACTTTTGTCTAGAGGATTACCGACAAGATCCATTGCATAGGAAATTTAAAAACAAGGTTGCATTGCAAAATTTTCAGTGAAGATGTTGTTGAAATCTTCAAATGTTGCAGAGATTGCATGGTGCCACATGGACCACACGCGTGAAGATGGCACACCAGCCCATGAAACACTGGATCTAAATCAATTTCATGTAGGTCCCTTCAAACTCCATGTATTTTCAAGTATCTTAAGGAATGGGTTGAGGAGAGATTGGATATGGGTCTTAACACAAGACAAATTTATGAAGACCACAAGAAAGTGTGGTTCAATGCACAAGCTCTTGGAATCAAGGCTTCAAGAGATGATCATTTGGACATGAAATCCATTCAATATTACGAGAACAAAATGAGAAGGGGAACTTGGAAGCAACACAACAATGATATGACAAGTGTCCATCGTGGGTAGTGGACAACCCACATAATGTTTTCTTCTAGCAAAAAGAAGATCAAGGGTTGAATGTTCCTTTCACTATTCTCATTCAAACTCCAATGCAAGTGGTTTGGATGTTGGAGTTTATACACAATGGAACATTTTTCATGGATCCTACCTTTGGCAACAATGTCCAAAGGTATCATTTGTTCATAATCATGATGTTTGATCATCATCAACAAGATCTATCGATGGCATGGGTTATCACAAGTTGATAAATGGAAGTCAATTTGATTCAATGGTTGTTACCATTGAAGGCACAAATTGTGAATGAAAACCCCACTCAAAAACCATTATGTTTCATTGTGGATGACATCCTTCAACAACATCATGCAATATAGTATAATTCTTAGCTTTAATATCTTTTTTTTTAAAACGTTCATTTCAATTATAATCTTTTCATATTTTATTTTTTCCTCTTTCTAGTTTTCTTTTGTTATTTTATTTATACTAATGATTATTTGTTTTTATCTTATAACCATGTGTGGGAGGACACAAATGTGTTGGTGTTTTTGTGTGTTTGGCATGTTTTCAAGAATTGGAAAAGAATGATCATGTCCAAGATGCCAAAGGTCAAGGATTAAAAGGAAGCAATGTTCCAAGTTTTGTGGCACACCATGTACAAGTTTATCAAATACAAGGAAAATGTGGATGAATTTGTGCACCACACAAGGGATAAACTAATGATGATTAGAGTGGAAGACTTTTAAAGGGAAACATTCCACAATTACTTTTGGACCTACTATTATAAGTTTAGTAAGAACAATTAATCACTATTGTTTAAAAAATTCAAACATAAGTATTGCACATTTACATAATATTAAACATGGATATAGCATCAAATAATAAACGTAGATCATTGGCATTGACATTGCGTATCAACATGTGTTCATGTATTATTTTTAAATGTGTTCCTTGGTATGAACATAAGTATTGTAACATCTTAACAATATACATGTCATTCCTTATGGTTATAATGTTTCCCAACACTTGTGGAATGATGGTCATGAACAACATAACCTAACATAGATATTGCATTATTAGTTAAATGGTTTCTTAAAACCCCAGTTCGATGCCACATACATTCATGTGTGTGTACCCAAGTAATTGGTATTGTTATAATTATCCATATGACTAATACAATCATAAGAATTTTACTATGTTTTGTGATGCATAATATATTTTCAAGAACATATGTATTTCCATTTTGAGTTTTTTCTAATTGGTTGCCTTGGTTATAATATAACATGCATGATGCACTTTTTCAATAAACCCTATGTTTGTGGTATTGCACATTGTTAAGGACCATCAAATTAAACATGCATGTAATACATGTGTTAAACCATTTTTATATATGTCAATGTGGACATAGATATTGCAAATGACATATCCAAAAATAATGTCTCATTTCCATTATTACCTTTGGTTTTAATATTGTTTGAACTATAATATTTGCATCAATTAATATTGTGGGCATGATTGTACTTACTAAGTGAATATCACATATGCAATACAAATACATGCACTATGAAAAAAAAGGTGTTTTGCAACTAGCTTTGCAACTTAGTTTTTGAATTGCAATGACCATTTGCAACTCACTGTATTTCTACACTGTGAGTGTTATTAGACAAGTTGTATAAAATGCAAAGTTACAACTCACCATATATATAGTGCAACTCAACTGCAATTATGTTGAAACCATTCATTTTCAACTACTATGCAATTCCATTTCAACTATAGCCATAAAGCTAGCATTTTTCATCAATCCATTAAAACTTGACATGTGGCATTATGAAGATTTTTTTATTTAATTTTTTTTTGAACTATTGATCTCCATTGTTTATTATGATTATTGATGGTTCAATATTATGACACGTGGCCTAATAATTTTTTTGTGACATGGGATATTAAATTTGTTTGCAAAATAATATGAATAAATAATGCAATTTAATAATTAAGTATACATAGCCACATGTAGGTAGGTTGGTAGGTCCTATGATTGACATACCTACACTACATACCTACTTATTTACCTACCTACATGGGTAGGTAGAAAAATAGGACCTACTTACTTATGTAGCTAGGCAAGTAGGTAGGAAAGTACAAGACTAGATGAATTAAAAAGTAATCTTGTAATTTTTTTTTATATTTTAATTTGCGTTTAAAGCTAAGTTCATCCCAAAATGGCATGTGTGTTTTAGTGTGAAAACATGAAAGTGGACACTTTTTTATATAATTTATGACATGGGATTCAAAAACAAGGCATGTGAGTTAAATCCTTTAGTTGTTTTTTAGCTGCAACAACATAGGGTAAACCAGCTAGTGACTAAACATTTAAATGCTCAAGGCAAGCAAGATCCAAGGGGAGGGCCCTGTTGTTTTTGGTGTCCAAACAAAACTTGAACCCCTCCTATTGGCGCATTTGGCACATTACAAATTGTCAAAACAAAAAAGGATTGAGAAAGTTATGGCCCCCCAAGTAGAGGGGGTTAAGAACTCAAAAAAAAAACCATTAAATGCTATAAAGGTCGGTTTTTAAACACACAAAAAATTCTTCTATTCTTATTAGAGTTGAAAGATAATTTGTAAAAATTTAGGTGGTGCTCCTATAACACTTTAAATTGTGAGGTTTGAAAGTAGGAAAGGTGAAAATGAAGAAAAATGAAATTTTTTGCAATTTGAAAAAATGTATTCTCTTTACATCTTTTTTCTAGCTGGTCCCTTGACTTTGCATTTCAAAGATGATTTGTAGAACTTTAGGTGGCGTCCTTGTAACAATTTAAATCATTCAAAATGAATAAGAAATAAGAAAGTTATGAGGTTTGAAAGTAGGAGAGGTCAAAATGAAAAAAATGAAAAAAAACACATTTTGCAATTTGTAAAAAAATATTTTATTTACAACTTTTTTTTGGCTGACCCCTTGGCTTCGCATTTCAAAGATGATTTGTAGAGCTTGAAAAGATGATAGTTGCACAATAGTTGTATATGAATTTTTTTTAGCTCTAGTTGTAGGGTAGTGTGGTTTTGGCGGACACAATTTCTCATAGTGATGGATGATTGGAATGTGTCATGTTCTTCACATGAACCAAGACATGCAAACAAACATCAAAGCTTATCATGGAGCTATAAAACAATCATTGAAACATGATTCAAGAGGAACCAAAGGTCGGTGAGTTAATTAATTGGTGTGGCAATTAATTAATTTCATGTCTCTCCACTATCTTCATGTTCAAAAAACTAAAATAATGGTTTCATTGTAAATGGCAATGTCCACAAGATAATGGAAAATTGTATTTTGAAGGCACATGTTATCACGAAGTCTATGTTGAGTACCCTAACTATTGATGGGCAACCTTTGTTTCTTATGTTCACCAAACGTTTTACTCATTGGTATGAAGCTCCCATCCCTATTTGACTACACATGTTACTATGAATGGGAAATTCAAGGCAACTTTTGCAAACATCAAATTGCAATCATTTGCAAAATGTTTACATTTCAGCTTCTACCTTCTTCTTGTGGATCATACTATGGTTGAATGGTTGTTCATTAGGCATAATATTAGTGAAGAAGATGATGATGGTGGACATGTAATCTTTTATGAACTTTATCATACCTTCTCAATCTCCCAATGACAACACACCCAAGGAGGAGGAAGAAGAGGATAATAAGCCTTTGAACATGGAAGTGGCCATGAACAAGTGTATGTGAAATCACTTGATAATTGCCAAGGTTGTTGCAAAAAAATGTCAATTGGGAAAAGAAGTGTTTTGTGACCATGCCACAATCATATTGCATAAGGTGTATGCCAACATTGTGAACATATGAGGATTTATGCACTTCATGTGAACCACATTATTAATGCCATTCACTTGAGTGTTGTATTTGAAAAGGTTGATGATGGCATCCCAAATATTGAAGAAAAAAATGAACAATTGGGTTGAGAAGTATGCATCCACCAACCGAGACTCAAGACTTGTTTCATTTCATTTCATTCTTGAGTTGTAAATCTTGCAAAGAACAATTGTTAACAATAGTTACATCTAAGATTACCAAGTGAAATGTTTGCTTGCTTTTCATGTTGATTGACAAAAGTGGGTATTAGAAGAAAAGTTTGTTTCCTACAACAATGTCCAAAAATTGAAAGAACACCTCAACGTGTGAACCCATCAAAGCATTAATTATTTTGAACCCAATCTTGACTTCATTTGTTGTTTTTTCTCCTCCCTTGCCAAGAATTTCAAGTGATGTTCATTAAGGCCTTGCTAGAAACCCAAGCACATAAACATTTCATTGTCTTTTTTCCTCCTTCAAGAGCTTGTTTTTGTTTCCCTTCATTTGTTGTGTCTTTCCCCTTTCTAAGCAATATTGTTCCTCCATGGCCACCACACAACAAATGGGTGGGATCTTTAACTAATTATCACATTTGTTTGATGAACACAATTACTAATTCTTGAGTTTTTTCCTTCAAAAAAGAAATTAAATGCACAATTATTTATTTTTTGAGTTTCTTTGTCAAGGAAAAGATTCAATGCACATAGAGCAAGCATGCAAAAGTAGGCCAAAAAGGTATCCCTTGATATTGCAATCCTTTATTTTTAAAATATAAATGTAAGAAAGTAAATTCAAAACTTTTTCAAATATCATTATGAAACCATCATGCTCTTCATTAAGTTTATAGCAAGTTGCATACCAAGTTTCAAAAACTTTATTGTAAGAAAAATATGTAATAAGTAGGTTTAAAATTAACCAAGTAAAATGTGTCAAACTTAAGCAAGAGATTTAGCAAGATATGATTTAAATATGCAAACTTTTAAAGTAATTAATACATTTTAATGTGCTATCAACTTGAGCTTACCAAAAATCTAATTAAAATATTACTTTCATTTATTTGAAACCAATTTAAGACACATTTAAATCTACTTGCATTTTCAAATTTTAACTTAAATGCATATTTAAAAACTAAAATTTTAAAATATTTCAAAGCTTTCTATATTAAGATTTACTTTGTGGTTATTTTCACTCAACAAAACAAAGATCACAAATTGGCTTGCTTTGGCATGCTTACATGCCATAATTATCATTTTTTTTTTCTTTTGTAAGGAAAATATTCAATGTACAACTATCCATTTCTTGAGTTTATTTTTGAAATTTGATTTTGTCACATGTTAAACATTGTGTGTGGGTGAGGTATTATTTTGTAGTATTTGCAAGCTAGAGATGGTTCACTTTTGACCAAATTTTTGAATCCCTAATATATTTTTCATAGTGTGTTGTCCAATAATGATATTGTGACATTCAAAAATGCACACTCCAACTTGTAAACATTCTTTTATTTCTTGTCATTTGTATATTTTTCTCCCATTACCCACCATCATCAAAATTGAATTGCATTTTTCAACTTTGAACTTCATGATTCATCTACAATTAACCAATTTGACCAACAATGATGTTGAAAGTAGAACAATCCCAAAAACAAATCCACCCATCCTTTATTTATGCATCTCCCAATTTATCAACAATTCATAATAATTTTATTTCAGTGTCTTGTCAATTTAGGTATGTGTTGTTGGGAGGATTGTTTTGGGATTTGTTATTTTGAAAATTCTCTTTACAAAATATTCCTATGAAAATCTATTATGGGGGGGACATTCTTCTTGAATTTACAAAATATGTGGGTAACAATATAAGGTCCCATATATTGGTTGTTGGGTAAAGAAACAATTAATTAGTTATATAATAATATTATCTTTATTTTGAAAGCAATATATAAATAATATGGGGTATGCATTAATCCTCGATATTAAATTAAAAGAAAAAGAATTTCTTTAAACATTTTAGGTATATTAATTGTTGGTAGGCTCAATTAGTAGGTTAGTAAATGATATAATATTTGTAAATGAATTAATAACCAAACATGGAGGTATGCAAAGTGGAGGATCTTTTCACATCATTTTGAAAAAACTTGTACACTTTAGATGAATATTTTGTTATACCAATTACTTAGTTGGAGGATATGTTAAATACGTATGGTATGTTAAAGAGAATAAAAATCTTACATGATCTTACTACATTTAGTTGCATTTTCAACATCATTCTTCACAATTCAAACTTGTTTTAAAACATAAAAATAAAAATAAAAATAAAACATCAAAATTTGATGCAAAAAATAAAAATAAAAATTATGATGGTTTAAATATGTGCTTATTTGAAAATTGGGTATCAATAGGGTGGGAAACAAATTGCTCCACATAATATGCCTCAAACAATACCTTGTTTGATGGAGGTAATGTAAAATTTTAACACTTAGTGTGCCCTTGGGTATGTATTTTAGTAGATTATATCCAACCTTTATTGAATGAGAAAAAGTTTCTCAAGTTTTTTTTGGAAGGGTTTCAATTGTAAAAGTTGAAAAAAAGAATGTAAAAGTTGTCAGATTTATATTTGATTTTTAATAAATAGCCAAAAATGTAGAAATGTGACTAAAGGTTTGGATTTTGTATTTGGTTTGTAGCTAGATTTGGCTAGAATCTTCCTATGGATGATTGTGACATTTGTTAATCATAACGAAATTTAGAAAAAAACACTATTTGAATTTGTGTTATTGTAAAAATTACAATGGAGATGTTTTGGCAAATTCCCATAAATATATCTTAGCACGTTTGATTTGTGTGGTTGGAAATTGAGCTAATATTGTTTATTGCATAATCACCCATTTATTTGTTTGTTTATAAAATGCTACAAGGTTTTTTTCTTTACATTTCAAATCACTTTTTCACATGGAAGATGAAATCTTCAATCTTAAAAACATTTAAAAATCATGTAAACCTTTCAAGTTTCACCATTTAAAATTAAAACCTCCATTATTTTATGTTGGGGAAAGCATGCTCAAGGCCGCAATTCTCAAATTAGGGATGCCTATAAGGGTAGGCCTTCCTTGACACATAAATGTCAAATAATCTTTATAAAATTTTGCCATTTAAATGGCATTGGCAAGTTCTTAGATTTTGGCATGTTCATGTCCAAGTTATGGGTTAGGTTTTAGGGTCTTTGGACTGATGGTTCTAAGTTTTGTGAAAACTATTAGTGAAACCTATAAAAATGATTGTTTTCTTTTCAAAATTGAGTCAGAACTTGAACCAAAGATTTTTGTTAAGGGGAGAATTATGTTATCGTTGTTAAACAAATTGGACAAGAATGAGATATGAATGTCTAACAAGGTGGATGTAGGAGTAGCAAAATAGAATAGGCGAGTTGATTAGGACCCATGAGATGTTTCGAATTGAAGCTTATGCTAGGAACCTAAAGATGATTTCTAGAGAAGTTTTGTGAATGGCTTGACATTGGAAGATTAGGAAAATTATGATCATGAAGAACAAGGAGCAATTTTGAAAGAGATATAAAAAAATTATGTTAGAGTTAGAGATCAATTTTGATGGAGAAAAACATTGATACTATAATGAAATTTTGTTTCATGTTTTTTATTTACCTAATATGACAAGCTTTGATTATGTTTTCATATAATTGCAAAGGCAATAATTGTGTAGATATGTATTCTATAATGCATTTTTGGTTGAGTTTTACTTTTGATTTCTATAGTTATTATATAGACTCTATATATTTGAAAATAACATGTTAAGTACAAAATTTCAGAATAAAATAGTGTTAGAATATTATTATCTATCATATTTTCCTTTTAAAAATAAATATAAAAACTTAAAACAAATAAGTAAAATGTCATTAAAAAAAGAGTTTGGTTTTACATTTTAAGGAAGTTTTGCATTTGATTAATTGTACATAACTAATATCACATAATCTCTATTTTGAACTATTTGTATTATTTGAAGAAACTAATACTACACCTTTAAAAAATTGATTAATTATATGTAATGGTTCAATGAAATTGGATTTGGTTTTAAACTAGACCAACTCTAAATTCTTTGTGAAAATGACTAGAACCAAAGGTTTAAAAAATCCAAATAATTAGTTTCAAGACTAAATTGAAAGTTCCATTAAAAAAAAGTTAACACCAAAGATTCCTTTTGAAATTAAGAAGCAAACAAAACAAGTTCAAACACCCATCTCACATCATATATATATATATATATATATTGTAGATTTTTCCATAGCTAATACCTCTATTACAATCTTGGTTCAATTTTCAACTTTGCCATTCTTTTCATTATAATTCATTAAATGGGTTCATTTTTTCACACACCAATATTGCTATGCATATGTCATAACCTATTTTAAACCCCTTTTGTTAATCCCACATTTACAATCGATTAACTCGTTCCTCCCTTAAAATCATGTTTAAAATGAATGGGAGTAAAAAATTTCACTTTTAAGGTGATTTAAAAAATGGTCTTGATTTTAAAATTTGTTTTGGTAGTGTGAGCTCATCACATTGTTGTTCACATCGAGATTTTTCCAATAATTTGGAGATTGTGTTATTTGAAAGTCTTTTGATCCCCCAAATGACATGGTGAACATTTGAAATTCCTTGAGAGACTTCTTCCCATTTGAAGTCTTGTCCTAAGTTCTAGAATGGGATTTCATTTTGGGATTCAATGCAAGCAATTGACAAGGGTGGGAAATGTGTGTTGACAATGTGTTTCACTTCATCAAGCTTTACACCACATCTCATACTTGCGTTTGACATTACCTCAAATGCAATTGTCTTTGGACTTTTGATTCATCCTAAGAACAAGAGATTGAATTGTTATCAACCTTGGTTGCTTTATGAATATCGAAAGCTAATTATATATATTAGCATTTTTTTAATATTCTTACACTCCTCTTGAATAATTGCATGACAATTTTCATTAAAAAAATGAATGTTGTTCAATTTTAAGTCGGATGAAAAAAAAAAAAGGTTGAACGAACAAAAATGTGATAGGGGATTTTTTTTTTTAACAATGTATTTTAAAATTGTCTTCCATGCTTTGTTCAATCTCCTTTGTGTTGTTGCATGAAACTAACTTTGTGCATTTATCACCATGTGTGCTATGTATGAATTCAATGTGAAAACTGACCCTAATAAGCTAGGGTAGCCCTTCCTAAGAAGGGCCTACCTATTCACTTGATGCTTTCTCAAAAATGATATGGGAAGGGGGGGCATCTTAATTTCTCACATCCATAAATAAACACATGAATTTGTTTGTGGTCCACAATAGTTTTAGGTGACAATGGATTTCTTTTTTTTTGAATTATTAATTAATTAATAATATTATTATTATTTGTAGCTCACAATATTTAATTGCTTTCTTTTTGTTGAGGGGACAATGGAGAAACCACATGCAATAAGTTTCCATTCAATCAAAAATAAATCTCCTAAAAATTCAAACTTAATATATATAAGGAAAATTGTTTTATGCAATTAAAAAATAGTTGCATTCGACATTTTGTATAAAACATTTGTAATTGCATAAGACAAGTTGCAAAAAGACAAATTTGTTTTTTTTTAGTAGAAGCCGATCCCATATAAGCTTCGATTCCCGCAACTTAATTCCTGGTGGTTGGTTGGTTTGATTACTTGTTTGTTTTTTTGTGGCTCTATTTTTGTTTGGATTCTAAATTTTTTGATCCAAATCTTACATTAAACTCCATCAAATAGGCCCCACATGAATAATAATGGTGTGGAAGGCTTAGGAGGTTCTATCATGCGGCCAGGTTTCTTGGGTTGCTTACATTAATTTTAAAATTTTATTTATTTATTTATTTATTTATCTATCTGTGTGTGACCTCTAGCCAAATTGGGGCTAATTCCTAATGTGGACGATTGCAATTGGGGCTCCACGAAAAAATTGACCACAAAAAAAACAGAAAAAGAGAAGC